>Ga0247608_10008250_pt1 | contig 10553 bp, 19 predicted proteins | sample 176DNAGHGlowgp2_FD_193490 | JGI IMG/M metagenome (GOLD analysis project Ga0247608, IMG submission 193490) | Sheep rumen microbial communities from Palmerston North, Manawatu-Wanganui, New Zealand - 1766 DNA GHGlow gp2 | ecosystem: Host-associated > Mammals > Digestive system > Stomach > Rumen ... | reverse complement strand
GATTTGGATTCACCACTTCAACCAAGTGCTGAACGTGCCGAAGGGTAGCCGATACCGTGCAGAGGATGGCGAATGGTACGAGGCCGAGGAAGACGCAATGATTGTCGTGCGCTGCGGTGCCGGCGAACAGATGATGACGCAAGCGGAGTATGAACGAATGAAGCAAAAGGAGGAATGAAAGCAGACACAACACTCACCATTGAGCAGATAGAGACGCTGATAACAGGCTACCAGGACTCGCCGTTCTACATCCGCAGCAACATCGTGATACCGAATTGCAACTGGGGATTCCTGAACCACGAAGCTGACCTGCTGGTGCTCTCGAAGGCTAACCGACTGACAGAAGTAGAAATTAAGCGAACATGGAGCGACTTCATGGCAGACTTCAAGAAGAAGCACACGCACGACGACCCCAAGCTGTCGCACTTCTACTATGCCGTGCCTATCTCGATAGCCGAGCGCGTGTTCAACTGGCTCTATACTGGTAAGTATAAGTGCGACTCCCGATGGATATACTACGAGCATTCGACCATCGAAGGCTATACTGAGCACAACCCCCACAAGTGCGGGCTCATTATCTACGCCTCGCCCGAAGAGGTTGGAGTACGTGGCAGTCGTATAGGTGGCTGTTGCATCAATGTGCCAGCCCACCGAATGCACGACTACAAGGTATCGACCGAAGAAGAAATCAAACTGCTCCGACTGCTCGGATTCCGCATCTGGAACATGAAGAAGAAACTGGCCGAACATCAGATAGAACCGCAATTATTCTAACTTTAAGAAATCATGCTCACACCAACCATGTGCAAGACTCCAAGGCAAGAAAGGAGAAGGTTGGTTCTCTGAGTATGTATGTAGGTGGGAGCCCTGACGGTGCTGCCGCTGCAGAAGCGCAGAATTTAGGCTTTGTTTCAAAGATGCTGTTTTTATATGGTATAAGCGGTGTTCATTTCTTTTGCAGTAAAGAGTGTAACAAGAAATGGTTTAAAGACCATACTAATCAGGAGCAAAGAGATAGTGGTAAAAAGAAATTTGAGGAATTAAAGCAAGCCATGGAAGAATCTAAGCCAGATTTGATAAGAGGTTTGCAACGTATTCAGACTGCTTTTAATATTTTGAAGAAAAGAGCAAAGAAATAATCATTATGCATATTAGATTTAATTTCGGAATATCGTCAAGCGGCACTTCATCAATATTTGATATTCCGTTTATAGTTTGGGAGCAAAATTATAGACCGCAAACGAGAAAAGACACTTGGGTTACAATGTCACCTAAGAAGCCGTTGACGGATGAGCAAAAACGAAAAAGAAAGCAATGGGAAAGAATAAAATCTGAAGCCGTTGACGCAATAATCGTAGAAGAAATATGCAATGACTCTTCAAAGAAATAACTTATATGGAAAATAATCTTGAGAAATTTTATCAATATTACGATATGGAAATTAACGTTTGCGATGGTAAACGTAAAGAGTTCCTGGAAGCGATGAAAGCAGACCTGAAGCCTTGTAAGGTGGTATCTGTAAGGGAGTTATTTACAGAGGAACAAGTCAGGATTATGGAAAGTATGGTAGAGCTGAAACAATGCTTCAAGAACGCTTATAATTTGGCTGATATCATGAGTCATCCTGACGGACATGTAACGTATGTTGAGGGGAGAGTATTGGTCGCTAATTTTCTACCGATAGAGCATGCTTGGAATAAGGTTGGTGATTTATATTTCGATGCAACGTTTGAACTTTGTCTTGGTTATGACGTTACAAAGGAGTTATATGCTTCATTAGCCGAATATGATGTTAGTCACGTCAGGAAAGTTTTGTTTGATAGAAGATATTACGGAGAGATTTACAGAGACGAAAAAGCAATGGAGTTCGCAAAGAAAAATAAAATGATATAAGATATGAGTAAGTTTAAAGCAAGGTGCATTAATGCTGGACCACATCATCAGTATGAGGTTGGTAGGGTTTATGAATATTCCGTATTATGCGGTGTATGTGATATTAAGGGTGCTATGAGTGTATCTAAGACGTTTTTCAATAATTTCTTTGAAGAAATAAAAGACGATGGAAATGGATAAGCAATATTTGAAAGATATACGCTATTTAAGGATGGCGCGTATTTGGTCAGAAAATTCCTATGCTATCAGGCTCAAGGTTGGATGCTTGGTAGTATCTAAGGATGGTAATATTATTAGCGATGGTTACAACGGCACGCCAATAGGTTTTGAGAATGTATGCGAATATTCTGAGGATAAGAGCCGTGAGCCGTTTATAGATTTGCCCGATGAGCGGAAACGAGCGCATTTGAAGAAGATTTCTCAAGAGGGAGTCAAGTTGATTAGTAAGCCTTATGTTCTTCACGCAGAGGCAAATGCTATAACTAAATTAGCGCGTTCAACACAAAGTTCTGATGGTGCTACTTTATATTGTACCGATATGCCTTGCATGGAATGTAGTAAATTGATAATTCAAGCTGGCGTAAAGCGCGTTGTTTATGAACGACCTTATAGGATTACGGACGGAGAGGAATTATTAAAGAGAGCAGGTGTAGAGGTGGTAAATATACCAACTGAGATTGTAGATAGCGTTAATTCGGGAAAGGATGTTAAACAAATTACATAATTTGTTCATTTATAAAAGCGTTAAATTTCATAATCAATAAACGATTTAATATGTACGAAAAGGTAAATGCTTTCCACCCAGATAAGGTGGCAGATAGAATTGCAGGTGCGTTGACCGACCTTGCTTATCAAAAATCAGAGAATCCTAAGATTGCGTCAGAAGTTCTTATTGGACATGGACTTGCAACAGTTTTAATCGAAACAAGCGAAACTATCATCAAAGATGAAGTTTATTCAATTGTTCAACGTCTATTGCCCGATATCAAGACTAAGAATATCAACACTAAGATAGTTAAGCAAGATATTCATTTAGCAGAAAATCAGCAAGATGGATTCCGTTGCGGTGATAACGGAATTTTCCGAGGATGCCCTGTAACTGAAGAGCAGTATAAACTTGCTTTGATAGCAAGACGTATGCAGTTCAATTATCCGAGCGATGGAAAATATCTTATCAACGGAACATCTGTAACTATATGCCAAAGTAAACTCAAGGAGGCAAATTATGAATACGTTGAGAAATATCTGCGTGAAGTAGGAATAGAAAATATTGTTATCAATCCGCTTGGCGAGTGGGATGGCGGTATTGACGTGGATTGCGGTGCTACTAATCGCAAGTTGGGTTCCGATATGGGCGATGCCGTAACTGGCGGTGGTTTGCACGGAAAGGATTTATCCAAGGCTGACGTATCAGTGAATATCTATCTTCACCTGAAGGCTCAGGAAGAAAGGAGAGTATGCGAGGCAATTTGTAACATAGGAGACACCGAGGTTGACGGCAGACCTTTCAGCGAGATTGTAGAAATAGCAAAGAAATACGTTGATAGTATAGGTGGTTTTGAAAAGTTAGCAGAATGGGGTTTGATAAGATTTCAAGGAAAGGAATGATTCCAGTAATAGCAATATTGTTATTCATTATTGCAATAATTACATTGCTTGATATATTTTCCGTTAAGGAGTATAGAGGAAATGATAATATAAGAGCAATCGGTTATCCTAAAGGAATCATTAAACGAGATAGTAAGTATTTTCAAGTGATAGAAATGCACGATTTTGTGCGCGATACTATTTACATGGATACAGTTCCGTATTATAGACGAATGCCTTCAACGCTTGAAGATTATGACTCTAAATGGCGTAATGTAAATTTGACTAATTGATAAATTTTCTTTTCATGTTACAATTCCACTTTGCTTGAGAAAGTAGGGTGGAATTTTTATTGATATTTGGTTAAATTTATATCAAAACGTTAAATTTTTGGTATAAAACCAAAATTTTTTGATAAAAAATTTTGCTATTCAAAATAAAAGCGGTAATTTCGTACCAAGTAAATCAAAGTTTAACATTCAAAGAAATTACAATTATGGTAGAAAAAATTAAGAGATTCTTGGTTGACGTAGTTTTAGAAAACGTTTGCAAGTTAGCGTATCACATGTACAGATTTTTAAATGGTAGATTTTACAATCACCGAGTTCTGCGCCAGCCTTACAAATGCATCTGGTCAATCGTTATGTGGACTTTGTTCATTTATCTTTTCACTACCCAGGTGATGTTCCGAATTATCGAATGGTGGCAGCCAATCGTCAATAAGATGAATTACGTTATTTGGGGATAAGGTAGGATGCTCTTGTAGGCGTTGTAAACCACCCTTACAAAGACTTTTTATTCCCTTTCCAGTAGGGAGTTCGGGAGAAACCGAAAAAGTTGATGTAAGGGTGATTATTTTATTACAACAAAAATTCTGAGCAAAGTTGTAGAAACTCTTTGTTCTTTTTGTTCAGGGAGAGGGTTTAGGGTGAGAGTTTAGTTTTTCTTTTTCTGAAGAAAAAGCAAACCTATAAACTCTCAACATTTTTCTGTAGAAAGAAATTTAATAAAGAAACTTTTTTGCAACGAGCGTTGCTAATATGCGTATGCGTATATACGCGAAACACGTGCGATATGCGAACGAGCGGAAGCCGAGAAACCAAGGTTTATTATTAGCGAAACAATTCACGAGATATGCAAAAAGATTTGTATTATGACTATCAGATTGGTCAGGATGAGATTCATGATATCATTAAATCATATCCTGGCGCCAAAGATTATTATGATTATGTAGCAAGGAGTTTAGGTTGCGATATTTCTGACCTTGCTGTTCTTTTAGTGAATCCTGATTTTGAAGATAAGGATGAAGAGGGATGGAATATTGAAAGTTTCTTTCCAGTTGGTGCTCATCTTGAAACAACTGTTGTATCAGAAGATTATAAAACGGATGATTTTTATTTCGGTCAGGTTTTAAGCATAGTTTATAACAACGAAAAGTTCATAGCAGACCAAAACGCAAGTCCTTTGATGGTTTGGGCTAAAATTCAAGAAGTATGAAGAAATTGTTTAAGAAAATCGCAGGAAAGATATTGCGAGAGGAAATTGACGCTCTAACAAAAGAGCGTGACGGATATAAGCAGCAGGTTATAGAACTGAATACCAGTAATGGTGAGTTGATTTCAGAGAAAGAGAAACTGCTCAAGCGTATATCTGATGGTAATAAAACTATTTTGCCTAACACTCTTATGGCTGAAGTATTGAAACGTATGCCTGACCCGAATAAGTTAGCGCATCATCAGAAACTTGATGTCGATGATTGCTTTAAGGTGCATTTCGGTGGTCATTGGAGTTTTGATGTTAAGATAGATAAATTGACTAAGATTACTGACGAGAAACTTGAGTTGGTTTTTGAAGTAGTTAGTGAGGACGGATGGAAGCAGGAATTAAGGATTCCATGCGTAGTGGTGACTTATCAGTCTCCAGTTACTAATGTCAGGACTTGGGTATGGAATTTGTTTGAAAGCGGTATTAGCGTAGTTCCAGACCATTTATATGCAGTGATAACGGCTTCAGGTAAGGCTTGGGAGAAAGTTATTGTTGAATTAGGTTTGTAATAATATGGCAAAGAAAGTTTGGAATACTAAGATTGATGACGAAGATTCCGAGGATGATAAACCGAGGAAAAAGCGTACAAAGAAATTCGTAACACTTGATAGTCTTACAGATTCAGATGAGGATGAAGACGAAGATAAGCCATACCGAACAATGTTCAGGCTTGACGATTTCGATGCAACGATTTATATGTTTGGAATTGAGTGCATTGAAAGAAAGATGAGGTTTGTAGAGAAACCGAAAGCAAGGTGGCAGTATGGCATTGTTATAAACGGAGGTATGGAGCCAAGCATGCGTTATCCTAAGACGAATTTGGAAGCGTGGTTTGAAAAAGAGGAAAAGCGTGATGAGCGTTATGAATATCTATTACAGAAATTATCGGAATACAAAATCAACGTTATAAAATTGTAGAGATTGTAAATTCAGTTTTTAATTAACAAATTGTAAAACAAAATGAAGAAATGGGATTTTATTAAGCTGGTTGCAGAGCGCACTGGGCTCACCCAGCAGGATGTTAACAAGGTAGTTGACGAAGCAGGACGTGTTATTGTTGAGCAAGTTCGCGACAACGGAGAGGAAATTGCAATTCCAACGATTGGTACTTTCAAGCAGAAAGTGAATCCTGCCCGCACTGGTCGCAATCCTATGAACGGAGAGACTATTGAAATCAAGGGTAGTCGTAACGTAGCGTTCAGACCTATGCCGAGCGTTAAGGTGATTGACGAGCCTAAGAAGAAAGCGAAGAAGTAATTGTTTTAACCACGAGTTGATAGGATGGTTGATTCGCCAAGCGATGATACCATCCTTATTTTTTCTTACAAGGTTTATTACAAAGTAATAAATCAAAACTTTAATTGAATGAAACCAATAAAAGATTATTCCAAATTACCTAAGTTCCTTCAGGTATCAAAGTGGCAGGTTGACCAATCTTATAATAAGTATTTGCCTAAACCTTACAAAGAGGGTGAGATTGTAAAAACTCAACCGATAGAAGTTCAGAAACCTGACCATAAGTACGACCATATGACTCCAAGGGTACCACCTTGTACAGATGAGTTCTGGCAAGCGCGTTATTGCCGTATTTGGAGAAAGGACGAAACTGGTAAGTTTAATCATTCTTGCGTTTTGGAATGGCAGGCTTTGGATTACTTGAAGAAAAAATAGCATCAAAGTTTATAGAAACAGTTCAAATCCATTAACAAAATTTTATTTATAGTATTATGAACATTAAGAGACTTATTTACAACATGCTCTTTAATGAGCGTCAGCGCAAGGCTATTTGGCAAGCTGTTCTTTTCAGCGAGCATACCTACAAGCGCAGAGGTAATGTTGACGGAGCAGCGCATGTACGTCAGGTGATTAACGAAGTTGCTAAGATTGCGGCAACTAAGCAGGCTGTTTACCTTGAGAGCCAGGTAGCAGAGATTGTTAAACACGAAGTTGAAGCCGCTTTGAAGGGTTCTCAGGCTAAGATTGAAGCAGCCTATAAAGAGGGAAAGACAGCTGGCGTGAAGAAAACTCTTGACGAAGTTAAGCAGATTCTTGACGATGCAAAGAAGCGTGCCAAGCCTTTTACCATCGACACGGCAAAGTGTGAGAAGTGCAACGAAGCAGATAATTGTTTTATCTATCAAGCAATTCTTGAGGTAGAAAGGGGTGACGAGAATGAAGCCGAGAAAAAGGATTCTACCGATACACATGAGAATGCTGAGCGTGAGATTCCAGTAGAGGGAGCTGAAGCAGCGCAGGACAAGGATGGAGCAGACGCGCCTGAGGTTGACGAAGATAGAGAGGAAGACAAGGACAAGGCTGAGGGTGAATAGTAGTTTATCTCAGATATAAATAGAGAAGCATCCCCGAACAGGTATGGTGTATTTATTAACTTATTAAATTTTTATTAACATGAAGAAATTTCTTATGATTTCTTGCCTGCTTTTCGCCTGCATGGCGATTCAGGCTGCGGAATTGCGAAGTTTCCAGCAACCGCCTGAGAATGATGTCGGCTATGTAGCAATGACTACTCTGTACGACACCGCTGTGATGAATCTGAATATGGAGACCATCGACCTCCAGTGGCTGGGCACCGGCAAGCGCAGAACAGGACTGCATCATGCCCGAGCACGCCAGCACCAATGCCGTTGTTACGGCTGAGACCGAGATTCAGGTGCGGCTTGCTGAGTTCCGATGGCCCAATTCGGTTAAGTTCTATATTCTTGATTCGACACTACCTAATTATAATAAGGCAAGAAATAATTTGGGCCACGGAGCACTACATAACTATTTTTTCGACGCAGCTCTATCACCGCATAATTACAACCAAGCCGTCTAACAAATCAGAGTCAATACTGGATGGACTCTAAATCTATGCTAAGTTTTACTCAGAGTAGTAGAGCATGACGGAAGAATAAATATTTAAATTGTACGCCAAACAGTTCGCTATCCGCGTTATCCTAAAGCGACACTAAGGCGGCATAAATATGCCTCATCGCCAGACATCCATATAAGCGCAGGACAAGGATGGAGCGGTGAGGCTCTTTTATATCCAAATTTATATCATAGCAAGGCGCAGGAGCGCGTTAATTTAATTAGGCGATAACTTACCAGTAGAAACGAAACGGATGCCTTAGCATCGTTTATTTATATAGTAATATAAAAATGTTGTTACAATGAATAAATCGTATTATTGCGTGCATGATTGCGAGACTGGCGGTTTGGATTTTACTAAGAATCCTATTACTCAGTACGCATGCGTAATTCTTGACCCATATACATTGAAAGAGGTTGATAGGTTTGAAACGTTTGTTAGACCTTATGATGATTTAAAGATAGAAAAAGACGCATTGGAACATACAATGGTTACTATGTCCGATGTTAAGAATGGTATATCAAGGAAGAAATTATACAAGACACTGAAGGCACTTTGGAGTAAGTATCAAGCAAACGGAAAGTATAAGGACGCCAACAGACTTATATCAGTAGGTCATAATATTCCGTTTGACCACGGATTCCTTGAATACGTTTTTCAAAGTCAAGAAGATAGTATATGGGAATATTTGCACCCAAATTTCATTGATACCTATCCGCTTGGTAAACTTACTTGGGGATTGAAGGGTGATGAAAAATTGAGGCTATCCGATTGTATAGCAAATGCGAAACTAAAGATAAATGACGCTCACGGAGCAATGAATGACGTAGAAGCCAATGCAGACCTTTTGCGTTGGTTTATGAAGAAATTACGCAGTACTAAGGGTGGCGTTGAATCTTCTGCTAAAGAGGAAAAAGAATCTGGTCAAAGAGAGAGGGGTCAAAAATTCTTTGAGTTTGAATGCGGAGTTAAATAAAAATTTACCAAGAAATTTTCTCGCCAAAGTTTATTATTATGATAATCGAACAATCAAATAGTAAACTAAAATGGGAAACAAAGTATCAAGTAAGGAAGATGTTCTTGCGGCATTGGAATTAGTCGTGAAGAATTTTTTGAGCCCTGAGTACGTTGGACGATGGGTTAGTGTTAAAGAACGTTCCATTGGCAACATGCTTAAAGAAATTGGAGTGGATGCACGTTACTCTACAGCTGTTTATGAAGCACTGAAGGATATTGGTATGATTGAAAAGGATGGAGAGAGAGTTGGGTTGAGATATAAAATTGTCACTGATATCATTCCAGATAGCAGGGGTTTAGCTGAAAAGATTTTCAATCTTCATCGGGATTCCGTTCATCAGGCTTCAAATTCGTCAAGCGTGTTAGAAACGAGAAAGGGAGATTTAATACCGCATAAATCAAGGTTTACCGCAACATCAGAAGATTTCGAGAGACGAGAGACCGCAAAGAAACGTTGCGTAAAAAAGACGGATTATAGCAGAATACCTCATCTTGGTCAGATTGTATATGCGCTGGTGAACGGATATATTACTGAAGCGCGTATTACTTGCGTTCGTTTCGATGATAACAATAAGGTTAAGGTGAATTTTGATACCGCTATTATTGAGCAGGTTGACGATTCTGAGACGTCAGTTGTTAAGCGTAGCGACTATTGCTTGCGTAACATAGCATTTAGTGTCGATGAATTGATAAAGAAGTTGACCACCAACGTTAAGAAGTTTAATAAAAAGTAATTGTAAAACAATATGGCAAAGAAAGTAACAACCGACCCTGCTGCTACCGAAGTTAAGGAGAGTGCAGAAGTAAAGGTAACGACCGCTAAGAAAGTTGCTAAGAAGACAACGGCAAAGAAAGAGCCTAAGAAACTGACGCCTGAGGAAAGCGTGGTGATTCTTGCTTGCATGAATAAAGAGTTCCTTGAGAAGTTGAACAAACTTGCAGAAAAAGAGGGTGTTAGTTTGGTTTTGACCAATGAGCAGGTTATCGTGGATTACGTTGCTCAGAAAAACTCTGATAAGATTGATGAGACTGCTCGCATGACCGCGTTTTTAAGGGATGAACGCAATCGTAAAGTAGCGTTTGCCCATGCCTCTGAAATGTTCCGTATTTTGACGCGTGGTAAGGTTAGTAAGGATAAGGCAAGCACTATTACGTTTTCAAAGAAAGAACTTGTTCACGCAACAACCTTGAGTTGGAATAAGGCAGAGGAAATGCTGAATACTCTTGAAGCATTTGGGTTTGTAGTTAGGATTGATAAGAACGCATTCAAGTTCCATTTCGATTACAAGGATATTCGCCAGCAGATTTACAGCGAGGTTATCTTGAGCGTAGAAAGCGTGAACCATGATATTCAGAGATTCAAGGGAGCGTTGGAAAACAGCGGTGATTTGCAAGAAGATGAAAAGGCAAAAGCAATGTCTGAAATTCAGGCAGAAGTTACCAAGAACATCGTGTTTTAGTTTACAGTTCGATTATCTTTAACACGACCGCCTCAGGGGAGTTGCAAAACACCTCTGAGGCATTTCTGTTGAAAATAGTTTACTATGTTAGGAGAATTAGAAACGATAAATAGAAGCCCGCTTCATAAAGCGGAATGTTTAAGAGTTGTTGATGAAATTATTGACTCTTTAGATGAACG
>Ga0247608_10008247_pt1 | contig 10555 bp, 3 predicted proteins | sample 176DNAGHGlowgp2_FD_193490 | JGI IMG/M metagenome (GOLD analysis project Ga0247608, IMG submission 193490) | Sheep rumen microbial communities from Palmerston North, Manawatu-Wanganui, New Zealand - 1766 DNA GHGlow gp2 | ecosystem: Host-associated > Mammals > Digestive system > Stomach > Rumen ... | reverse complement strand
GTTGCCATTGGCTGTCTTAACGGTGAACTGGTTGGTTGAAGGCAGCTTTGTGATCTCGTTCTTGTAGTGACCCATGGTTGCGCCGAGTTCCCACTTCCAGTTCTTGCTGCTGATGAGGGCTGCGTTCAGACGTGCCTCGAAACCGGTGTTCTTCAGTTCGCCGTCGTTGGTCCAGTACTTTCCGAGACCGGAGATGTAATCCAGATCCTTCAGCGTGAGCAGGTTCTTGGTGCGGTTCGTGAAGAAGTCGAAGCCTGCGGTGAGGCGGTTCTTGAAGAATGCACCTTCGATGGCGATGTTGAAGCGGGTCGTGGTCTCCCACTGGATAGAGGTGTTCTCGATGTTCTTCAGCACGAGACCAACGGTGTTCTCAGACACCTGCTGGCTCTCCCAGTAGGTGCGGGCTGCATAGTAGTCGATGGCGTCATTGCCGCTCTGGTCGATGCCTGCAGTCAGCTTCAGGTAGTTGATGTTCTTGGCTTTGAACCAAGGCTCGGCACTCATGAGCCAGCCTGCCTGCAGTCCAGGGAATACGCCCCAGCTCACACCGAACATCTTCATGCCGCCCTTCGTCTCCTTACCGAATCGGCTGGAGGACTCAGCTGCCAGCTGTGCCTGAATGAAATAGCGGTTCTTCAGGTTGTAGCTTGCCTGAGCGTAGAGCGTCATGTCAATCCAGTTGTCCTTTGTACCACCGTAGTTGACATACTGCATATTCTTGGAGATGTTAGGCAGTTTGTCGTTCTCATTGTTATATCCGCGCATGTAGGTGTAGGAGTAGTTGTAGTTGTTATAGCGCCAGCCGCCGAAGACATCGATGGTGTGAGCGCCGTAGCTGTTACCCCATTCTATACGGAAATCGTTGTTGATGGTGGTCTCCTTGGTGAACTGTGACTTGAGCACAGATGAGATGTCGCCAAGGTCGGTGAGTGCATACATCGTAGCACCGTTGATTGGCAAGAAGTACTTCTCGTTGTTACGGTTCAGGGTGTAGGCGAAGCGGTCGCTGAGGCTGAACTGCTTTGTGATCTGATACTTCGGAGCGAAGTTGATGCCAATCTGAGTCAGCTCGGCGTGGTTCTTGTTGCTTCCCTTGCCGTTCTCAATAACCCAGTAGGGGTTACGCAGAGCTTCATTAATGCCCATGATCTTCGGGAAACGGAAGGGGTTCTGAACCCATTTGCCAGAGGCAGAAGAAGCGGCGTATTTACCTGCATAGTCATTGGAGAGCTCCAGCCTACCGGTGTTCTCGTCGTGATAGTAGGAATAGCGGTTGATGAACGGAGCCTGGATTACACCAAGAACGTTCGTTGAACCGATGTTCTGCATCTCGTAGTCTTCGCTCCAACCGTTGTCCAGCACGTTGTAGCTGGTCTGGTTGTATGCGATGTCGATGGCTGCGTGCAACTTCTCGAACACCTTGATGTCGGTGTTGAAGCGGAGGTTCAGGCGGCTGAAGTCATTGCCCTTGAGGGTTGCCTTGCCGTTGGTGTAACCCAGTGAGAGCATATACATACCGATATCGTCACCGCCCTCGACGCTTACCTTGTAGTTCTGGGTCCAGGCTGTACGGTAGAGACCGTCCTGCCAGTTCTCGTTGTTGTGGAACACATCGTGGTAATAGTTCGGAGCGTCGCTGAGGAACGGGAGTGAACGGTTGATGGTAGATGGTTCTGCTTCACGCACATTGGGTATTGTTCCGGCAAAGTCTGAGAGGTAGGAGCGGTAGGCGTCGCCGTCCATCATCTTCAGAGTCTTGGGAGTCAGCTCAGCGCCTCCATAAACGCGAACGTTGATCTTGGTAGCCATAGAGTGTCCGCGCTTGGTCTTGATTATTACCACGCCGTTGGCACCTTTGGCTCCGTAGAGAGTCGTGGCATTCTTCAATACTTCGATACTCTCAACATTCTCCGGGTCGAGGCCGGCAAGAAGATTATTGAAATAACCCTCGTGAAGGCTGGTGCGGTCCTGTTCAAGATCTACCATGTTGCCGTCAATGATGAAGAGCGGCTGTGCGTTGGCATTGAGGGTGTTGACACCGCGAATGGTCAGGTAGGCTCCGATGCCCGGCATTCCGTTTCGGTTGACAGAACGGAGGTCGGCGGCCAGTTTGTTCTGCATATCTGTCTCCACAGAGATACTGCTGGTTTCATTCAGCTGGGCCTTGCGGGCAGATATGATCTGGGTGTCGTCGGTATAGAATGTGCTGAACTGGCTACTGAGCAGCGATGCATCCTGTCCAGTCTCTCCTTTGATGGAGAACTGTGTCAGGTTATAGCCTTCAGCCTCTGCAATGAGGACGTTCACGAACGTCGGTACGTTCAGCTTGTAAGTACCGTCCTCTTCTGTCAGGGTTGAATATTGCGGCTGTTGCAGAGCCTGGATACGCACACCACCCATGGGAAGTCCGGTGGCATTGTCGGTGATTATACCTGCCACAGGCTTCATGGGATATTGTTTTGTCGGCTTCTTGGCAATTCGGCGGACGGCTACTGGCTCGTCCTCTTCTACTTCTTCGTCTTGAGCATAAGCTCCGCTGATGCCCAGGCCAACAAAGAGAACCAGGCATAGGCTCGTACGTGCGGCCTTGTCAAGGATGGATTTATTGAAAATCTTACTCATTGTTTCAGTCTTTTTAGGGTCACACTTTATTCTTCTTTTTTAGCCTTGAGTATGATGCGGTCGATGGAGAAAGGATGCTGGAAGCGACCACGAGGATAAATCGTGGTGTTCCTTGCCTTGGACTCGATGGTCATCACGGGATAGGAGTCCGTGATGTTACGGTAGCTGTAGGGGAATTGGAATTCACCCACCTTGATGGTATCCACTTTCTGGCCATCATACGTGACATTGTCGAAGGTCTTGGTTGCTTCGTTCGGATTTCCAGTCAGTGACATACCATTGATGTATTTGATGGAAACTCCCAGCAGGCTCTTCAGACTGTCACCGACAATACTGTCAGTATTGAGGCGGTAGAAGTCAGGCACCATTACGATACTCACTTCGTATGTGACACCGCTAAGAACTTGGGTCTTGTGTTCGGTGTCGATGAGCTTGAACTGTACTTTCGGAGCAGCAGAGCCGTTGCGGAAGTAGAGGAAATAGTCCTTTGATACAGCACCGAGCAGGCTGTCTGTGGTCAGTTTGCTGTTCGAATTGACGTAACTCACATACTCATAAGAGCCAGTGAAGAGATTCGACTGGAACACTTGTGCCATACTAACCTTCATGTCGATGTCCTTGTAACCGCCGGCACCGTCCCAGAAGCCCCAGTGGTTGATGGGGTAGGCCAGACCGTTGGACATGGTCTCAGGTGTTGAGCCCTGGAAAACCCAGTTGCGCACGTCGCCGTGTACAGCACGTTCGCCCAGTTCGTTAATTAGACAGAAGGAGTCCTGACGAGTGTTGAACATACTCGGCATATCCGTTGCTGCGAGGAATGTCTCTGTGGTCCAGAAGGGAGCGCCTTTGGCACGGGGTTGCTGACGCAGGTTGAATACTAGTGACGAAGCGATTTCCATACGCTTGGATATCTCCTTCCACGTGGTGTCGCAAAGAAGCGGGTCAGCCTTTGCGCTGGTAGAAGTGAATGTGTTCTCCTTCTCCTTGTCTGCGTAGGCGGGGGAGTAGATGAACATCTTGTCGAGTTTTGCCATTGCTTCGTCCCAAGCCGCATCTGTAGGCAGAGCCATTGCCCAAAGGCTGTCTTCGCTATTCAGGTAAGCGCGGAAGCTCTTGTGCGGCATAAGCCAGTCCTCGTTTACTTCCTCATAGTCGCGATAGCTGTAAAGCTGGTTGGAACTTGCATATATACTATCAACATACGTGGGGTTTCCGTTCTCGTCGGGGAGACCCTCGGCGGACAGCGCCTCGCTGAAGTAGATAGTGTCATGCTCAATTATCCAGTCGCGAAGCCTTGTGAAGCGGTTGTCCAGACGGATGAACTGATCCAGATTGTAGCTGAAGGGAACAGAGGTGTTCAGCGTGTGCAGGATACCGTTCGTGGCAGCTATGTTGCTCGATGCGAGCGTCAGGCCCTTGTAAGTGCCGACGGCACGGTCGAACGTTGCTTTCTTTCCGTTGATGGAGTAGAGCTCCTCTTCGCCGGAACCGGTCTTCGCATAGCGGAAGTTCACGATATGGTTGCCTGCATACTTCAGGAATGCATAATAGGTCTTTGCAGGATCTGCCAGATCTGTTAATGCGGTTGTCAGGTCATCATTAGTGAAAGCCGTATTGGTGGGAGCAAAGACAGTGTAAATCTGTCCGCTTCCGTTCAGAGCATCCATCAGAGTGAATGTGGTCCCGTCGGCCTTCTTTAATGTGTGGCTCTCGTCCTTGAAACAGGGCGTTGCTCTGAGCAGTTGCGCGAAGTTGGACAACTCGCTTCGGGAGTTGATCTGCTCCCACAGCGTCTGTGTCGCGTTGCCGCCTTCTGCGCCGCTCGTGTCCACGTCGAAATGGTCATCAGAGCATGATGCAGCCCCCAGACACAGGGCTCCTGCCATCATGCTTGCGCAGACGAATTTATATATTTTTTGTGTTACCATAATAGTAGCTTTTTATAAGTGTTACCAAATGTCTTCGCTCTCTTTGGGGTTGTCGTAAACCTCCTTGGCGCAGTATTCCATGTAGTCAAGGATATGTTCCTTTTCCTTGTCTTTCAGCACGGACTTGAACTTGATGTAATAGGTCTTGTCCGCTTCCATCCAAGAGCTGACGATGATGCGTCGGTTGATAGCCTCCTGGTCACGGCCTGGGTTGCCCTTCACGATGTAATGGATAGGAGCTTTCATGAAGCCGTTGTTACGCATGGTCTTGTCATTTTCTGTGATGGCCTCTACGTCGTAGTCCAGATCGGAGTCCTTGACCCATCCAACGATAGAGGGCTGTGTACTTCCGTCTCCCAACTTGCGGTAGAGACCGCCTAAGCGCATGTCGAAAGGAATGCCGGCAGCCGGCAGGTTGTTGCGGTCGGAGCCCCAATATACCTGGCACATACCACGGAGATTAGAGTCACTCTGCACAGATAGGCGCAGCTCATAGTGGCCATCTACGGGTACGGGCGGGAGTCGCATCGTGAACTCGTACTGTCCCTTGATGTTGAACTCGTCACCCTGCCAGTTCATCCAGTCGGATGTGGTGGCAGCCAGATAATAGAAGCGGGTTCCTTCCTCAAGCCACATATCATTGAAATACTGATAGTTGGTCGGGAATCCACGATATTCGGAGTTCAGTTCCGGATATGCCTTGGTGGGACGGCGCAGGTCGTTATTCATCAGCTCTGGCAACATCGAGGCTACCTCAAAGCGGATGCGCTGGTTCTGCAGCTGCAGGGCAACGTTCTCGGTATAGGCCAGAACCTTGTCGATGGAGTAGATGACGCCGTTGACTGGTGTCACGTTGTCATCTCCCGTAGGATCCTGCACCAGAATACCTTCGTTGCTTTCCTCATCCAAACGCTTTGAGCCACGCATAGGTTTCATCTGGCCTGTCTCATGGTAACGCATAGGATTGCTTCGAGCATCTTCCAGTTTGTTGTAAAGCTCGGGGAAGCGGTTTAGGTATATTCCGTTGCTCTCAAGGCTTTCATAAGTCTTGAGGAGACGACGCTTACCCATTGTGGTATAGAACTCTTCTGTAGCTGTACCTAACTTCTTAATCTCGTTATTGGTCTTGGTCACACCTACTTCGTTCCAGTGAACAACAAGCATTCTGCGACTTAGACGTTCCGGCAGGATGTGATAAGTGACAAACTGGTTGAGGATATTGTTTTCACTTCTGTAGTTGTCATCCTGAGTTGCTTTGGGATAAAGCTCCTGATCAATCAGGTACTGCTTGACATCTTCAACAGTAATCTCGCTAATCTCCTTGTTCAACACTCTTGCCCATACTTCGTCCTTCTCTGCAAACAGAGTGAAACCGTATTTGCGGGTACTGCCCGGGAAGCCGGACTGAGTGTTGGTCTTGAAATCTCCAATGTTCTCAATTTCTCCTCTCAGGTACTTCGTCTCATAGACATCGTCCCTGATGGCACTCAAGGTGTCAGCAAGGCCGCAGGCCAGAATGAGCTTGGACATAACGGTGAAGCTGCTGCCGCCCTCGTTTGCCCAAGAGTAGAAGAAGTCTGTGAGAGTCTGGTTGCTCGGAGCAATAACCTGAGTCATAGCGTGAACGTAGCCGTTGATAGCCTCGATGTCACGGTGTTTCATGCTTATCGGGAACTCACCGTTGATGTAGATACTGTCGGGGTTTACCTTACCGCGTAAGACACTCAGTCGGCGGTCGTTCATGTTCGAGTATTCAATATCTTCCGCTTTGTCCGAAGTTCCGTTGAAACTTGAAGTGGGGAAGGACATCACATCACCGCCATCGATTATACTGTTATATACAATAACCTTACGGATGGAGTCGAGAGTGACGTTATTGTCGTCTTTCGGGAAACCGTCCCATGAGGCGCTGCTGATAATGCCCTTACGCTGCAGACTGTCCAGATAGAGATGGATAGCTTCGTTGGTGGGGGCAAAGCAGGTGAAATGGCCGCGAGCGGACAGTAACTGTGCGACTGTGGATTCGGAAATCTGGCTGATAGGCACGAGATACAGAAGAGCCGTGTATTCACTGTATAGGGAATCGTTTTTCTCCAGATAGCTCAGTATGGTCTCTTCAGTCATCGTGTATCGGTTGGACATATCGATATCCTCAGTACATGCGACAAGCATCGTAGCTGCTGCCACTGCGGACAGCACTACGGCACGGATGTTATTCAGGAATTTATATGATTTCATGTTTCGATACCTTTAAGATTATTATTTCTCACGATCCCATACCGGGTTCTGCGGAATAAGATAGTTGTTGGCTTTGAGTTCCATGTAATGGATCGGGCTGTAGAGACCGTAGCGGTTCTTGATGCGGTTCTTGAGCGTGGATTCCATGCTCTGGTAAGTGTTGGCTATGAAAGTACTAACCATAGTCTGCACGCCAGTGGCTCCGTCCATATACTGCGGCTCGCGCGGGTCGGGGTTTATACCACCGCCGATACGCTCGGCATAGCGCACAAGGTCGAACCAGCGCTTGCCTTCGCCAAGCAACTCTATCTGACGCTCGTTCATGACGAGTTTGATATAGTCTTCACGCTTTGTGCCGGTGCTTGCGGCAGCAACTTCATTGACTGTGGAACGCTTGTGAATGGCATTCACGATGGCCTTGCACTTGTTGTTGTTATTACTTCCACCAAGAACAGCATATGCCTCTGCCTGCATCAGCATGACATCCGTGAGTCGGTAGAAGATGAAGTTGTTGTAGCTGTAATAGCTGGCATCTAAGGCATAGACGCTACCGCTCTGAATGTCGTAGGAGAATTCAGGTCTGTAATACTTCACACATGCAGGTGAGTTGTTCAAGTCGAACTTGCCTCTGGTGGAAGCTGTAGAAGAAACATTGAATGTTGCAGAATACCATGTGCGGCTATCCTGCTTCATGTTTGTCTCATTGTCGTTATAAATCTTCTTGATAGCGTTGTTGCTTACCAAGAGCTGACTTGCAGTGTTGTCTGTACCCCAGAAGCTTGAAAGAACTTTGTTCTCGCGCTTGTCTGTTGTATTGAACTGCAGCTCGAAGATGCTCTCGCTGCTGTTGCCGGTGCCGAAGATCTCGTCGTAGGAGTTCACCGTGATTATTGATGACTTGTTGGTGTATTCGGCTGTGAGGTCTTCGTTGGCAATCAGATTACAGTTCTGGATTCCGTAGCTCTTGCTCAGGTCGTAGTCATCGGTCTTGGAAACCATTGAGCCGAAGGAGGTGGAAGAGAAACTCTCCTGATTGGCCAGAGCGTCGATAGAAGCCTGGCTGTATTCAATCACCTTCTGGGCATCGGCTTCCCACCACTTCATAGCTGCGACTGCGGTGTCCTGGCTAACAAGGATACTGTCAGCGTTACGACCCTCGCGCAGGGCGCTGCGCCAGAGATACATATCGGCAAGAAGAGCATAAATAGCGGTGTTGGTAATCAGGCCTTTGGTGTCTGACGTGTTTGCAAAACGGTTTCGTGCCTGTCCCTTTACGGACTCTACATCATTAATTAATGTATCCAGAACATCGAGCTGCAATGAGTAATCGAAGTAACGAACCTCTTTGTCTGAGTTCACGACTTCGGTGGAGTAGGGAATGTCTTTGAACGCACGGAGCAGATAGAAGTAGTTGAGGGCACGCAGGGCCGTAATCTCAGCCTTGATCTGGTTCCACTCGGTGCGGGTGAACTGTGCATCGTTTTTCAGGACTTCCTCTCCGTGAGCCAACACCTTGTTACAGTAATTGATGGTTGTATAGACACCTCCCCAGTCGTACTGACTCATTGTGGAGTCCAACTGTGCATAGATAATCTTTGTATAGATGTTTCTTATATCAATTTTGTCGGTAAGGGCCATGTTCTGTTCGTAGGAGTCTGAGCGTAGGTCGCCCCAGATGATGAATTTTTCGAGAGTGTTGGCCATCTGGGTGTAGGCGGCATAGCGCACACCGTCCAGGTCGTTCCTGTCCTCCCAGAAATCCTCTTCCACCACCTTGTTCTGTGGGTAGATGGTCAACCAGTCGTCACATGACGAGACGCTGAGAACCATGAGAGCCGCAAGGGCTATGTGGGATATATATTTAATCTTGTTCATGACGCTAATTGTTTAGAATCCAAGGTTTACGCTGCAAGTGAAGGAACGGGCTGGCGGAGTCTTGTTGGAGTCGCGGGCTACGCCGTAGGTGCCTGCACTGACTTCAGGATCGACGCCGGTGTATTTGGTCCAGCACCAGATGTTGTTCACAGATGCGAAGAACTTCAGCTGGCGGATACCCACCTTCTTCAGGATCTTCGGATCGATGTCGTATGACAGCTGGATGTACTGCAGACGCAGGTAGTTGCCATTTTCCACATAGCGGTCTGAAGCGAGGCTGTTATAGCTTTTGAAACCGGTGTTGGAGTTGAGCGCGCGTGGAATTACGTCCTCGAACTGAGAACCGTTCCCGTTCTTGCGCCAACGCCATGTGGTAGCAAAACTCTGGTTGTTGTTGTTCGTCATCTGCTCGTTCTGCAAGCGGGCAATATTCACAATCTGGTGACCCAAACGGAAGTTGAAACCGGTGGTCAGTTGCAGACGATCGTATTTCAAGGTGAAACCGAAACCGCCATAGCACTTAGGATTGGAGTTACCGAGATAAACTACGTCGTAGCGGTCAATCTGTCCGTCGTGGTTGATGTCCTCATAGATGGCATCACCGCCCTGGAACTTGTATTTGCTTGACTCGTTGTAGCAGTAGTACATCGGGAGGGGATTTCCCTGCTTGTCAGTCAGCATATTGCCGTTGGCATCGAACGCGATAGGACAAGTGCCGTTTTCGCCACGTCTGAGAGCGGCGGCAGCTGTGTTGATCGGGTTGCCTGCTGCGTCGTAGCCATTGCCGGTATCAGCATAACCATAAGCGGCGATGGATGCTGTGGTGTAGCCATTGTGGTCGTAGTCGTAGGCATAGACACCTTTGTAGCGCAGACCGTAGATGGATCCGAGTGCGTTGTGCAACTGGATTCGTGTGATGTAGTCTGCATTTGTAGGCTGCCAGGTGTCGGAGGAGTTGAAGCCTTCAAGTACAAGTGCCGGCATCTCCTCAACCTCATTGAAGTTCTGAGATACGTTACCGCGTACTTTCATGCTGAACTTACCTGCCTTGGCGAACCATCCGGTACCGATGTTCAACTCCCAACCCTTGTTGCGCATTACGCCGCAGTTGGAGTATGCCAGATTGGAGTAACCGTTTGCTGCGGGGATGCGGTAGTTGCCCATAACGAGGTCGGTGGATTTGTTGTTGTACAACTCAAACTCTGCAGTGAGCAGATCGTCGAGGAAGCCGACGTTGAAACCGAGGTTGAAGGCTTCTTTCTTCTCACGGCGCAGGTTCTGCAGAGAGAGGTTCTCCGGGATAATTATCGTGTGACCGTTGTAATAGTAACCGCTTGTACCATATTTATTATACTGGTTGCCGCTTCCGTTGGTGTAACCGTTGATACCCCAGCTGAAACGAACTGAGAGCATTGAGAGCCAGCTCTTGGACCAGTCCATAAATTTCTCGTCAATCACGTTCCAACGAGCACCAAATGAAGGTGAAAGGAAGAATTTCTGGCCTTTGGCATAACCGGTGGAGCCGTCAGCACGTAATGTGGCATCAATGCTATACTTACTCTTATATGAGTAGTGAGCCTGTGTGAAGAATGACGTTGAACGCCAGTCGGAATTGGAGGCGCCTGCGGCTGTAAGCAGAGCCACGACGGTCGGGTCTGTGATGTCGGTAGGCACATTCCAGAGGCCGGTGTTCTGGCTGCTGGAGCTACCGCTTCTCATTTCCCAACGCACCAAGGCTGATACGGAGTGGTCGTCATTCTTGAATTTGGGATAGAAGCGCAGGTCGTGGCGTGTGGTGAACTCCAGACTCTTGTATTCGTCGTTGCTCACCTGGTTACGCTCGTTGCTATGGTTTGCGTTATCCCACTTACGCGGGTTGTCGCCGCCCCAGC
>Ga0247608_10008244_pt1 | contig 10557 bp, 12 predicted proteins | sample 176DNAGHGlowgp2_FD_193490 | JGI IMG/M metagenome (GOLD analysis project Ga0247608, IMG submission 193490) | Sheep rumen microbial communities from Palmerston North, Manawatu-Wanganui, New Zealand - 1766 DNA GHGlow gp2 | ecosystem: Host-associated > Mammals > Digestive system > Stomach > Rumen ... | reverse complement strand
TTTGAAGGATATTGTCACTGTATGCTATACTATAAATCGAAAGAGTAGGTGTTTATATGAGTGTAATAAAACTAACAGATAAAAATTATGATGAAGTTGTTTTAAAATCAGACAAAAAAGTTTTGATTGATTTTTATGCAACATGGTGTGGCCCTTGCAAAATGGTTTCGCCGATAGTAGATGAAATTTCCGAAGAGAATCCACAATTTGTTGTTTGTAAAGTTAATGTTGATGAAGAAATGGAACTTGCAAGACAATTTGGGATAATGAGCATTCCTACACTTGTTGTTATGAATGATGGTAAATTGGTTAAAAAAGAAGTAGGTTACAGACCTAAAAATGAAATATTAGAAATGTTAAAGTAAAGGAGAAAATGCAAAATGAAATATGTATGTACTGTATGTGGTTGGGAATATGATGAAGAAAAAGGAGCGCCAGAGTGTGGCATAGCTCCAGGCACTAAATTTGAAGATTTACCGGAAGATTTTCAGTGTCCTGTTTGCTCAGTTGAAAAAGATATGTTTTCAAAAGAATAATAAATTGGAACTGTAGATTCATTAAACTTAAAAAATCAAAATAAAATAGAGAAATTACCCATTTTTAATCAAAATGTCGATTAAAATGGGCATTTTCTTTTTAATTGTTTATCAGCACTAAAAGATCACCAAATTTCAAAGCAATTATAGAAGATGATGCTATCACATCAATATTTTATATTTCGCAAATGTGATTTAAACGATTGACAAATATCTAGCAAATGTGATAATATATGTTTAAAAACACTATCGCAAATGTGAGGTTACTATATGGTAGAACAAGATTTTAACGAGTTCAGACGTAAAGTATATGATAAAATGCTTGATTGGAAAAAGACAAAAGCACCAAATTATGCATTATTTCTAAAAGGGGCAAGGCGTGTTGGGAAATCAACTTTAGCGAACAAAATCGGAAGGGAAGAATATAGGAGCTATATTGAAATAAGATTTGATAAGGCACCTGATGAAATAAAAGATTTGTTTGTTAATTCGTTAGAAGATTTAGACACATTCTTTAATAAATTACAAATATTCTATGGCAAAAGATTATATGTGAGAGAATCATTAATCATTTTAGATGAAATTCAATTATTTCCTCTCGCAAGACAGGCTTTAAAGACTCTTCTTGATGATAAAAGATATGATTATATCGAAACAGGGTCTCTTGCGTCGATTAAAAAAAGATCAAAGACAATTTTAATACCTTCTGAAGAATATCATTTGAATGTTTATCCTTTAGATTTTGAAGAATATTTATGGGCAATTGGTGATGAAATAACCTTCAATGTTGTTAAAAATCATTTTGATAAATTGAAGCCTCTAGGTAGTATAAATAAAAAAATTATGAATTTGTTTAGAGAGTATATGCTTGTTGGTGGTATGCCACAAGCAGTTGACAAATATATTCAAACAAAGGATTTTGGCGAGGTTGATTTTGTTAAACAAGGAATACTTAATTTGTATGAGGCCGATGTAGATAGTCAAGAAGAAGAAAACCCTACATATGTTAAAAATGTTTTTTTTCATATTCCTTCTGAACTTTCGAAACACGACAAAAGATATAATGTTAGTCATGTTGACCCTAATGCTAGACTTAGAGAATATAAAGGACCAATTAATTGGTTGGATGAAGCAATGATTATTAATATTGCTGAAAATGTAAATGATCCAAGTGCTGCATTTAATTTGTCAACAATTGACCCTTCTTTTAAGTGCTATATGGGAGATACTGGCCTATTGATATCTTTAGCGTATAAAAATCAAGATTATCTAAGCAACGAATTATATAAAGCGATATTATTTGATAAACTTCATGTCAATGAAGGAATGATAATAGAAAATATTGTATCACAATCTTTAGTTTCAAAGGGCGACAAACTGTACTATTATAAAAAAGTTGATAAAGAAAAGAAACAAGTAACAATGGAAATAGATTTTTTGATTAGAAGAGAAAATAAAGTAATTCCAATTGAGGTGAAATCATCATCTGCAAAATCAATTGTTTCGTTAAAAAAATTCAAAGTGGCTTTTTCAAATAAAATAGGATTGCAATATGTATTATATAATGGTGATATTAAGAGGGAAGAAGAAACAATATATTTGCCTTATTACATGATATATATTTTATGATATTAGCAATGAATATCATGGCTAAAATAAAGTAGTACTTTAGATTTGACAAAAATTACGAAAGTAAATAATAGAATAAAAATTCTCCAACAAGTTGCGAAACAATTGTTTTTATAACAAAAAAGTTGTCGAAAAAATCGACAACTCTTTTTTTAAGAAAGATTATTTCTTTTCTTCAATTGCAGCAAGAATTTTCTTAAGAAGGTCCTCAGTTGTAGGATTTGCTTCTCTTTCAAGTCTAGCTTTTTCTTCGGCAGCAGCCTTTTCAGCAGCTTCTTTATCAGCTTTTTCTTGATAGAATTTAGCAACGGCTTCTTTATCTTTGAAGTTGATGCCGCGTTTCTTCATTTCTTTTCTTTCTTCTTTTGTTGGAATACTATTTGTCCAATCAGATTTTGCCTTTTCTTGAGAATCTTTTACTCTGTTGAATGTTCTGATTATCAAGAACAAAACAAGCGCGATAAGAATGAAGTTAATTATAGCTGTAATGAATGCACCCCAGTCAATATAATTGGTTTTTGTTAAATCCAAAGCTTGAACAGTTGATCCATCTTCCAGAGTTTGTTCAACATAATATCTTGTTCCGAGAGGAGTGATGAATTTTGAAAAGCCATCTTCTCCGATAATGAGACCTAAAACCCAGTTTATGACAGGCATCAAGATGTGATTTGTAAGAGCAGAAACAATCGCACTGAAAGCTCCGCCTATAATAACACCTACAGCCATATCCATTACATTTCCACGTGTAATGAACTTTTTAAATTCTGCAAAAAACTTTCTCATAATTTTCCCCTTTCATATTATTACACACATATTATACATTTTACATTTTTTATTGTCAATGACTTTATAAATAAAAGGCTTCTTCTTGATACCAAATATATTGAATTTTTGAATACATTATGATAATATTGTATGCGAAATATGGGGGTATTAATGAGATGAGAAATTTTATTTTAGGAACCGACTGGGGAGAAGATGTTGACGATGCCATAGCGGTAAGACTTCTGGCACGAGCACACAAAGAAAAAAGAATAAATCTTTTAGGAATTGGCATTAATACACTTATCGATGAATCATATGCTTCATTGTATGCTTTTTTGAAAAACGAAGGAGTAAGTGTTCCGATAGGCGTTGATAAATCATTCAATGAGCCTATGAAATATATAACTTACCAGAAAAGACTTGCATCGTATGAGTCTGACAAGAATAATGACATGGCTTTTGATTCTGTAAAGTTATACAGAAAAGCAATCTCGGAAGCAGATGGGCCTGTTGAAATAATAGAGATTGGATTTTTACAAGTTGTTGCAAATGTATTAAAGAGCGGTCCTGATGAAATATCCGACAAAACAGGATACGAACTATTTAAAGAAAAAGTTAAAAAAATGTGGATAATGGCCGGAAATTGGACAAAAGACGGGGAAAGAGAATATAATTTTTGTCATTTCAAATCAACTAGAGAAGGTTCTGCTTATCTTTGTGATAATTGTCCTTGTGAAATTACATTTTTAGGATGGGAAATCGGTTCTACAGTCCATACAGGCAACTTGCTAAAACCGGGGGACTATCTGTATGATGCTTTGCATGATTATGGATGTAAAGAAGGGAGAGATTCCTGGGATCCTATGACTGCTATGCTTGCTTTGATTGGTGATGAAAAGAAGGCAGGTTATGATATTGTCAAAGGGAAAGCATCCGTAAGCACCGAAGATGGATCAAATTATTTTGTAAAAAACGACACAGGGATACAAAAATACGTCATAAAAATACAACCAGATGATTTTTATGCGAACATGATAAATGAGGAGATTAAGTAAAATGTATAAAGTAGGATTATCAACACCGGGATTTTTAAACGAAGATCTTTTCAAGCAATACAATCAAGCAGGAATTGAATGTATGGAAGTGTCGATAAATGACGAATTATCGAGGCAAATAAATTTTGATGATTTATCAAAATGGAGCAAAAAATACAATGTAAAATTATGGTCATTTCATCTGCCGTTTGCTCCTTTTGAAAAAATAGATATTTCCAAAAAAGAATTATGTGAAAACAATGTCAGATATCTGTCGGAGTATGTAAAAAAAGGCTCCAGTATCGGAATTGACAAATTTGTAATACATGCAAGCGGAGAACCTATCGAGGAAAGTGCAAGAAAAGAAAGAATGAATTGTTCTAAAGATTCTTTGAATAGTCTTGCGGAAATAGCATACAAATGCGGTTCTACAATAGCTGTTGAAAATCTTCCGAGAACTTGTTTGGGAAGAAACAGCGATGATATTCTTGATCTGATATCGGCAAACGATAAATTAAGAGTATGTTTTGATACAAATCACTTGTTAAGTGAAAAATCAGACGATTTTTTAAGGAAAATCGGCAGCAAGATTATAACGATGCATGTTTCTGATTATGATTTCCAAAATGAAAGACATTGGCTCCCTGGTGAAGGAGATATAAATTGGCCTAAATTACTTGAAATATTAAAAGAAATTTGTTATAATGGCGTGTGGATGTATGAAATAGGATTCAAGTGCCCTAACACGATTATAAGAGACAGGGATTTAAATTGTAATGATTTCGTACAAAATGCTAAAGAACTTTTTAGTGGTAACGACATTACGATTATTTCAAAGAGAAAAGAAAATTTAGGATATTGGGAATAAAAGGACATGACACAAGAAATTGATTTGAGAAACCTGCATAAAGATGAAGATGACAACATTGAGTTGCGATGTGATTGTGGCAGAAGATCATTTTCGATATTTTATGTGGGAACAATTAAAAGAAAGTTGTTAGAGACAGTAATTGAACCCAGAAAAGGACTTTTGATTATAAAGGCAAGTTGTGTAAACTGCAGAAAAATATTCAAACTTTATGATTCAAGAGAAGGAAAAGAAAAAAACGATTATCATTTTGATGAACTGGAATTCAAAGACAAGAAAAATGTCTACGGTATCATTTTTAAAAAATCAAAAGAAAGCAAAGTAAGAATAAAAGGTAGCGAAATAATTATTTATTCGCCGGAATGCAAATAAAAGAGAGGTAACCATTGTGAAGAAAACAAAATATGAAGGAACCAGAACAGAAAAGAATTTGGAAGCAGCCTTTGCAGGAGAATCACAAGCAAGAAATAAATATACATATTTTGCATCAGTTGCAAAAAAAGAAGGATATGAACAAATATCAGCTTTGTTTTTAAAAACCGCTGAAAACGAAAAAGAACATGCTAAAATGTGGTTCAAAGAATTAGCCGGAATCGGTAGCACAGAAGATAATTTACTAGCAGCAGCAGCCGGTGAAAATTACGAATGGACAGACATGTATGAAGAATTCGCAAATGTTGCCGATGAAGAAGGATTCCATGATTTGGCAGTTAAATTCAGAGCAGTTGCGGCAATAGAAAAGAATCACGAAGAAAGATATCGTGCACTACTTAACAACATTGAAACAGCACAGGTCTTTGAAAAGAGTGAAATCAAAGTATGGGAATGCAGAAATTGCGGTCATATAGTAGTTGGTAAAAAAGCACCTGACATTTGCCCAGTATGTGCACATCCTCAGGCATATTTTGAAGTAGAAGCTAAAAATTATTAAAAAAATGCGAGACTTATGCCTCGCATCTTTAATTAAAATAGATTGGATAAAAAATGGTTAAAGCAGTAATTTTTGATCTGGATGGAACTCTTTGTAATACAGTTGAAGATTTAAAGACAGCAATAAATGCCACTCTTGCAAAATTAGGATACAGGCAAAGGTCTTTAAATGATGTAATCAAATACATCGGTAACGGTTCAAAGGAGTTTGTAAAAAGATCTCTTCCGAAAGATGTTCAGGACATAGATTTTATATTTGAAACCGCTCTTGAAGTTTACAACAATGAATACAGAAAACATTATAACGAAAAGACGGTTCCGTATGAAGGCGTCAAATCGATGCTTATGTCACTCAAAGGAATGGGATATAAACTTGGTGTTCTTTCAAACAAACAGGATGAGTTTGTAAATGACATAATAAACACACATTTCGGAAAAGATTTGTTTAATGTTGTAATGGGAAATGCCGATTTGCCACCTAAACCGGATCCCGCAGTTGCGATAGCTGTAGCAAAACAACTCAAAATCCGACCTTCAAGATGCGTTTTAGTAGGTGACAGCGACGTGGATGTTACAACATCAATAAATGCAGGAATGCAGATAATAGGTGTTGATTGGGGATACCGCGAAGAGGAAGTCCTAAGACAAGCCGGAGCTTTGAATATCGCTCACAAGCCTGAAGAAATTGTTGAAATAATAAAGAGATTTGATTCATAAAAAACATAAGGGAGTTTTAAAACCCCCTTGTTTTTTATTTAAATTTTTTAATGTGTTCAATTGTCTTTTTCACAAGATCGGAAACTTTAACTTTTTCGTGACCGAATATTTGAGTTCTTAATGTGTTGTGAACAACACCAGTCCATTCTTCACCGATATTGTCAATACCATACATCATACCAAGTATTGATCCGACAGTTGCGCCATTGCAGTCAGTATCAAAACCTGTCTGAACAGCTCGGCATATAGATTTGCCATAATTTCCGTTTCCATACAGCAATGATAAAGTAACGATAATTGCATTTGATATTGTGTGGCACCAATCGTGAGAAAACTTATAGTTGTATTTTTTGTTGAATTTTTCAAAAGATTCTTCTTCAGTCATACCATTATTAAAGTCGTCAATTGCACCTGATACTTCTTCATATAATCTTGAAGTACTTGGTATCTGAGAAAGTCCGGCGTTTATAACATCTATTATATTATCGCTTTTATGTGCATATGCAAGCATAGCGGATACAAACATCTCTCCATAAATACCATTTTTGATGTGAGAAATAGACGCATCATTAAAAGCAAGCTCAGCGGCTTTTTCCGGATCTGATGTTATATATCCGTAATAATCTCCGCGTATTTGTGCCCCGATCCATTCTCTGTATGGGTTTTTGTACATAGCAGTCTGAGGAGGAACAAATCCGGATATATAATTTTTATATGCAACTCTTTCGGCAGTGCAATAAGCTTCTCTTCCTTGATATCTTACCCAAGTTTCCAGAACATCTCTCGGTTTAAAGTCCATGCCATGATAATCAACCATGCATTGAGCCATAACGGTATAGTTGGTATCATCATCAAACGGCGCCATTGTGATTTTATCAGCCGTAACATTGTTTTTAATCCAGAGAGCACCGGTTTTCTTTAAAACTTCATCTTTAAGATCAGTACTTAAGAAATATCTGTGAATAGGGAAATTGTCACTTGATTTGGCAATATCAAGTATTGTTTCAGTCCATGCACCTTCTACTGTTTTACCGAGTAAACATCCGCATATTCTGCCAAACCACGCGCCCTCTATCTTTTTCTTTAACGGAACGTTGTTTTTGGATGGCTTTTTGAGCAATGACAGATTTCTTAATTTTTTGATTTCTTCCAGAGAAGAAGGTTCGTTATATTTATATCCTTCTCTTGTTTTTGCATTCGAAATCAGTTCAAAAATCGAATTTGCAAAATTCACTTTATTTTCGTCATTCGGAAGTTTTTTCACAGCTTCAAACAAATCTTTATATTGTTCAATATCTAGTCCTTCATCCAGTGACTGTTGATATTCAACTCCTAGCTCTGCTGCGTAATTTTCCCATATAAAGAACAGATATGGTTGTGGTTCGAATTTCATTATTTATCTCCTTTTAATTATTTTCATCATTTGGTATGTCTATAATTATCGGTTTATGATTTACAGACACGAGGAACTTTTCAAGTATATCCTTTGTCAGTATCTTTAAACTTGAAGTGTTAATACATGGATGGCATCCTATATATTCGTTTTTAATAACATCACTATCGATTATCAGTTGGACTACATTTTCTTTATCATTCATGAGTCCCATAATGCTGACAGAGCCCGGAGTTACATCCAGATATTTTTCAAGGTAAATATCTTCAGCAACTGATAGTCTGGAAGAACCTATCAGTTTTGATACTATTTTAGTATAGAACCTTTTGTCTTTCGGCATCATCAGCAGATAGAATTTTGTTCTCTGAGTATTGCAGAGAAGCAGGTTTTTACAAATAATATTCTTAAAGATAGCATTGATTTCCTCGAGATCTTTCATTGACGGGCACAAATCATGATCTATCCTGTAATATTCAATACCAAGATTGTCCAGATATTCATAAACACGAATTTCTTTTTGTAATCTACCGGATGTATCTGTTGGTTTCCCTTTATGTATAACTAAGTTCATATTATCTCGGAACGAAAGAAGTGTTTCCTTCTTTTTCTTGCCATTCATAAGTATATATTTTACCGTTTATTGAATATTTGGAAGGAACAATATTTTCCATCCAATCAAGAGGATAGAAATCGTCTTTTTGTAAGGAAGCAATCCTGAAAGCTTCTTTCAGTTCGCTCATTTGCGTTTCATTCAATATACCGGGTTTGCAGGATACAAAGAGAGAAGATGAACTGCGCGCCAATACATTCAGCCATTTTGACACAGAGTCCCATTTTATGGCACCTGTTATGCCGACGCAATCAGCATCAGAGCCATAAAAATTATTGTTCTGAACAGTTCTGAAAGCCAATGTATTAACTCCCATTTTAACAGTTCTTTCCCATTCAAATCCGCTAGTATCATCACCGGTTCTGTTGAGCTGGCAAAGTCCTGCACAAAGATGACTTATTGTATTACAACCAATAATGGTTACTCCTTCAGAGGAGTCTTTTATTGTTTTATAAAAGTTTTTAACTATCTCGGCTGTAGTTTTTGTTCTGTCATAAAAATGCCAATTTCCGACAGTTAATCTGTCTTTTATCTCAAAACCCCATTTTCCGAAAATATCGAATGTTGAAAAATCATGCTTTATTAATTCATATCCCCAGGAAACGAGTCTTTTTGTTGTTTCTTTTACATAATTTAAAACTTCAGGATGAGAAGGATCAAGGCATTTATTGTTTCTCATTGAATACCATTGTTCCGGCAAAACAACTTTTCTTTCTTCATTGTCACGGCCGTTTATGAGATATCTTACCCAAATGCCCGGCCTTACGCCTTTTGATTTTATTTCTGATGCCAATTTCTTCATATCAGGGAATTTTTCGTTTCCTCTGTCCCATGGTGCATCACAATGATTGATTTGCCATCCGTCGTCAATTACCATATACGGAATGTTTTCGTTGTCCTTACAGAGTGACTTTACAAAATCGGTATCTTTTAATATATCGTCATAAGAACTCTCGCCATAAGCATAATACCAATTGTTTGACCCATATACAACATGCTTCGCAAGATAAGGATCAGGACACATAACCGAACAAAAATCCGATATAGCATGATATGCACTTACATTTTCATACGATTTTGACACAATGTCAGCACACAAAAGTTCACGATCTCCAAGTTGTGTCGGATAAGTTCCGTTACCAATGTCCAACCAAAGAGTAATTCCTTCATTATCATATTGCCAGAACGCAAGAGAATTTGCTCCTGTCATGACGCCATAACATTCTGTCAATCTGCCCGAATAATCCTGATTAAGATCAGAACCATTTGAAACTGCAAAATACCATGGCATTGCCCTGTCAGGAACAATACCACGCCACTCAAGATTACCATAGCCGCGTTCCCAGGCATCGCCGAGTATTTTTACACACTCTCTTGATTTTTTGTTCCATCTTAAACGCAAGAATTTAACACCTTGATTTTTCGACGTGATATAAACCGACATTTTATCGTTTCCAAAAGAGAACTTAACGATGCATCCGTCATAATCTTTATTTGGTACTATGTTTTCTATCGTTGTGTTTTCAAGATAAGCAGTACAAATGTCGGGTTCTTTAATAATCATATATTTTTTCCTCCGTAAAAGTTGGTGTATAAGAAGATTTCGAAGAAGATAATTCCTGAAAATAGCCATCATATCCGAGTTCTATGGCGTGGTCAAGCACACTGTTATATTCAAATGTTGTGATTCTGCGCTTCAGTTCTTTATATTTTTCATCACAGAAATCAGGAGTGTACTGACTCATAAGTGATAATCTGATTTTTGATATATCAATATTCTTCTTTACCTCATCAAGGACTTTTATGGAATCATCCCTGTGAGTGGGAAGAACCAGATGACGTAATATAACGCCACTTTTGATTAATCCATCGGAATCAAATTTACATTCTCCCGTTATTTTAATCATTGATTCAAGAGAAGAAAGAGCATATTTAAAATAATCAGGAGCATTCGAATATTTTTTTGACAAATCATCCGAGTAATATTTTATATCCGTCAGAAAAACCTGAACGTATCCTTTCAATTTCTCAATAACATCAGGCAATTCATATCCACCGGTGTTGTATACAACAGG
>Ga0247608_10008242_pt1 | contig 10558 bp, 1 predicted proteins | sample 176DNAGHGlowgp2_FD_193490 | JGI IMG/M metagenome (GOLD analysis project Ga0247608, IMG submission 193490) | Sheep rumen microbial communities from Palmerston North, Manawatu-Wanganui, New Zealand - 1766 DNA GHGlow gp2 | ecosystem: Host-associated > Mammals > Digestive system > Stomach > Rumen ... | reverse complement strand
ATAATTATAAATAATGCAATAAAATAAAATTAAATTAAATTTTAAATATAGAAAAATATAATAATGTTTATAAAAATAAATGAATAAATATAATTAATATATATTTTAAAATCATAAGAAATATTCCTTTTTTTAATTATTTAAAATAAAACTTTTATAATTACTAATAAATAGATCTAATAAGTATATTTCTTTTCTGTATAATAATTACTTATTTTTATCATGATTCAGAGGTCTTTCGCTTCCTATGTTACCCACTTTATTATCATCATCAATTAATTGAGAATCACCACTAGGCTCATCTCCATATTGGTTAAACAAATTAAGATTTTCTTTATAATAATCGATAAAAATTTTAATATATTGATAAGAAATCTTGAAGTATAAATGCACTGTTAGTGGATTATAAGTAATAACATTCTTTTTTCCTTTTGATTTCTTACCTTTATCTTTTTTTCCTTGATAAGTGTCAATTAAATTTCTAATTTCATCTTGCACTTTTTTTTCTGTTCTTAAAATTAAAGCATTATCAGGATTTTCTCTGTCAACTTGTCCACCTAATTGTCTTATTATTATTTTACATATAACATCATGATAATATACATAGCCATCACTATCACTTCTTAATTTCAAATCAGAAACAAATTTTTTTACATATTCTAATTTTCCTTTTTCAGGGAAATTTAATTTTTTCCAGTTATAATCCATAAAGAAATTAATAACAAGTCCTTTTTTTATTCTAAATCCTTTATCTTCATAAGTTGAGTATTTGTTCCAAGCGTTATTAAAATCTATTAAAAATGATTCAAATTTTTCAATAGGATTATAACTCTTATTAGTGAATTCATCATATTGCTGCAAAGTGACCATCAAAAAAAGATTTAACATAATAATAGAATTAACGAAATTGCTCAATATCATGTAAATATATGCATATGCTTCTGATACTACCTCTGTATCAACAAAAGCCAATTCCATCATTACATTAGGCCAGCCTTCCCCAGTTGCACATCTGAAAGTTAATAAGAATGAAGTATAGAAATTATCAACATTATAATATTCATTTAAATATACAAATTTAGATTTATAATTTTCATAAACAATTGTATCATAAAAGTAACACCCCAAAATAGCAAAAATACAAAAGATAATTATCATTAAAAGAAATACATTTGCCAAAGCAGAAAGTGACCAAGTTAATGTTTGTATTAATTTTTCTAAACCTTTTAATGCTTTAACTAAACGCAAAACACGTGTAACTCTTAGAACTCTCAATACACGAATGATTTGAAATGATTTTAAAAAGGCTGCATCAATTCCATCAATATTTGCAACAATAAGATCTACAATTGAGGCAACAACAACAAAAAAGTCAAATCTATTCCAAGCTGAATGGAAATATGCTTGGGGAAAATAAGCCAAAAGTTTTAATACACATTCAGCAATAAATATTCCTGTAAAAATATAATTTACAATAGTTAAAGCTTGATTATAATTTTCATGGCAATTTTCATAATTCATTGCCATTGAAACCATATTCAAAAAAATACAACCCATGATAAAATTATCCAAAAATGAACTATCTGCAAATTCTCTTAAATAAAATCTAAAAGAACCTCTAGTTGGTCTTACCCAAGTAACATAATCACTTTCTGCACTATATATTTGTGTCAAAAAATCATAATATTTTGGTGCTTTTTTGTCATCTTCAGCAAGTTTTTGCTCTCTAGAAAAGGCTTCATTAAAATATCTAAACATGATACCTGTAAATAAGTTGAGGAAAAAATAAGCAACTACTAAATTATATATAATAAAAAAAGCTCCATAAACGTCTCCATAAATACGATAAGAATTCATTATTTCAGGCCATCCTTCTTGAGTTGATAAAACATAAGAAGTAATTATTGAATTTGCTATATTAGCAAATTTAAAAGTAGGCCCTGTATCCATTATTCCATTATATTTACTAGCACAGAAATCTGAAATTGAAGGCATATCATTACTTACTTCATAATCTGCCAAATTATTTTCAAATGAGCTTATTGCTAAATCAAATGAACCATCACTCTTCATAACATAACAATTATGCAAGTTTTCATAGAAAAGTGAAATACCTACAATACTAAACATATAATATACTACAATTACAATAAAAAGAGCATTGCATATGGGCAAAATAGAGTCAAATAAGGACGTTATAATTAATTTTAATTGTACATTATGTGATATAAATCTTAAAGGCCTAAGAGTTCTTAATAATCTTAAAACTTTCAAAAATTGTAAAGAAGAACTACTTTGTTTTCCAACTGCATATTTTTCTATTAAATTTTCAAAGTCGAATATTGAACAAATAACAATTATTATATCTATTTTATTCCAATTATCTCTTAAATAAGAACCTTCATCCATTACAAATCCTAAAGCACATATTTTAACAACAGCTTCCAACATAAAAATGGCATTAAAAAAAGCATCTACATAATCAAAAATTAAAACGAAAATATATCCAGCAAAAAATGTATCTAATATTAATCTTAAAGTTGATAATAAAATCATTACTAAAATAAACCTATCAAACCATTTATTATTCATTAATTTTAGACAAAATATTCTAAATTTATTAGTCTGGGATAAAACATAAAATGCATTTTCACATTCGTTTTTTCTGAATAATTTATTAATATTTTCCCATTCTTTCATTTGTTTTTCTATCTTTGTTTTAACATTTGGATCTTCTGATGATTCTTCATTATTTTCATCATCCATTATTCTTGATTCTGAATCTGCGCTTATCATTGATACCCCTGCCATTGAAGATTTTCTTGAAGAATTTGATATTTGGCTTTTGTTCATACTTTTTGATTGAGATTTACTAATATTATTATTATTATTATTATCATTATTATCCTCCTCTTTTTGGCTTGATGTAGATTCTTTATATGATTCTTGTTGATTTGCTCTACGAAATAATTTAGTTATTTTTTTGTGTTCTTTTTCTGATTTCTTAATTGCATATAAATAATCTGGTAAAGGATACATATTCTCAACTATTTCATCATCAGTTAAATCATCATTGCCATCATCATCATCTTGACCAAAAGACTGAAGCAAAACTGATGTAAATAAATTAAAAATAATATAATTTCCTAAAAATATCCATACAACGAAATAAAAAAAGCATAAATTATTCATTGGCCAAAGTTCATATAAAAGTCCATCCCAATTTTCCAAAGTTAATATTTGATATGTTGTAAAAAATCCTTCTCCAAATTGTTGATAATGAATATTCCCACTTAATAAAGACATTCCCAATAATTCGAAAATTAAAATAAACATGACTAAAATACATACAATATAAGATACACTTGCCAGCGCTTTTTTCATTGAAATAATAATTAATCTCATTGATTTTAATCTACGTAATATTTTTGTTAATCTAATTACTCTGAAAATTCTAAATACTCTTAAAAAGGATAATTGTGATGAAACTGATTTTTTAGAACCTACTTGCTCATCATCTGTATTAGAAGGAGTTGCCATATCCAAAATGGCGAAAGCAATAATTACCGTATCTAAATAGGTGAAAGCATCTGAATAATATGTTAATGGACTTAAGCCTATAAATTTGACTACATATTCCAGCATGAATATTGCATTAAAAATATAATTAGATATGTTTAAACCATTCAATATTTCTGGCTTGATTATATTACCATCTAAAGCCATAAAGACTGAATTTATTATAACAATAGATAAAACAATATAATCAAAAATATCATTCATTGCCATAACATAAAAAGCATATCTTAATTTTTGCATTCTTTGAACTGCAGGATTTGCATGCCAGATAATCATATTGAAATCTTCTAATGCATCAATTATTTTATTCCATTTTTTTCTGTTTTCAAATTCATCTGTATTACTTAATACGTCTGGCCCACTCCATTGAACATATCTATTTGAATTAGTTTTTAAATCATATATCTGTATGCTGACAATTTCTTCTTTTACATTTAATCTATTTTCCTTCTCATTATTCTCTTTTTCAACTTCTTTCATTGTTTGTTCTTTTCTTTTATCTTCAATAAATTTTGAATATAAGCTTTCTTCTTCAGTAAAATAATTAGCTAAGGTATTATAGTTAAATTCATTTATTTTTCTATATACTTTTTCATGCAAATTTTTTTTATATTTTACTTCCTCATTGATTTTAGAATGAGAAGTAAAAGAAGAACTCATTAATAAACTTGATTTATTTTTTATATTTGTGGAAAAAGTTTTACCACTTTTTGTGTTAGTGCATAAAACTTGTGATTTATTTGCATTGACAATATTCATAGGATTAGGTTTATCACCTAATGTTCCTTTTTTAATCTTCTTTTTATCAGCAAATTTACCATAATTTCTTAATCTTAAAGGCATGGTTTCAAGTACTGACCGTGGCAAATATTTTAAATTATGGGTTAAATATGCGCATTCATTATCTGCAAATTCATAGTCTTGATGATGTGAATATTTATATTTTTTTAAATTTAAATTTTTATCATTAAAAACAAAGAAAGCTTCTACACTTTCAGGTAAAGGTTTTTTATTTATATATTTTTCTTTTTTTCCTAAAATTTCATTGACCCAATGATCGACTTTGAATGTATCTTTAACTTTTAAATCTTTATCAGAAATATTATATAAATAATTCATATAATATTTTTTTCCACGTAAATTATCTGGTATACTTTCTTGTTTTACTGTTAGAGGATCTCTGTATGGCTTATTTTGCTCTTTTACGTATAAATCATTAGAATTCTCTTTAGGATATTTATCTACATTTTTTTCTATACTTTTAGCTTTAAATATATAGAAAGCATTTTTCTTTTTTTTACTTGCAACTTGGCTTTCATGGTCATTACTATCTAAAGGTGAATTAATATGATTTAATTCTTCCAAATTAACAGCTTCTGATTTTATAGTTTTAATATTCAAATTAAAGTTTTTAGAAATGGTCTTTTTATGAGATATTTCAAGTTCTAAATTTTTAATTTCTTTGCATTTGAAAGTCTTTGCTTCATGTATAGGTATAATATTATTATTAGTTTCATTATTTTCTTTATTTTCATCATTTTCATTTGATTTCAAATTTTGCTCCATTTCCTCTTCTCCTCTTAAATATCCTTCATAATTTTTTTTTCTGTCTATATGACTTACATCCAGGTCCCCAGGTTTCCTTCCTCTAGGCTCATTTTTATCTGCAAATAAATTTTTATTTAAATTTTTATTCATTTTTCCAAAATATCTAGATTGTTCTTTACTGGTTAAATCAATATTTGTATTTACTGCTTTTCTGTCAAAAATTGAACTTCTTATTAATTGAATGAATTTATTTCCTTGTAAATTTTTGGATAAGTTTTGGCTATTCATTGTATGAGCAAATAAATTCGCCCCTTCTTTTATTTCATCAGGAATTAAATTAATATCATTCATTGATACATTTTTATCTATACTTATATGGGAATCACGACTCAAAAAACTTATATTTGGATTGCCAAATCCATAGTCATTCTCTCTGTTATTTTTACTTTCTTCATTTGAATTTAATAAATCTAAAAAATTATTCCTTTCACTTTCAATTAAATTATCATTTGTATTTGAATTCATTTCATTATTGATATTATTTTCATCTGTATTAAAGTTATTACTGATGTTTTTAATATAATCTTCTAAATTATCAGGCTCTGAGGTATATTGCAAAAATTGTAAAAAAGATTTTCTTTTCCCAACATTTTTTAAATTAGTTCCTCTTTTTTCTTGCTTTTTTAGAAAATTATCCAAATTAAATTTGTCTCTTAATATTTTTAGCTTTTTTTGTAGCTGGACATCATCTTTTAATTTAAGTACAGAATTCAAAATTGTTCTTGGCCTTTGAAAATTGACTTTTTCATCGAATTTATTTTTGTCATGATTTATCATTTTATTTCCAGTTATAATAATATCATTATAATCTATTTCTAGATTACTTTCATTATTTTTATCTTCTTCACTTGAATCTATGATTGAATTTTCCCTTTTAAATTGAGAAAAGCTTTGATTCATATTTGATAAAGATAAATCTGATAAAAATGATAGCTCATTAGCAATAAATTCTTGATTTTTTTCATTCGCTTTTTCTTCTTGGCGTCGTCCTTTTATAGCCTTAGATTGTTTACTTTTAAATTTATTCAATTTTTGTTGATTTTCTTTTTGCTTTTTTTCTTCTTCCTTTTCTTTCTTAATTTTTTCATTTATTTTTCGTATTTCTTTTTCATATGGTAAATCTTCTTCCATTATTATTTGTTTCATTTGGGCCTTTTTTAATTCTTTTTTTTCTATTTTTCTCCTTAATGCATTTCTTTCTTCATCTTCTTGATTTTCAGGAGCCTTTATAGTTTTATTTATTGTTTCTTTTCTTTTTTTAATATTTTCCAAAGTGTTATTTATTGCATCTTTTACCATTTCTTCATTTATTTTATTCATCATTTTTAATATACCTTTCTTAACTTCATCGTCATTATTTTTGCTATTATTTTTCAAAGAGCCATGTCCTCCTGAACTATTCTTTTTAATATTAGAATTTGTGCTTTTTATAGATTTAGTTGTTTTTATTTTACTTTGTGTTGTATTTATTTTTTCAATATTTTCAGTTTCTTTTTTCTCCTCTTTTTTCTTTTCTTTTAAACTAAGTTTCATTTCTCTCCTTTTTTCATCAATTAATTCATCTATTTCTTTTTGTTGTCTTTTTATATCTTTTCCTAAGAATGTCTCCTCTTCATCAATTCTCAAACTTTGTAAATATAATTCCTCTGGATTATTATTACTCATTATATATATATCTTGGATAGTGGAGTACAATATTGGAATATTTCTTTTATTTTTGTTAATATGGAATGCTTCGTCTTTTACTTTGTAATATAAATCTATTAATGCTTGATCACTTTTACGATTATTATTCTCCTTCTTTTTTTTATTTCTTTCTTTCTTATCAAGTTTCTCTTTTTGTTTTAAATCAAATTTAGACATTAATAATTTATAAAAACTTTTTTTTTCTTGAAGTTGCTTTCTTTCAGTTTCTATATGTTCAAATTCAGAGTTTGTTACTGCCAAAAATAGATTAATTAAATAAAATGAACCTATAAATATAAAAAAATGAAAATAGAAAAATATTATAATAGGATTAATATATATTTTATCTTTAAAAGTTTTACTAACATATGTAAACACATTTGTCCATCCTTCTAATGTAACCATCACAAAAATAGTTACAAATCCTGTTAAAGTATTATCAAAATTAATTGCACCAGAATCAGGATTTAAGTATCCTTTAGCACAAATATATCTCATTCCATATGTATTTAATTCATTACAATCAGAGTCAAAAGAGCACATTTGATTACTTTTTTGTGTTGAATATAAATACCCATAATTGACACTCATACATCTTCGATAAAAATTTCCCATCCACATTTGTCTTCCTGCTATTGCAAAAATCAAAAAGAAGAAAATTAAAACAATTGTGGTTTCTCCCAAATGCGCTATGGAGGCAAGCAGTGCAGTGACTAATTTTTTCAATCCTTTGAATCTTTTTACAGTTTTCAAAGGACGTAAAATTCTAAAAGCTCTTAATCCTGCTAAACCACTAATTTTTTTCCCATTCATTAGCCTTTCAATAATAAATGATATCCATCCTACTAAAACTACAAAAAAATCTAAAATATTCCAATAATCTTTAATATAGGCATCTTCTGCACTCCAAAATTTGAATGAAATAATTTTTAATATAGCTTCTATTGTATAAAAATATAAAAAATATTGATCGGACAAATTACCTAAATTGTTTGAATCAGTTGGATCTGATATCAAAATCAGAACAGTATTAAGAATAATTATTAATAAAGATAAATTGTCAAAAATCCAATTATCTACAAAAAATCTACACCAAAATCGAGCATAAACAAGCCACTTGTTTATTTTTTTTCTTTCTTCCATGCAACAACAATAATCAAAAAAACGTCTGGCCTGCTCTTCTTTTCTTAAAATTTTAAAATCAATAACTTCTTTTGCCCCAATTTCTTTTTCACTTTCCATAGCAAATCGTGGGAAAATACCTTTTTGGGAACCATTAAAATAACATCCTAATAATCTTCCTTTGTATAATAACCCCTCAGTATTATTCATAATTAAATCTAATTTAGGCTTTTCAATAGTTTTAGCCTTTATATATTCTTTTTCAATTACAGCAATTTCTTCGTCTATTTCTTCTGTATTTAAACCTTTTGAAGCTAGAACATCTTTTTCCTTCTTTTTTGCAATTAATTTTCTTTTTACATCTAACTTATTCATTTCATGATTAATTTCTTGAACTTCTTTATCTTGAATATTATTAATATCATATCTAAAGACTTCATCTTTAAAAAATTGTTCTTTGTAAAAAGTGTCATACTCAACTAATTGACTTTTATCTACAGGTTTATCTATATCTCCTAGTCTATTTATTTTAATAAAAGTATCATCAAATTCTGATTTGTCTGAATCTCCATTTGCATAGGATTCATCTTCCTCTCCTTCTTTTTCTTCAATTTTCATATCTTTTGTTTTCTCTATTTCTTTAAATTTGGGTCTTTTCAAGGTTTGATGCTTTGTTATATCTCTCACATTTTTTTTGCTTGTTTTATCAACATTTGTATTTTGATGTAATTTTAAACTATTTTGAATGTAACTATTATCAAATTTTTTTGTTGTTTTCCTTTTTTTTTGGCTTCTACGCATCTTATTCAATAGCTTTTTTTTTTCTGGAAGAAAATAATTAGAAAAAAATTCATGCAAAGCCATTACACCAGATTTAATTAATGCTTCTATATCATTTTCGAAGGAAATATTTGAATCAGTTTCTGATACACTTTGACCTTCTTTTAATTTTTCAAACTTTGTTTTTTGTTTATTTATCTGTTCTTCAATTTGTTTCATTTTTTCAAATCTACGTAAGGATGTAAGGTTTACTTGGTGAATATAATTTTCTTCTTCTTCTTTCATATTTTCTAATTTTTTTTTCTTAGAGTTAATTTTATCACCTTTATCATCTATAATTGCCTTTTTTGTTAATTTAGTACTTCCTTTATTTCCTTCTCTTCTTTTTTTAGGAGATTTTCTTGGAGAAGATATATTTCTTTTACGAGGACTGGCATTTAATTTAGATTCTTCATTCCCCTTTTTTTTTTCTTCTTTTATTTCTATATTTATTTTATCCTTAAAAATACTTCCTCTTTTTTCTTTAGAAATATTATCTTTTTCTTCTTCTTTACTTTTTTCTTTTTTTACACTTGAAATAGTTCCTTCTTTTTCATTAGAAATACTACCTTTTTCTTCTTCTTTACTTTTTTCTTTTTTAACACTTGAAATAGTTCCTTCTTTTTCATTAGAAATACTACCTTTTTCTTCTTCTTTACTTTTTTCTTTTTTTACACTTGAAATATTTTCTTCTTTTTTTATTTTTATTGTAACCTTTTTTTTCTTTGTACTATCTCTTTCTTTTTTTTCTTCTATATTAACTTCTTTTTCATCAGAAATATTATCTTTTTTTTCTTCTTCTTTTTTGTCTTCTTTTTCATCTTCTTTTTCTTTTTCATCTTCTTTTTCTTTTTGGTCTTCTTGTTCTTCTTTTTTTATTTTTAGTTGCTTTTCTTTATTAGGACTCTTTCCTTTTTTTGATAAATCTTGCTTTTCATTAGCATCTTTCACTCCTTTTTTCTTTTGTTCCTTTTTTTCTTTTGAATTCTTATCTTTTTTATTTTTTTCTTCTTTATTCTTTTGTTTTTTTTCTTTTTTGTCATTATTTTTTTTACTTTTATTTTCCTTAAAATATGTAAGAAATTTATTGAAATTATTTTTTTTAATTTTTCTTGTTCTAATATTATAAAATTTTTTAAAACTAATTAACCCTATTTCAATTTTGTTTTTGTATATTAATCTTTTTGTCATTTTTCTAAATGCCATATTCCGCATAATTTTAGGAAGTTTCGTTTCTAACTTTTCTAAGCCTTTTTTTAGTCTCATTAATTTTTCTTCTTTTTTCTGTTGTTGCTTTTTGTCTTTTTGTTGTTGAAATTTATTTGAAACTATTTTCATTCGCTGTAATTTATTCATTTCTTTATTATGTATATAATCTTGCAAACTTCCACCCTTTTTTTTTATTTGTATCATTTCATTTATTTTTGTTTCAATGTCTTCACTTGATGATTGAGATATTAAATCAAGATCTTCTACTCTATATTTTTCATATATATCTTTTTCGTCTTCTTTTTGGGCTTTTGTTTTTTTCTTTAATTTATAAATATCTTCTTTGCTCTTTGTATCTAACAAATCCATTTTCTCTTCAGTTATATTTTTTTTTGCCTTCTTTTTTATTTTCATTGAAAATAATAATTTATTTATGTAATTCTTAGAATAATTATATATATTATATTATTTATTTTTTTATATTTATTTTTTTTGTATTTATTTATTTTAGATTTTATGATTATATTAAAAAATA
>Ga0247608_10008241_pt1 | contig 10558 bp, 9 predicted proteins | sample 176DNAGHGlowgp2_FD_193490 | JGI IMG/M metagenome (GOLD analysis project Ga0247608, IMG submission 193490) | Sheep rumen microbial communities from Palmerston North, Manawatu-Wanganui, New Zealand - 1766 DNA GHGlow gp2 | ecosystem: Host-associated > Mammals > Digestive system > Stomach > Rumen ... | reverse complement strand
GGGGCAGTCCAGATTGATCAGACTGTACACCCGTTTCACATCATCAGCGTCCGGCATACGGCATTTGCAGTGAGCCAGGCTTTCCCCGCAAAAATCGCAATACTCTTCATGGGAATTGCATTCCGGGCAGGTGCAGGCGTCCGGATGGCCCGCTGCATGCCCTTCATGGGTATATGTTGCATTGTGATGCGCCACTTCGTGTTCGCTGTGATCATGGGTCGCACAGTCGTCGCAGCCGCATCCTCCATGATCATGGTCGTGCCCGTGATCATGGTCGTGGTCGTGTCCATGGTCGTGGTCGTGTCCATGGTCGTGGTCATGTCCGTGGTCATGGTCGTGTCCGTGATCGTGGTCATGTCCGTGGTCATGGTCGTGTCCGTGATCGTGGTCATGTCCGTGATCGTGGTCATGGTCGTGATCATGATGCATTTTGTTTACTTCTTCCTCTTTAGCCAATTGGTATGCTCCTTTCCTTGCGCCTAAGCACCGGGCCGGGTGCGTTTCCCTGCGGTTTGTGCGCCCGGTCCTGATATCCCTAAAGGGATAAGGGTTTAAATGTAATGTCAAATTCCGTTTATATTATAACATATGAGCAATAGTTCATATGTTTAATAGACTTAAATCAGTTCAAATTTCACAAATTCATATCGTTAGTGTTTCAAATGTTACAATTATTTCTATATATTTTCAGGAATACAGATGCTGCGATCCAGCGCAGCATCTGTATAAAATGACAACAATACCTGCGCAGCAGGTTCCAAAAAGTGTGGAATCCCCTGCTCTTCAAAGTAAGTGTCTCTTATTTCCCAAACAGATGGCAGGCCACCTCGTGACCCGGCTCCAGTTCAACCAGTTTCGGTTTTTCTTTCATGCAGCGGTCCATGCAGTTGGGGCAACGGTTATGGAACGGGCAACCGGTAGGCAGGTCTAGCGGGCTGGGCGGTTCGCCCTTGATGCTTTTGATCTTCTGCGAAAAATCCATCTTTACGTCAAAGACGGAATTCAGCAGTGCCTTGGAATAGGGATGACAGCACACATTGGAAAGTCCTTCGCCCGGCATGACTTCCACAATGTTGCCCAGATACATGACCGCCACCTGATGGGCAAAGGATTCAATCAGCCCAAGGTCGTGACAGATAAACCCGATGGCGATGTTCTTCTCCCGCTGCAGGCGGGTGATCAGTTCGATGACCGTTTTCTGTACGGAAACGTCCAGCGCGCTGGTTGCTTCGTCCATGACTATGAACTCCGGTTCCAGGGCAATGGCGCGGGCTATCGCCACGCGCTGCCGCTGTCCGCCGGACATGTTATGGGGGAACCGGTCCGCAAAATCGCCGGGCAGTTCTACCAGTTCCAGCAGCTCCCGCGCCTTCGCGTCCACTTCTGATTTGCTGATGCGATTGTAATTCAGGAGGGGCTCGCAAACGATTTCCTTAATCTTCATCTTGGGATTAAAGGATGTGGTAGGATCCTGGAAGACCATCTGGATATGCTGGCGGTTCTCATGGAGTTCCGAGCCCTTCATCTTGGTGATATCCTTACCGTGGAAGAAGATCTCCCCTTCCGTGGGATAATCAAGCCATACCAGGAAACGCATGAAAGTACTCTTGCCGCAGCCGGACTCGCCCACAAGGCCCAGCGTCTTCCCTTTATAGAATTTCAGGTTGATATCGTCGCAGGCGGTAAGCATGCGCCCGTCATTGGTAGGAAACCGGCGCGTCACATGGCGCGCGTCAATCAACAGGTCTTTTTCATCAAACATAGCGCTTACCTCCTAACGTCGGTACCGCATCCAACAGCAGCTTGGTGTATGGATTTTCAGACTGGTGGAGTATATATTCACGTTTGCCCTGGTCCACAACCTCGCCGCGTTTCATAACCACGATCTTGTCGCCCATGTAGGCGGCCACGCCCAAATTATGGGTTACGATAATAATGCTGGTGCCATATTCGTCCCGCAGCTCCATAAACTGGCGGACGATCTGAGCCTGAGTCGTCACGTCCAGCGCTGAAGTCGGTTCGTCGGCCAACAGCAGCTTGGGCTGGTATGTCATGCCCATGGCAATGCCAACGCGCTGGCGCTGGCCGCCGGAAAGCTGGAACGGATAGGAACGCATGATGCGGTCGCCGTCCGGCAGGCGCATCCGTTCAATGACTTCCACGCCTTTGGCCCAGGCATCTTTCTTAGAGATATCCTCGTGGGTGAGGATGTATTCCACATAGCTGTCGCCGATCAGACGGGTCTGGTTCATCATGGCGCCGCTGTCCTGGAAGATCATGGACACGTCGTGGCCACGCAGCTTACGCCATTCTTTCGGCGTCAGTTTCAACAAATCTGTTCCATCATATGTAATACTTCCGGCAGAAACCCTGCCCGCTCCGGGAAGCAGTCCCATGACTGCGCGGATCACCGTAGTTTTACCGCTGCCGGACTCGCCTACAATACTGCAAATCTCTCCTTTGTCCAGGTTCAGGCTGCAGTTTTTTACCGTAAGGTTTTTACCATAGGAAATATCTACGTTTTTGATTTCTAATAATGACATGATATTCCCTCCCTTACTCTTCCCGCGGATCCAGAATATCCCGGAGATTATCGCCCAGCATATTGAAGATCACGACCGTAATAAAAATAGCAAGACCGGGATACACCATCAGCCAGGGCGCAGACTGCATAAAGTCGCGTCCTTCATTCAGCATGGAACCCCATTCCGGCGTGGGCGGCTGCGCGCCAAATCCCAGGAAGGACAAGGCCGCAAGTTCCATCATCATACCGCCGATATCCGTGGCTGCTGTAATGACAAGCGTTGTAATAGTATTCGGCAACATGTATTTCCAAAGCATGCGCCAGGTACTGGAACCGGTAACGATGGCTGCATACACATAATCCGTGTGACGGACTTTCAGCACCAGGGACCGGGCCATACGCGCATATTTAGGCCAGGTAACCAGCGCAATGGCGATGATGGCGTTACGCATGCTGGCGCCCAGCATACCGGCAACTGCAATGGCCAGTACCAGGCCCGGGAAGGCGATCATCATATCGGCGATACGCATAATGATTGTGTCAACCCAGCCGCCAAAATAGCCGGCCAGCACGCCGAGGGCGGTGCCGATTACAAAAACAGCCAATACCAGGACAAATGTAGAGGCCAAAGAAATTCGGGCTCCGTACAGGACGCGGGCATAAATGTCACGTCCCATTTTATCTGTACCGAAAAGGTGTTTAGAATCCGGCGCCATAATCGCATCCGCCAGATTGCCGGCTGTGGGATCGATACCACCGGCCAGAACCGGGGCAAAAACCGCGATAAGTACGACGATCACAGCCAATATGGAGAAAAGGACAAAGCCTTTATTGCTCAGAAACTTGTTCTTACTCGTATCCATATCCTTACCTCCTCAACCGCATGCGGGGATCTACATAATTGTAGGAGATGTCGACCAGAAGGTTGATCATCATATAGATGACAGAAACCCAGAGCACATACCCCTGAAGCAGGAAATAGTCCGCGGACATGATGGCGGATACCGCCAGATTGCCCAGACCCGGATATGAGAAGATGATTTCCACTACGCTGGTACCGCCCAGCAGGGAGCCGATGGACAGGCCCAGCATGGTGATCAGCGGCAGCAGTGAATTGGGGAGCACGTTGCCCCACAGGATCCTGCTTTCCGATACGCCGCGGGCCCGGGCGCCGATGACATAATCAGAGTGCAGTTCTTCCAGCACCGCCGTACGGACCTGGCGGGTGTACTTGGCCGTCATGGCAACAGCCAGCGTTATAGCAGGAAGTATCAGCGATTTAAAATCCCCTGCGGAAGAAACGACCGGCAGAAGCTGCAGTTTAACGCAGAATATCAGAATCAGCATCAGGCCGAACCAGAAGTTAGGAATGGACACGCCAAAAAAGGTAATTGCGCGTACCAGATAGTCAATGGGCTTGTTGTGATGCACCGCCGAAATTACGCCAAGCGGCACCGCAAATAAAAGCATGAGAATGGTGGATGCCAACGTAAGCTTCAGCGTCGGCCACAGGCGATCCAGCAAAAGTTCCGTAACGGGCTTCTGCAACATGAAAGACTGTCCGAAATCGCCATGCAGGCAGTTAAAGATCCAATCCGTATACTGGGTGAAAAACGGTTTATCCAGACCCAGATTATGGCGCATCTCTTCAATCATTTCCGAGGTGGGCATGATACCGCTTGCAGTGAACAGGTTGCGCGCAGGATCGCCCGGAGACAGGTAAGTTAATAAAAAAGTCAGAAAGCTGATGCCGATCAATACAATCACCATTTGCAGCAATCTGGAAATAATAGCGTTCTTATTCATTGACTTCTCTCCTTGTCATAGGAACTGTTCATCAATAAATTGAACAGTTCACCAGATTAACTGTTCAATTTAATCTTCTCAGCTCCATAAGAGATTTCTTGCAGATTACAGAAAAAATTATACAAAGGATACGGCATAAGCCGTATCCTTTTGTATTTACTGTTGCAACGCTTATAAGCGGATGATTGGCTTATTTCGCGCCGGCCGGCTTAATTTCGTCGGTGATCCAGTAGTAATCCAGCGGATACATATGGGCGGAAGCGACCTTGTCGTTGTAGATGATGCAGCTGTTGTAGTAGCCGTCTACCAGAACCGCAGCTTCATCGATCAGAATCTGCTGGCACTGTAACATCAGCTCTTCGTAGCGCTTCTGGTCCATGGTAACCATCATTTCTTCATAAGCCTTGTCGTAAGCATCGCTCTTGAAGCCGCAGAAGTTGTCCTTGTTCTTGCTCCACCAGTTACCCATATAGGATGTATTGGAACCGGCAATCATGGTGTTCCAGTTGTTGTTGTTCAGGTCATATTCGCCGGCAACCAGTTTGGTCCACTGGTCGTCAGAGCTGCCGTACTCACTCTTTACGCCAATGCCTACAGCCTTCAGATACTGAGTGTGGGCATCGGAGAAGTCGTTCAGCAGGCGGTTCGCATAGGAAACGTAACGGAGTTCGATATTTTTTCCGTTGAGTTCACGGATGCCGTCGCCGTTGGTATCTTTGATACCGGCGTCGTCCAGGATCTTCTTGGCGCCTTCCGGATCGTATTCATAGGGATTCTTCAGCTTGTCAAAGCCCATACCCAAAGAGCTGGGGATGACAGACGGGCCGGGAGTGTACAGACCGCCGATGGTGTTGGATTTGCAGATGGTCTTATAATCGATGGCTTTCAGCACAGCCTGGCGCAGAGCTTTGTTGGCCAGCGGACGGCCTTCACGCATGTTCATCCAGCTGAAGCCGCAACGGGTGCCCGGTGCAATCTGCACAGTGAACTTTTTGTCAGCCTGCAGGGCCTTCAGGTCCGCAACGTTCATAATGTTTTCTGCCAGGTCGATCTGACCGGCGCGCAAAGCGTTAGCTTTGGCAGAAGCATCACCCATGAACAGGATGTTGACGGTTTCATACGGAGCCTTGCCGTTCCAGTAATGGGGGTTTGCAGCCAGTTCATAACCCACATGGTCTTTGAAGCTCTTAACCATGTAGGGGCCTGTTCCGATAATGCCGGTTTTCGGGTTTTTGGACCCAGTGTAATCCATAATGCTCATTGCGGGGTCAGCCAGATTAGCAGGCATGTTAGCATAAGCCTTTTCGGACTTAATAGTAATGGTGCCGGCCTTATCGTCAGCTGTTACGACAGCCTTCGCATCCAGGAACTTGGTGGGGTTGGTGGAACCCTTGGCGCCTTTTTCACGTACCCAGTCAAGGGATTCCTTAACCTTCGTAGCCGTCATTTCAACGCCGTTGCTGAATTTAACGCCCTTTTTCAGTTTGATGGTCCAGGTCTTGTTGCCGTCGCTGGGAGTAGCGGATTCCGCCAGTTGGGGAATCGGTTTTACATTGTCGTCAAAGCGGAACAGAGTCTGACCGATACCAAAGCGGCTTACGTTCCATGCAGTGTTGGTCTGAAGGGTCGGATCGATCAGACCATCGGAATACATCTGGCAGCCAAAGTTCAGTACTTTGACAGCTGCCTTGCCGCCATCTTTCGGAGCATCCTTCTTGTCACCGCCGCCGCAACCGGCCAGCAGACCACAGGTAACGAGACCTGCTACCAGTAAAGCGGCAGATTTTTTGGATAATTTTTTCATAGAGTTCCTTCCTTTCCAAGTCAGATATAATATAAATTAGGTGAATTTTTCACCATAAAGCCAATGCCATCTCGCTTACCCGTCCCGGCAAAATGTCCGTTCCTTCCGCCGTAACACAAGGCTTTCCCGTTCCTGCAGGAATTTCGCAGATGGAAATTTTTATCTTTGTTAATACTAACACATCAAAAAAGAGATGTCAATATACATAGTATGCTTATTAGGAGTTTTTATTATTAATTTTTTTATTTCTTTCTGCATTTTTGCAAGGCGCCCGGTTATACCGGAGGCTTTATATACCAGGTCCCCTTCCGGTAATACCAGTACAGCATCGCCCCTGCCGTACCCCAGGTTATCGGGTAGACGGCCGCCAGCAGGCGGATGTCGTGGGCCAGCTGCATGAAACCGAAGAGGATGGCCGTCCGCAGGATGCACTGGTTGAAGAGCACGATGTACATGGGGACAGTAGAAAGCCCTGCCCCCCGCAGCGTATCCGCGAAGGTTTCGAGAAATACATAAAAGAAATAGAAGGGGAACGCGATCCAGATGATGGTGATCCCCATCTCAATAACGGCAGGGTCGGAATAAAAGATGCCGAAGGTCTCCCGCCCGAAATAGAGCAGGATGCCTGCAAGGATAATTGAATAGCCCACCCCAAAAATCAGCGTCGTGCGCAGACCGCTTCGCACCCGGTCATAGAGCCGCGCCCCCACGTTCTGCCCGGTAAAGGTCATCATGGCCTGGCCCAGGGCGCACAGGGGCATATAGAACAGGAGCTCGATGCGATAGTAGGCCGTGAAGGCGGCGATAGCCACAACATCAAAGCCGTTGATAAAATACTGCACGAACACGTTGGACAGGGTCACTACCACGCCCTGCAGCCCCGCAGGCAGGCCGATGCGGATGATCTCCTTTGTCATGGGCCCGTCTACTGCCAGTTTCGGGATGCTCATGACGCCGCTCTTCAGCAGATAGTACACGGCAATAATTGCTGAAAGCACCTGGGACAGGACTGACGACCAGGCCACCGCCAGGATCCCGTTCTCCATATGCATGATGAACAGGTAATTGGTCGCCACGTGGATGATGCCGCACACCAGCTGGATCAGCATGGGCGTCTGGGAGTTGCCGAGAGCCCGCATGACGCCGGCCGCCATGTTAAAGACCAGCATAAAGGTCAGGCCGAGAAAAAACACCTGCACATAGTCAAGGGCATCCTTAAAAATGCTGGCCGGGGTATTGACCGCGCTTAAAAACGCGGAGCCGGTAAATTCACCGATAACCGTCAGCAATATGCCGCCGATGAGGCCCAGCATCATGGAAGTGTGGATGGATTTACTGAGCTGCACCTCTTCCTTACGGCCAAAAGCCTGGGCAATGACCACGCCGGCGCCGATGCTGATACCCGTGAACAGGTTCACGAGAGCGGAGTTCAGCAGTACGCTGGCGCCTACGGCTGCGGACGCTTCCGCGCCAAGATAGTTGCTGACAAAAAGAATATCTACTGTTGTGTATAGTTGTTGGATCAGGCTGGCCCCAAGCAGGGGCAGCGCAAACAATAACAGCTTGCGCGCTATGGGGCCGCTGGTCAGATCAAGGGTTTTAGCCAAAATAGTCACCTGAATGAATAGATTTGTTTATGCCGCCAAGGAGCAGTCTCAATCATGATAAAGCAGCAAACGTCATTTTTTCTTTGACGGTCTCTTTGCGGGCAGTTCCTTCTGCACTTTTTCCGGCAGCGCATGGGTATGAACATGGGTATGCGGAGCCTGAGGCACATAATCTTCCGGCAGCTCCGCGTAAGCGCAGAGGGTGCGCCCCGCAGTAATGGAAAAGGCCGGAGTCATATACAGCATTACGCCGCTGAATTTGGCATGGAATTCTTCCTGCTTTTCCCCAAAGAAATCGGTGGTGTAACCCAGCAGCTCCCCTTTTTCCACCATTTCGCCACTGTGTTTCGCGTGATACCAGCAGGCCGGCTGGGTCGCTTCCAGGTATTCGATCTTGGTCAGCTCCTGAGGCGTAAATGTATGTACGTGGCCGTGATCGTAATCGGGAGTCATGCCAACATGCTTCAGCACGTGCATCACGTCGTCCTTGTATTCATCAATGTCTTCACGGCAGCAGAAGCCGGTGCCGCCCCGCTCGATGAGGATACTGGGCACCCCGTGCAGCGCCGCGCAGTTGTAGGCGCCTGTTGTTGCGGTAGAGCGCACCAGGTATTCCACATTCAACTGGCGGGCCATCTCACGGGATTTGTTGTTGACCTCTTCCGTGGAATTCCCGGGGAAATAGGCATAAGGATGCAGGTCTTCCTGCAGGTCGCCGCTGTGCAGGTCAAGGTAATAATCCGCTTTCAGGATAAATTCCCGGAGCATGAAATCCGCCAGTTTATAAGTACGGCTGAGAGAAGCATTGCCGGGGAAGACCCGGTTCAGGTTCAGGCCGTCCTCCGGGCAGATCTCCGCCATGCGGGCCCAGAAAGCAGAAACATTCACGGGGTGCATGATGATGAGGCAGCCGTGGATATCTTCCGGGGTCAGTTCTCTGCCCAGTTCTATGGAGGCCGCGATGCCCGGGTACTCGCTGCCGTGCACGCCGGAGGTGACCAGGACGGTGGGGCCGTCATATTTTCCGTTAATAAATGTTACGGGGATAATATTCAGCGTATGGGGAACATCCACATACGTGCGTAACTTGGTGCAGGGTTCAATGTGATGGTTTGCAAAACAGACTGTGTGTAACATAATACCTCCTATAGTAAACAAAAATTTAATTAACTCTTGATACAAATGATAACAAATACTAATTTATGAAATATATATTAACAAACTTTTATCTCTTTTTCAATAGACTATATTAATAACTTCATTAAGTCACTCCGTATTAATCCCTTTCAGCAGCATACGCAAAAAGATTACATACTGGGAGATAAAGTCCCGCGCGCCAAAACCGGCATCCCGGAATATCATCTCATTTTCCCCAGTCTTTCCATATGCTGCCCAATCTTTCTTTTCAAACGCAGCATTAAAACGGAAGCGCATCCTGCCCGAATTGACTGGTCCAGGAAAAGCGCAAGCCATACGCCATACAGGCCCCATCCCATTACATACAGGAAAAACGCTGTCAGCAACGGGCGGATCACGGTAACGGAAACAAAGGAATAGGTTGCGACGGCCGCCGTCTTTCCGCTGCCCCGCAAAATACCGGCGCACACCAATCCCTGCGCTTCCGGAAATCCTACCAGGGCGACGCCGAACATAATGATCCCGCTCATAGCCAACGCCGCAGGGTCGCGGGAATAAATCATAAAAATGGGTTCTCTTAGCAGAATAATGATCAGACAGCTCGCCGCTGAAAAAATCAGTCCCCACTTGATGCCGACTTTCCGGAAAGCATGCCAGTCACTCTCATTCTTCGCTCCGCAGCTTTGGCCTGCCAGTACCATGCTGGCCTTGCCCAGCCCCATAGCAAAATCCCAGTAATAGTCGCAAATGCTCATGCAGATACTGTGCACTGCAAAGGGAATCGTACCAAGTCCGGCAGCCATCCGGGCGAAAAGCACCATTCCGATCCGCTCGAACCCCTGCTCGCTGATGATGCTGCCAAACACCGGCAGGAACTCTTTAAAATACATTCGGCCCGGAATAAAACTCCCGCCCTGGGAGAAGTACTTATTTACATTCATTACATAAATAGTAGCGCATAAGGTAAACAGGGTGCCCACTACCGTGCCGATAGCCGCCCCAGCGACCCCCATCTTCGGGAAAGGCCCAAGACCAAAGATCAGCAGGGCGTTTACAATAATATTCAGTATATTTCCGGACACATTGGTACGCATGATCGCGCCCGTTTCCCCAAAGCCCAGCTGCACAGCCTGCAGCACGGATGTCATGGACGTGATAAAAACAGATAAGACTGCAATTTTCGCATATGTAAGCGCTTGGGGAAGATAATCCTGTCCCGCCCCCATCAGCCATAAGATTTTCTGTAAAAAAAGGAAAAACAAAATATGCAACAGTCCCATAAAAACGAAACTCAGGAACAGGGACTGGCGCATTAGTTCAGATACGCCCGCCACATCTTTTGCCCCAGCTTTACGCGCCGTAAGCAACGTAACGGCAGACGCAATGGAACGGGCAATGCACAGCAGCATCATACGTGGCTGCAAAAAAATACTTACGGCGGCAATAGAAGCAGCGCCAAGGGATCCAACCATGATCAGATCGGCAGCGGCAAGCACATTCATAAAGATGCATTCAACAGAAGCCGGCATGGCAATATCCATATACCGTTTTTCATAGTCAGTTTTCAAAAACCTGTTAAGTAAAGCCATCGTTTCCTCTCTTCTTGGAATATATTTTCCTTATCTCCAGTAATGTAATTACATGTTGTTATTTATAATTTCGGGAGAAATCATAACATAA
>Ga0247608_10008239_pt1 | contig 10560 bp, 8 predicted proteins | sample 176DNAGHGlowgp2_FD_193490 | JGI IMG/M metagenome (GOLD analysis project Ga0247608, IMG submission 193490) | Sheep rumen microbial communities from Palmerston North, Manawatu-Wanganui, New Zealand - 1766 DNA GHGlow gp2 | ecosystem: Host-associated > Mammals > Digestive system > Stomach > Rumen ... | reverse complement strand
CTTGAAAAATAGTCAGTGCTTTACGAAAAATAGTCAGTGCTTTACAAAAAATAGTCAGTGCTTATTGAGAAAAAGTCAGTGCTTTTTTGGAGAGCCAACGACGGCCTTGACTTACAACCAGTTAGAAACAAAATGGGGGAACCTTCTCAGGCTCCCCTCATTGATGCTTTCCCGTGTATCACTTGTGTGTGTTACCATTAACGGGATAAAAAATTGATTGTCATCACGACAACCAATTTTCAATTAACCTTAATAATCTAATACCATGAAAAACACTTTGCAAATATACCAAAATAAAACAGAATCTCCAAATATTTCTGCAATTTTGATAACACTGTTAATTGTTTTTAAGAATTTCTCTTCTGCATTTTACAGCTGTTAACTAAAAAGCTGCCTCTCAAGTTATCCACGGCCTGGCCTCAGGTCGCGCACGCGAACGGCCTTGCCTTCCGACTTGGGCAGGCTGCCCTTCTTCACCAGCTTGACGGTGGGAGTGAGCAGAATTTCGTCCTTGAGGGCACGCTGTATGTCGCGCGTCATCTTCTGCAGCTCGGGATAGACATCGCTGGCCAGGCCGTCGAGTTCCACCTCCACGGTCATAATGTCGGAGTCGTTGACGGTGTCGAGCGTAATGAGGTAGTTGGAACCCAGGCCGGGATACTGCACCAGAATCTTCTCCACCTGCATGGGGAACACGTTGACTCCCTTGATGATGAACATGTCGTCGGTGCGGCCCTTGATGCGGTCAATGCGCCTATGGGTGCGCCCGCAGGGGCAGTCGCCGGGGAGTATGCGCGTCAGGTCGCGCGTGCGGTAGCGCAGGATGGGCATCATGGTCCGGTCGAGCGTGGTGAGCACCATCTCGCCTATCTCGCCGTCGGGCACCGGCTCCAGGGTGTCGGGGTCTACTATCTCCAGGATATAGTTGTCTTCCCAGAGGTGCATGCCGTTCTGCTCCTTGCACTCGAAAGCCACTCCGGGGCCGTTCATCTCGGTCATGCCAAACGAGTTGTAGGCCTTCACCTTGAGCATGCGCTCTATGCGACGACGCTGCTCCTCGGTGTGCGGCTCGGCACCGATGACGAGCGTGCGCAGACTGGTCTCGGTGGGGTCTATGCCCTCGTTCTGGAACACCTCTGCCATGTAGATGGCATACGAGGGAATGGCGTGCAGGCAGGTGGTGCCAAAGTCGCGAATGAACTTTATCTGTCGCTTGGTGTTGCCGGCAGCGGCAGGCACAGTGGTGGCTCCGAGCTTCTCAGCCCCGTACTGGAAGCCGAGGCCTCCAGTGAACATGCCATAGCCGCTGGAGTTCTGGAACACGTCGGTGTCGCGGCAGCCCACCATGTAGAGGTTGCGGGCTATCATGTTGGCCCATGAGTCGATGTCGTGGCGGCTGTATACCACCACGCACGGGTTGCCCGTAGTGCCACTCGTGGAGTGGATGCGTATGGCGTCTTTCATGTCGCCTCCCACGAGTCCGAAGGGGTAGTTGTCGCGCAGGTCCTGCTTGGTGGTGAAGGGAATCTTGCGCAGGTCGGCCAGGCTGTTGATGCTGTCGGCGGTGATGCCGAGCTGGCCAAGTCGTTGCTTGTAGAACGGTGAGCGCAGGCACACGTTGATGGTGTCCTTGAGCTTTTTCACTTGAAGTTGTTCCAGCTGGGGGCGTGGCATGGTCTCCAGCTCTTCCTGCCAGTATTCCTGGCTGTGCAGTGACGAGTTTTCTTTACTCATAGCGGTAATAGTATAAATGGGTTACTAATTTTGTTTCTGTATCGAGGCTACTATGCTATCCAGCACTGGCTATTCCCATGCGCCCCACCTGCCTGGCCAGCTGCATCATCATCACCGCCGACAGAGCGGCGGTCTCGGTGCGCAGCCGGCTTGGACCGAGATGTACTGAGGTGAAGCCGGCGCCGACGGCGGCCCTCACCTCCTCCAAAGAGAAGTCGCCCTCAGGCCCAACGAGCACCAGCACGTCGTCGTCTTCGCCGGCGTTGCGGCAGAGTTCGTCGAAGAGGCTGCTGCGCTCCACCTCGTCGTAGCAGTGGGCTATGTAGCGCCGCCCGCTGTTGTGGGTGGCTATGAACTGCGCGAAGGGCTGCATGTGGCCAACCACGGGTTTCCAGGCCTTACGGCTCTGCTTCATGGCTGCCACGACGATGCGTTCCAGCCGGTCGGTCTTTACTACGCGCCGCTCCGAGAACTGGCAGTCGAGGAGCGACAGCTCGTCGAAGCCCACCTCAGTAGCTTTCTCGGCCAGCCACTCCAAGCGCTCCATCATCTTCGTCGGAGCCACAGCCAAGTGCAGGCATCCGCTCCAAAGGGGCTGCTGGGGCATGGACTCCACTATGCGATAGCAGCAGCGGCGATGGTCGGTGGCAGTCAGCTCTGCACGAAAGAAGGTTCCCTGGCCGTCGATGAGCACCACCTCGTCGCCAGGCCGCAGGCGCAGCACGCGGATGGCATGGGAGGCTTCGTCGGCTGGCAGCTCGGCTGCCTGGGCAGCTCCGGGCACATAGAAGTAACGCGTCTCTTTCATTTCTTCTCCCTCCGCTGTATCTCTTTGTGGATAAACGAGGCAAGGCGATAGTTCTCCTCGCTGATGGCCTTCTCCAGCTCCTCGTTGAGGCGCTTAGTCTCCAGGGTGTTGATGGGGATATGGATGCCCGGCGACTCTGGCTTGTAGAGCGAGCTTTGCCTGGCCATGAGCGCCTGGTCAATGTATAGGGGTATGTCGGCGATGAGCGACAGCAGCACAGCGTCGCTCATGCGTATGGGGCGCAGCGTGAGCGTGAGCTTGTTGAGCAGCGACACGCGGTACTGCCCCTCCGACACATCGTAGACCATAAGCTCGTAGTCGCTGATGTCGCCCTCGCTGAGCAACATGGACACAAGCACCTCGGGCAACAGCTGCTGCTTTTGTCGGGGCGAAAGGGCAAGGCGCTGGCTGAACTGGTCGGTCATGGCCTTGTCGCACACCACAGAGAGCTGCTGCTGCTCGTCAACGTCGGTGAGCACGATGACCGAGAGGCCACTGGCACCTACTATCTGGGCAATGCCCTTGAATATCAGCTTCACGCGAGACATGGGCAATTACAATTTCTTGGGACGGAAACAAATGGCAAACAGCACGCCCACCACCAGGGCGTAGGCAGAGAAAGAGGCCCACACGGTGTTCCAAGCCACGGTACCGTCGGCGGCGGTATTGGCGTTGACCACGGCCTGCGCCCCTAACGAACCTATCGACGCGCCCAGGCCATTGGTCATAAGCATGAACAACCCCTGAGCCGACGAGCGTATGGACTCGTCGGTAGTCTTGGCGATGAAGAGCGAGCCGGAAATATTGAAGAAGTCGAAAGCCACGCCGTAGATGATCATCGAAAGCACGAAAAGCAGCACTCCCGGCATGCCAGGATTGCCCAGCCCAAGCAAGCCGAAGCGTGCCACCCAGGCAAACATGGCAATGAGCATAACCACCTTAATGCCATAGCGCTTCATGAAGAAGGGGATGAATAGTATGCAGCAGGTTTCGCTAATCTGAGAAAGGGAATAGAGTATGTTGACATGCTTCACGCCGAAGGTGTCGGCGTACTCTGCCACCTGCGAGAAACTCTCAATGTAGGGGGCGGCGTAGCCATTGGTGATTTGCAGGCTCACGCCAAGCATGGCAGAGAAGACGAGGAACACGGCCATGTCGCGCTGCCGGAAAAGCATAAAGGCTTTCAGACCGAAGGCATCGACAAGCGACTTGTGGCTGTCCTTGGGAGCCAGCGGGCACTTGGGCAGGGTGAAGGTGTAGAGGAACAGCAGCAGGCTGATGGCTCCCGACGTGACGAACTGCATGTAGGTGGTGGAGAAGCCCATGATGTCGACAAACCACATGGTGCAGATGAAGCCGATGGTACCAAAGACCCTTATGGGCGGGAAATCGTGGACAATGTCCATCCCTGCCTGCGCCAGGGCATTGTAGGCCACCGAGTTGGTGAGTGCAAGCGTCGGCATGTAGAAAGCCACACTAACGCTGTAGAGGGCGAAGAGCACCCCGAACTCGGCTGTCTCTTGGGCCGTGTGCCCATACCAGGCTGCTGCCCCCATAAACAGTCCAGCCACGAGGTGGCATAGCCCCAGCAGCCGCTGGGCTGGTATCCACTTGTCGGCCACGATGCCCATGACGGCCGGCATGAAAATGCTGACAAAGCCCTGCATGGCAAAGAAATAGCCTATGCTCGAAGACATGCCTATGCGGCTCAAGTACATGCCCATGCAGGTGAGATAGGCTCCCCAGACGGAAAACTCAAGGAAGTTCATCAGTGCCAGGCGTACTTTCAGCCCCTGGCTGTCGGCATTGGCGGACGATGTGGTGGTCATTGGTATGAATAGCTATGGCTGGAATATGATTATATGGGAACAATATAGGGAAGCCGACCCAAGGCTATCACCGTCGAACAGGCGGTAGCGGCCGGCTGTCAAGCTTGACAGGCTGACGGCCAATGGGCTTGACGGGTTGCTTGCTGTCGAGCTTGATGGGCTGACGGTGACCAGCACCCCTGACGCTGTCGGCAGGCTTTGTGTCTGAGGCAGTGACGCGCTGAACACCGCTGTCAGCAGCCTTCAACGCCGTGGAGTCGTGGACAGCCGTGGGCTGCGCCTTGGCACTGTCGGCCTTCTCCACAGCCGTGCTGTCGACTTCTGGCTGGCGGAAGCGAATGAGCTGGAGGTTATGCACGTACATCATCTTGAGCGTGGAAGACTGCTCGCTGCCTGGCCCAAGGTAGATGAAGCCCCGCATATCCTTCACCATGTGGTCCTTCACCTCAGGCAGGCGCATCTGCGTGTGGCCAGTCACCGATACGTGGTTGGCACGGCTTACCACGCTGTCGTTGTCGTACCTGATGGTTAGGCAAACCACTGCCTCCTTAGAGCCTGTCTGGAAGCAGAAGTCGCTCTCGAAGTAGAGCAGGAAGGTGTCGCCCATGCGGTAGGTTGTGTCGGCCTTCTGGTAGAAGTCGACGCGGTTGTAGGGAGCATAGGGCATGAGCACTATCGAGCTATTGCCTTCCCATACGTTGGCCGTGTCGCCCGAGGCGTTGAGCTGGCTGTAGCGATTGACCTCGCCCTCCGAGGCTCCCAGCCTCAGGGCCTCGTCGCTCAAGCGCTTCGACACGCGCTTGTACACCTCCTCGAACCTGTCGGCACGCGTATAGTAGTAGACCATCGACGAGTCGAACTGCGCCTTAGTGACATGGTGCTTCTCGAGAACGGCATCGAAATAGAGCGACTGGTTGTAGTTGCGCTCGTCCTCGGTCTGCCATTCCTGGCGAGCCAAGGCCTGTGCCACATGGTAGTCGTAGAGCAAATCCTCCATCTCGTCGGGCTGCAGATACTGCTTGGGTATGCCTGGCCTGCAGGCAGCCACAAGCATAGCGACCAGGAGCGCGGGCAGGAGTCTCTTCATCGGCTGAGGCTTATTTCGCCGAGTTCCTTGCGACAGAAGAGGAGTAGCAGCACCACACTAACGGTGATGCTGGAGTCGGCGAAGTTGAACACTGGACTGAAGAACACGAAGTGCTCACCGCCCCAGAGCGGCATCCACTGTGGCCAGGTGGCGGAGAAGAGCGGGAAGTAGAACATGTCGACCACCTTGCCCATGAGGAAGGGGGCATAGCCTGTGCCGAAGGGCACGAAGTAGGACACGTAGTGGGGCGAGGAGGCGTTGAACACCAGTCCGTAGAACAGGCAGTCGATAAGATTGCCTGCTGCTCCTGCGAGCACCATTGAGAGCAATATAATATATAATGTACGCGCGCGACGCTTCACCTGGAGATAGATGTAGTAGGTCAGCACGCCAATGGCGGCCACGCGAAAGAGCGACAGAGCCAGCTTCGAGCCAAGGCTCATGCCGAAGGCCATGCCGTTGTTCTCCACGAAGGTGATGTAGAACCAGTCGGTCACTCGCAGGCTCTCGCCCAGACACATGCTGGTCTTCACCCATAGCTTGATGGCCTGGTCCACAACGAGTATGCCCAACACTATGGCTGTGGCCAGCGCGCCCTGTCCCAGCCTGGGCCGGGACTGGGCGCTGCTTGTCTCTTCACTGAGGTTTTCTTCCTTTCTGCTTGTACTCACTTCTTATTCATCATCATTTTCGACTCCACGCTCAGCGTAGCGTGGGGCACGGCGCGCAGCCGCTCCTTAGGAATGAGCTTTCCCGTGAGACGGTCGATGCCGTAGGTCTTGTTTTCAATTCTTACCAAGGCGGCCTTCAGCCCCTGAATGAACTTCTGCTGACGGCCAGCCATAGTGATAATCTCTTCCTTCGACTGGGTGGCACTACCTTCCTCAAGCACCTTGTAGGTGGGCGAGGTGTCGTCCACGTCGTTGCCGTCCTGATTCATTAGTACTCTCATCATCTGGTCGTAGTCGCGCTTGGCCAGCTCCAGTTTCTCATTGATGATACCGCGGAACTCTTCCAGCTCCTCGTCGGTATACCGCGTTTTTTCTGTCATGGTGGTAAATAGATTTAAAAGTTAATGGCTTGTTATCTTGTGTTTCCTGATAAGGCGTTTTTACTGTTTCTCCACTTTTATGTTCAGCTTGAAATCGTCGAAGTCCACCTCGGCACCGTCGTTGTCTTCCACGACGATAGCGTTGGCCAGCACCTGTGTCTTCACGTATTCACCATAGCCTTGGAGAGCCTGCTCCACCTCTGCGTTGGGGGTGACAGCCACACGTATGCGGTCGGTAATCTCGAAGCCGCTGTCCTTGCGCAGGTTCTGTATGCGGTTGATGAGTTCACGAGCCATGCCCTCGCTCTTCAGCTCCGGCGTAATGGCTATGTCAAGCGCCGCGGTGAGGCTGCCCTCGTTGGCCACGAGCCATCCCGGTATGTCCTCGCTGATGATGTCGAGGTCGGCGGCATCGATGGTCACAGGCTTGCCCTCCACCTCTATGGAGAGTGCCCCGCTGCGTTCCAGTTCCGTAATCTGCTGCTGCGACAGCTGGGCCACGGCTGCTGCCACGCCCTTCATCAGCGGACCGAACTTCTTGCCCATGGTGCGGAAGTTGGGCTTCACCTTCTTCACCAGCACGCCACTCTCGTCCTCGGCAAAGCGCAGCTCCTTGACGTTGGTCTCGCTCAGCACAATGTTGCTGAAAGTCTCTATCTGGCGGCGCTGCTCCTCGTCGGTGGCAGGCACAAGTATGCACTGCAGGGGCTGCCGCACCTTGATCTTGGCTTTCTTGCGCAGTGCCTGCACCATCGACGTGGTCTTCTGCGCCAGCTTCATGCAGGCTTCGAGGTCGGCCTTGATGAGGCTCTCGTCGGCCACGGGGAAGGTGTCGAGGTGCACCGACTCCTTGCCGCCGCCCAGGTCGAGATAGAGCTGGTCGGCATAGAACGGAGCGAAGGGTGCCAGCAGGCGTGCCACAGTGGTAAGACAGGTGTAGAGCGTCTGGTAGGCGGCCATCTTGTCCTGGCTCATCTCCTTGCCCCAGAAGCGGTTGCGGCTGATGCGCACATACCAGTTAGACAGGTCGTCGTTGACAAAGCTGTCTATCAGTCGTCCGGCGCGCGTGGGGTTGTAGCCGTCCATCTCGGCGGTCACGCCCTTGACCAGCGTGTTCAGTGCCGAGAGCACCCACTGGTCGGTGACGGGACGCTGGTCCATGGGCACCTGCGGTGCCTTGGGGTCGAAGCCGTCGACATTGGCGTAAGGTGCAAAGAACTTATAGGTGTTGAACAGCGTGCCGAAGAGCTTGCGGCGCACTTCGTCCACGCCCTCGGGGTCGAACTTCAAGTTGTCCCACGGCTCTGAGTTGGTGAGCATGTACATGCGCACAGCGTCGGAGCCGTACTTGTCGATCATGTCGAAGGGATTGACCACGTTGCCTACGTGCTTCGACATCTTGTTACCCTTGGCATCGAGCACCAGTCCGGTGGAGATGACATTGCGGAAAGCCACCGAGTCGAACACCATCGTGGCGATGGCGTGCAGGGTGAAGAACCATCCGCGCGTCTGGTCCACGCCCTCGTTGATGAAGTCAGCGGGGAAGGCCTCGCCACTGTCTATGAGGTCACGGTTCTCAAAGGGATAGTGTACCTGGGCGTAGGGCATGGAGCCTGAGTCAAACCACACGTCGATGAGGTCGCTCTCGCGCTTCATGGGCTTGCCGCCCTGGCTCACGAGCACTATGTTGTCTACATAGGGCCGGTGCAGGTCAATGCGGTCGTAGTTTTCCTGGCTCATGTCACCAGGCACGAAGCCCTGGTCCTTGAGCGGGTTGGAGGCCATGAAGCCGGCTTCCACGGCACGGTCTATCTCGTTGTAGAGTTCCTCTACGCTGCCTATGCAGAGTTCGCGTCCGTCCTCATCGCGCCAGATGGGCAGCGGCGTGCCCCAGAATCGCGAGCGCGAGAGGTTCCAGTCGTTTAGGTTCTCCAGCCAGTTGCCGAAGCGCCCGGTGCCGGTCGACTCCGGCTGCCAGTTGATGGTCTTGTTCAGCTCTACCATGCGTTCCTTCTTGGCCGTCGACCTGATGAACCACGAGTCGAGCGGATAGTAGAGCACAGGCTTGTCAGTACGCCAGCAGTGGGGATAGTTGTGCACGTGCTTCTCTATCTTGAGCGCAGTGCCTTCCTGCTTCATCTCCATGCAGATTACCACGTTCAGGTCCTCGGCCTTCTGGGCTGCCTGCTCGTCATACTTGCCATCGCGGTTGAATTCCGGGGCGTAGGCGTTTTTCACGTAGTCGCCGGCATGGTGGCTGTAGGCCTTGGCGTCGACACATCGCTCCACGAATTGCGTGTCGAGTTCGCTCATCTCGTAGTACTTACCCTGCAGGTCGACCATGGGCCGGGTCTCACCCTTCTTGTTGATGAGGAACAGGCTGGGCACGCCGGCATCCTTGGCCACCTTGGCATCGTCGGCACCAAAGGTTGGCGCTATGTGCACTATGCCAGCACCATCGTCGGTGGTAACATAGTCGCCAGGAATCACGCGGAAGGCCGCATCGGCCATCTCCACGTAGCGCTCCTTACCACCCTCGCCGGTGAACACCTTTTCCGGATGCTCCTCGGCATAGCGCGCCACGTAGTCGGGCGCGTTCTGGTCGAGCTTGGCCGTGGGCTTGACCCAGGGCATGAGCTGGCGGTAGTGCAGGCCTACGAGCTGCTCACCCTTGTAGCGCCCCACGATGCGGTAGGGCACCAGCTTGTCGCCACGCTTGTAGTCGGGCAGCTCGCCGCCGTCGGTGATGTTGCCTTCGGGAGCGAGGTAGGCATTGAGCCTGCTCTCAGCCAGTATGATGGTTATCTTCTCGCCATTATAGGCATTGTAGGTCTCCACGGCCACGTAGTCTATCTTTGGCCCTACGCAGAGCGCCGTGTTAGAGGGGAGCGTCCAGGGCGTGGTGGTCCATGCCACGAAGCAGGCCTTGCCCCATCGCGTCCACTCCGGCCTTGGGTCTGCGGCCTCAAAGAGTGCCGTCACCGTGGTGTCCTTCACGTCGCGGTAGCAGCCAGGCTGGTTCAGCTCGTGGCTCGACAGTCCTGTGCCAGCCGCTGGCGAGTATGGCTGTATGGTGTAGCCCTTGTAGAGCAGCCCCTTGTCGTAGAGCTGCCTGAGCAGCCACCAGAGCGTCTCGATATACTTATTGTCGTAGGTGATATAGGGGTTGTCCAAGTCTACGAAATAGCCCATCTTCTCGGTAAGCTCGCGCCACTCCTGGGTGAACTTCATCACGTTCTCGCGGCACTTGAGGTTGTAGTCCTCGGTCGAGATGTACTTCTCGCTCTGGCGGTTGTCTATGTCGGCCTTGGTAATGCCCAGCTCCTTTTCCACACCCAGCTCCACGGGCAGTCCGTGGGTGTCCCAGCCAGCCTTACGCTTCACCTGGTAGCCACGCATGGTCTTATAGCGGTTGAACGTGTCCTTGATGGTGCGCGCCAGCACATGGTGAATGCCAGGATGGCCGTTGGCCGAGGGCGGCCCTTCAAAGAACACAAACTGGGGACATCCCTCGCGCTCCGTCACAGAGCGCCAGAACACATTCTTCTCGCGCCAGCAGGCCAGCACGTCGTTGTTCACCTGTGTCAAGTCCAGCCGAGCACGCTCGGCGAATTGCTTTGCCATAGTTTTTAAGCTGATTATTCTTTATTTTTTACTACCTTGTCTATTTTAGCTTGCAAAGGTAGCAAAAAATATTAAGCCCGCAAAAGAAATATGTTTTTTTTAACGTCTTAGTACTAATACGGCTCTTTCCAGTACATAACGCTTAGTGACTATGACACAAGGGCATGGAGTTGGGGCGTCGCTCGGTCGGATTTGCAAATCCAGCTAAACGGCATCCAATGCGTCACACATACAATTTTACTTTTGAGATTCAATGTCACAATGGGTGCATCGGCTGGCTTTCAAACAGCTACCGCATGACACTATGGCGTTAAATGCCGAAATGCCCTAATTCTATTTTCCCTAAAAAGTGAGCTGGAAGTTTTGTGCTTCTTGTTTTTTTGTTTATCTTTGCAAGCAAATTAATGTAGTATGACTTATGGAAGCT
>Ga0247608_10008232_pt1 | contig 10570 bp, 8 predicted proteins | sample 176DNAGHGlowgp2_FD_193490 | JGI IMG/M metagenome (GOLD analysis project Ga0247608, IMG submission 193490) | Sheep rumen microbial communities from Palmerston North, Manawatu-Wanganui, New Zealand - 1766 DNA GHGlow gp2 | ecosystem: Host-associated > Mammals > Digestive system > Stomach > Rumen ... | reverse complement strand
GCGAGCGTTTCTGCGGGGGCCGTACCGAGTTCGAATACCGCCTGCAGGGGCGACGTGCCCACATAGCGCATGGGGCAAGTGCTCTTGCCGGCAATCTCCCCCAGTACACGAGTTTCTATAGGCGGGAACTCCACGAACGTCGCCACCAGGATTCCCTTGCGCTGTTGCAGGCCCTGCATGCGGAGCCTTCCGGCGTGTAGCCCGATTTCGGTTACGAGAAGAAGCATGTTCGCGGGTACCGGAAGTTCACCGAAGCGGTCCACAAGTTCCTGGCGAACGCTTTCCACCTCCGCAGAACTCGAGATGCGGGCAATCCGCTGGTACATCCCGATGCGGGTAAGTCCATCCTGGATGTAGTCCTCGGGCAGGTAGGCATCCACGCCGATTTCCACACGCGGCTGCACCGGCTTTTCGGTTGTGCCCCCGCGGAGCATTTCCACCGCCTCGCGAACCAGGCGCACATACGTCTCGAAACCCACCTCGGCGATAAACCCGTGCTGTTCCTGGCCCAGCAGGTTACCCGCACCGCGGATTTCCAAATCGCGCATGGCCAACTGATAGCCGCTCCCGAGGTCGCTGAACTGTTCCAGCGCCTTCAAACGGCGCATGGATTCCTGAGAAATTTCGCCCCTTGCGGGTGTAACCAGGTAAGCCTTCGCGAGCACGTCGCTACGGCCCACGCGCCCGCGCATCTGGTAAAGCTGGCTTATGCCAAAATGGTGCGCATTCATAATGATGATGGTGTTCGCGTTCGGCACGTCCAGGCCCGACTCGATGATGCTCGTACTCACGAGGATATCGAATTCGCGAGAGAGGAAGCTTTCCATCACGCGTTCCAGGTCGCGGTCGTTCATCTGCCCGTGGGCCACGGCCACGCGGGCTTCCGGCACCCACGATTCCACTTCTTCGGCAAGCGTATTGATATTCTGCACGCGGTCGTTCACCACAAAGACCTGCCCGCCCCGCGCCAGTTCGTCACGGATGGCACCGGCCAAAACCATGTCGTCGCGTTTCAGGAGTTTCGTCTCTACCGGCAGGCGGTTCATGGGCGGCGTATTGATAAGCGAGATATCGCGCACGCCTGTCATGCTCAGGTGCAGCGTACGCGGAATCGGGGTCGCGCTCATGCTGAGTGTATCCACCGTCATGCGGAGTTCGCGCAATTTTTCCTTCTGCTTCACGCCGAACTTCTGTTCCTCGTCAATGATGAGGAGCCCGATATCCTTGAACTGATTCTTCTCGCTCAAAAGCGCGTGCGTCCCTACCACGATATCGATTTTCCCTTCGGAGAGCTGCTGGAAAATTTCCTTCTTTTCCTTCGCGGTCTTGTAGCGGTTCACGAGCGCGATATTCACCGGGAATGCGGCAAAACGGTCGCGGAAGTTCTCGTAATGCTGGGCGGCAAGGATTGTCGTAGGCACGAGAATCGCCACCTGCTTCTTGGCGGTAATGCACTTGAACGCAGCCCGCATGGCAACTTCCGTCTTGCCGAACCCAACGTCTCCACAAACAAGGCGGTCCATGGGCTTGCGGCATTCCATATCGCGCTTGATTTCCGCAGTAGCCTTCACCTGGTCAGGCGTAGGCTCGTACTCGAAGGCATCCTCGAATTCCTGTTGCATCCTGCCGTCGGGCGGGAAGGCAAAACCTTCGACAAGTTCGCGTTTCGCATAGAGTTCCACAAGGTCGCGGGCAATCTTTACGACCTTCTCCTTCACGCGCTTCTTGAGGTTTTCCCAGCTCTTGCCACCCAGGCGGTCGAGCTTCGGAATTTTTTCCTCGGAAACCTCCAGGCGTTCTATCTTCTGCAGGTCAGAAACCGGGAACTTGAGGCGGTCCCCGCCCTCGTATTCCAGCAGGGCGCAATCCACAAGACCGCCGTTCACCTCAACGCGCACAAGCCCGAGGTAGCGGCCCACGCCATGATCCTCGTGTGCGACAAAATCCCCGCGGTTGAGCGATTCCACCATCAGGGCGCTCGTCACCGAGCCCGCAATCTGGCGCTTCCTGGACTTGGTCGCATGGCGGTTGAATATGCGGGTCTCGGTAAGGAAGGCAATCTTTTCGTTATCGAGCCAGAAGCCTTCGCTCAAGTTACCGACAAAGTAATCTGCAACAGGCAATCCCTCGAACACGTGCTTCAGGCGGGCAAGAGCACCCGGAGTAGGCGCGACTACATATACCTCGCCACCGCCTGCACTGAAATCCTCGATTTTCTTCGCCACCTCGGCAGTCCCTGCGCTCGCAAAATCCTGCGGGCGCGATTCCACCTTGTACCAGTTCGAGGCTTCCGCCTCCACGTGCGTAAGGTCGAGCGAGGCATGCCCCGGGAACATCATGGAAAGTTCATTGAACTTGAACCAAATTTCGCTTGCGGGTACCACATCGGGCACGGTCGCACGGATTTCATTGTACGTAGATTCGTAGGCGGCATTCATCCGGGACGCCGCCTCCGAAATGGCGGAAAGTTCCTCGAACACGAGGCTTGCCCCCGGCAGGTAATCCAGCAGACTGCAGTTCAGTTTCTCGTACCGGGCGCGCTTCCACCATAGCCCCGTCAGGTCGCCACCGTATTTTGCCAGTTCCGCATCGGGCAGCGTCCATTCGCCCATCGGGTAGAGCGTCACGCGGTCCATCCGTTCCACGGAGCGCTGCGTGAAGATATCGAAACTGCGGATGGATTCAATCTCGTCGCCAAAGAACTCGATGCGTATCGGGTGCGGGTACAAGAAACAGTTCACGTCCACGATGCAACCGCGTACCGAGAACTCGCCCACCGAACTCACTACGGGCTGTTCCACGAATCCATGATCCAGGAACCACGGGCGAAGTGTTGCAGGTTCCAGCACATCGCCCACCTTGAGCGTGCGCATTTCGCGTTTAAATCCGCCGGGAGCAGGCAACTTCGCGAGCAGGGCATCTACGGCACAAACGGCAACAATCGGTTTCTGCACATCGCCCACATCACGGAAAAACTTGAGGCGCTCCTCGACTACGCCCTCGAACGGAACCTTCTGTTCGTAGGGCTTGAGCCCTATCGAAGGGAAAAAACGAACAAAGTCCTCGCCCACGAGGCTCTGGAGATTTTCCATCCAGACTTCGGCGCTCTTGAAATCCTTCGCGACAACGAGCATGTTGCCGGGCCGGTCGAAAAAGCGCTTCGCCACCATCATGGACGCAAGCGGGATGGAGGCCCCGTTTACATGTATCGCCTCGTTACCCGCGTCCGCAAAGAGCGAAAGCGAGCCGGCCGGGATTTCCTGGATAAATTCCTGCAGCGTCATTATGCGTTAGCCTTGCCCTCGGCCTTCAGCTTCTCTATGGCAGCCTTCGCGAGCGCATCCACGCGTTCGTTCCACTTGACACCCGTATGGGCGGCAACCTTCTCGAACTTCACTCGGAAAAGGAACGGCTTTACCGCGGCCACGTACTGCTGCGCAATATGGCTCTTGGCCTTCCATTCCCCGCGCGCCCAGCGGGCAACGCCCTCGTAGTCGTGGCAAATCGTCGCATACTTGTCGTTCAGGTCGAGCCAGCGCATCGCCTGGTAGCTTGCCATGCACTCGCCGTCTATGTTCCTGCTTTCTGCCGGGAAAACCGTGTAACCCGAACCCGTGGCAACTTCCTTGCCGTCCTCGACCACAACGAACGCCCAACCCGCCTTGTCGCAGCCGGGCATAAAAGATCCATCAACATACACGCGTACACCTGCAGGCTCGGCAACTTCTTCACCCGAAAGCCAGGCCTGCGCTTCGGGCATGGTCGAAAAAGACTTGTACTTGAGTCCCTTCGTTCCTCGGACAATCGCTTCGCATTCTTCCCACGAATTTACGATTTTTCCCCATTCAGGACTCTTGATTGCATAAAACTTCTGCTTCGGCATATGTACAAATTTATATATTTCTCCCAAACATTGGAGTTCTCTTGAAACCGTCGCCATACTTTGCTGACCAGTTCCGCTTTTTCTTCAAACGATTCTCGGGTAACGAGGCGTTGTTCAAGTGGTTTCTGAAAAAGGCGGGCGAAGACACCCAGGCATTCGATTTCCCCGGCGCGCTCAAGAACAACCCGAAAACGCTCGTGTTCCTCCCGCGTGATATGGAAAGTGCCGCAGGGTTTCTGCACAAGATGCCGAACACGTGGTTTGCAAACGTGCTCTGCGTCGCACACGAATCGCTCCATGCACTGATTTCGGCCAAGCGCGCCCACGCCATATACTTCAGCGACTCGGAATGCCGCTACGGCGAGCGCGTTTTCGACGAACTGGAACAGAAAATCCACGAATTTTCCCCCACGGTCTGCATCTACCTCGGGCAACCGTTCCTTCCCAGGCTCTACCTCGCCAAAAGCAGCGGGGCCGGACTGCGTATCGGTTTCAACTGCGAAGCCTATTACCCCTTCCTGAACATGAGCCTCACACCCGACCAGCTTAGCGAGGCGGAGCTCATCAGCGGCTACTACGGGGTAGGCAAGTGATCCGAGGGACAATCATAACAGAGAACGGCGGCTATGCGGACCTGCACCTGCACACGCGCCTTTCCGACGGCACGCTTTCCGTCGAGGAACTGCTCGCGCTCACCAAGCGCAAGGGCCTCCGGTGCATCTCCATCACCGACCACGACAACCTGGACAGCTACAAGATTGCCGAGGGGCCTGCCCGCGACATCGGGATAGAACTCATTCCGGGCATCGAAATTTCTGCCGTATGGCAGGGCAAGGACATCCACATACTCGGGTACTTCTGCGACCCCACTAACCTCGCCCTCAACATGGAACTCGAGGATTTCGCGAAGCAGCGAATCGCCCGCGTGAAGGCGATTATCAAGAAGTTGAACGCCCTCGGGATAGATATCACCTACGAGAAGGTGCATTCCTACTGCAAGGGAAAGGTCATCGGGCGCCCGCATATCGCCATGTCGCTCGTAGACGAGGAATACATCGGGAACTTTGCGGAAGCCTTCACCAAGTACCTGGGTGACGGCTGCGTCGCCTTCGTCGAAAAGAAGGGACTCAACCCGCAGCAGACCATCCGCCTCATCGAGAACGCGGGTGGAATTGCGGTCCTCGCCCACCCCTACAAGTCGGGCCTTTCCGACGAATTCATCGAGGACATGGTGGAATGGGGAATCAAGGGTATCGAGGTCTACAGCCCCGCACAGAAGGGCGCCGTGGGCCGCAAGTACAAGGAGATGGCCCAGCGTTTCGGGCTCGTGGGTACCGGCGGCTCGGACTTCCACACCGAAGGGGGCGCCTACCCTCCCGGCTGCATGAAGATGCCCTACACCGTGGTTCAGGCCCTCAAGGAATGTCGCGAGAAATCCCGTGCGGAATGGTTCTAGCATGAAGTTCGGCCAGATTCTCGCATACATGCTTTCGGCCCTCGCGCTAATTGCAACGGCAGCAGGCGCGCAGGTCATGAACCCCACGCCCTACGAAAAACCGAAGCCGCAGGATTCCGTGTGGTACGCGCCCGACCGCCCGAGCCCATCCGTACGCGAGAACGACGCCGGCCGCTGGGGACTCGCCCATACCGAAGTCATGGAACGCCTCTACGACGTCTCGGGTCAAAAATCGGAATGGCTGCTCGGCACCTCCATCCTCGGGAATCCGGAACTCGACCCGTTCTCGATGGGACTTTCAAACGTAAGCCAGCGCTATCCCTCCATGCTCTCGGGCATCTACACCACCCGCCTCGGCTTCGACCCCTCGCGCCTATCGCTCAACGGCGAGAACGGCATTCTGTTCGAGGAACGGCACGGCATTCCCGTAGATACCCCCATTACCGATGTCGCCTGGGAACGCGGGGCCTTCGACGGCAACGCCCTGCACCTCGATTTCCGCAGGCTCGTTACCGACTCGGTGACGCTCGACTTCGGCGTGCAGAGCCGCTCCAACAAGAATTCCAAGGAATACGAGTACCAGAACGTCACCAGTTCGCCGTACTTTGCCCTCGGGCGCGACTCCACGAGCATTCCCTTTTCCGGCAGGAACATCGCCGTAAACACGATGCACGTGCAGCCCATGCTCACCTGGCGATTCGGGCTCGGAAAGGCGCACTTCAAGATGAACTACCTCTCGCTCGAGAACGCAGACCAGACTAGCTACAAGGTGCTGCTCGATACGCTCGACCTTTCCAAGCGCACGTTCCAAAAACCGCACTACACCATGGACGAGAAGGCTATCACGTATGGTGGCGGCGTGGAGTTCTACCCCCTCAAGCGGCTCACCCTCGGGGCAAGTTTCCATTACGGCACGCACGAAATCGAGTACGATTCGCTCGCGGCTATCGCCTACGATTCCAAGACCTGGACCGACACTCTCGGGGTTGAGCACACCGACAGCATGTACTACGACACCACGTGGAAATTCACCTACAACACGATGCTCGGCGACGCCTTCGTGCGTTATGGAATGTTCCTGAACCCGACCATCCGCTTTATGTACGAATTCGTGAACACCGACGAGGAACGCCCCGAATTCAACAAGACTTACTACCAGGACAGGGAAATCGGCTACGGCGAGATTTCCGACACCATCGGGTTTACGATGTTCCGCGTGCAGGGCGGCATGCAGCGCAACAGTTCCCTCAGGGACCAGGTAGATTTTGCGCCCGCATTCTCGGCCGACATGAGCATGTTCCTGCCCTTTGACCTGCGGCTCAACGCCATGTTCCGCCACGACAACAAGTTCCCCGAGGTAAGGCAGCTCAAGTTCAACGAGACCGGAAGGCTATCGTTTGCGAACAAGGAACTCGAATTCGAAAAACGGAACCGTGCGGCAGCCACCCTCGGCTGGTACTCGAAGGAAGTATACTACGGGCTCGGCGTGCGCTACGAAAGCGCAGAAAACCTCATGAAACAACGTTGGGTCTTGGGCGAAGGCATGGAGTCCGTGCCTACGGCATTCCAGTGGACCAACCTCGACGAGGCATCGACCATCGACTGGATTATGAAGGTCGGGTTCAGGCTCGGGAACTGGAAATTCTACCTGGAACGCGGACAGGTCCTTGACCGCGACGAGCGCATCCTCGACGTGCAGGAACTCTACTACAAGGGTTCCATCCACTGGCAGAACCGCTTTGTGCGTGACAGGCTCGGCGTGAGCGTCCGCGTGGACTGGCAGTGGTTCGGCACGCACTACGACTGCACCGTGAACGAGGAAGGCCTGCCCGAAATCGAGGAGATGAAGAAGTACCTCGCGCTTGATTTCGAGGCGCGCATGCAGATTCTCACCTTCGAGCTCTACAGCCGCATCGAGAACTTCAACCACAGCATCTACATGCCTGGTTCCGGATACACGCCCGAAGGACTCCGCTTCGCCTACGGCATCGTCTGGACCTTTGGGAACTAAATTTTATATATTCATCAATATGAAAGAACGCATCAAAAAGATTCCCGGACTTGTTATCGATTACCTCAAGTCACTCAACTGGGTCGTGCTTATCGGCATCGCCCTCTTCTGCATCATTCTCGCCATCGTGAACAACATCCGCGTGGGTGAAGGCAAATCCGTCGAATGGATTGGTACCCAGGACGTGATGGAAAAACCGGCGGACATCCTGTAGGGGGCAACATGGTCGAATGCTTTGAAAAGAACAACATCAAGCGTACGATTGCCTCTGCGGTCGTCCTCCTTATTGCAACCTTCTTTGTCGCCTTCGGTGTAGCCGAAATCAGTTTCCCCGAAAGCATCCTCACCTTCACCGACCACGACTGGCTTCTGGACATCTGGCCCAAGGCCTACCGCTACAACATCCACCTGGGTGTCGCCGCCTGCGTCATTTGCGGTCTGCTCGTGATTCCGGCCATCAAGCTGCAGAAGGATTTTGCCATCCGCGCCCTTGAAGTGCTCTGCAGGTTCGGCATCGGCGGCATGTTCATATTCGCCTCCATCTTCAAGATTCAGGACCCGCACCAGTTTGCAACGCTCGTAGCGCAGTACCAGTTCTTCTCGGCCCTGCACGTGGATTTCGTGAACAACTTCTTCGCGCTAGTTTATCCGCAATTCGAACTCTGGTTCGGGCTTGCGATGATCTTCACGCCATTCGTGAAGGAATCCGCGTTCGCCATCTTCTGGATGTTCGTGAGTTTCATTATCGCGCTCGCCTGGGCGCTCTGGAACGACCTGGGCATCACCTGCGGGTGCTTTGAACTCGAAGGCGCACAGGACAAGGCCGAAGCCTGGACTAGCCTCATCCGCGACCTGATTCTCATTTGGCCCACGCTGTGGCTTGCAATGCGCAAGAACCGTAGCCTCATCGGCGTTTGGCGCCGATAAGACCGCGGCATCTGGAAAAAGTAGCGCGCAGAAACCCAATTGAATAGCCCCGGCTCACAACCGGGGCATTTTTCTTAATAGATGCCCGCCTTCGCGGGCATGACGAAGTATCCGCACCCGAGACGTCGAACGAGCGGTCTATTTATTCTCTTCGCTGGTGCTCAGCAAGTACGCGTCAATAAACGGCCTAATCTTGCCATCGAGCACACCCGCGGTATCGGAGGTCTCGACACCCGTACGCAGGTCCTTCACCATCTGGTAGGGCTGCAGCACGTAACTACGGATCTGGCTCCCCCACTCGACCTTCTTCTTCTCGGCCATACGGGCATCACGCTTCGCCTCTTCTTCCAGGCGGTAGTGCTCGGCCACCATGGTCTTGAGCATCTTGTAGCAGGTCTCGCGGTTCTGAATCTGGCTGCGTTCCGTCTGGCAGCTCGCCATGATACCCGTGGGCAAGTGCGTCATGCGCACCGCAGAGTCCGTCTTGTTGATGTACTGACCACCTGCGCCCGAAGAACGGTAGGTATCCACACGCACGTCAGCCATGTCCAGGTCGAATTCCACGTCCTCGTGCTCGGGGTACAGGTACACGGCGGTAAAGCTCGTGTGGCGGCGGGCATTCGCGTCGAACGGGCTGATGCGCACCAGGCGGTGCACGCCAATCTCCGAACGCAACAGGCCGTACGCGTTCTCGCAGGTCACCTCGATGGTGGCACTCTTGAGGCCTGCGTCTTCCGCCTCCTGGAAGTCCACCACCTTGAATTCCATGTTCTCGCGCTCGAAGAAGTGCGTGTACATGCGGAACAGCATCAGCGCCCAGTCCTGCGACTCGGTGCCGCCCGCGCCCGGGTGAATCGACATCAGGCAACTGCAGGCGTCGTCCGGGCCGTTCAACATCTTCTTGAATTCCATCTTCTCGACACGCGCGCGCAAGTCGGCGACATCGTTCTCGATGGTCTTGGTCAGGTCGGCAGATTCCTCGTCCTTGCTCATCTCGTAGAGTTCGGCAAGGTCATCGCAAGTCTGGGAGACCTCCTTCCAGGAATCGAGGAGGCCACGCAGGTTGCCAATTTTCTTCATCATGGACTGCGCCTTCTCCTGGTCGTTCCACAGGTTCGGGTCGGCAGAGTCCTTTTCGAGGACGTAGAGCTCTTCGGTCTTCGCCTCTAAGTCAAAGATACCCCCAGAGCTTGTCGATACGCGCACGCAGTTCGATAAGCCCGGTATGAGTAGTCTGGAAGGCCATTACTTGCCCCCGATGGCCTGCGGCGGGGTGTACTTCTTGTCGAGGTACTGAACCTTGTAGACCTTCGCAAGTTCGTCCAGGTAGCCCTTGAGCTTCATCTGGCGTTCCTGTTCGGCCTGGAGTCGCAGGTAGTATTCAATCTGGGCCTTGTAGCTTTCATACTTGCCGTCATTACGTTCGGCAAGCATAAAGATATACACGCCGTCCTTGTCGGTAATCACGTCGGTAATCTCGCCCACCTTGATCTTGTTCACGGCCTTCACGAAAGCATCACCCTTGGACTTCGCGACAAACTTCGGCATCACGCCGCCGGTCTTCTTCGCATCCTTGTCTTCGCTGTAGATGGCGGCAAGCTGGGCAAACGGAGCCTTCTTGGTACGCACCTGGGCGGCAAGGCCCTTCAGCATGTCCTTCGCGTCGTTGATTTCCTGAGCCTTCTTGCCCTTCGTAGAAATCCAGATTCGGGCACCGCTGATAGAGTCGTTAATGACAGCCTTTTCCTTGTTGAGTTCCCAGAAAGCCTTCTTCTTCTCTTCGGTCGGGTCCTTCGGGAACGGGACCTTCTTCGCAAGGAGTTCCTCGCTCTTGAGCTGGTCTTCAATCTTCTCGCGGAACTGGGCCATGGTCTGGCCGCTCTGCTTCAGCTGCTTCTGGAAGGCATCTTCGCTCGGGAACTGCTTCTTGAAGAGCGTCGCAAGGCTATCCACGCGGTTAGCGGGCACCTTGATGCCGAGTTTCTTGCATTCGAGCTTCACGAGTTCCTGGCCCACGAGGTTGTCAATAACCGCATAGCGGACCTGAGTCATGGTCTCGTCGTTCACCTTCTTGCCCTGGAACTGCTGCAAGGCAAGCGCCTGGGTCAGGCTATCAATACGACCCGCAGAAAAACCGACCTTTTCCACACGAATGACGTCGATGCTCTTGCTGTTGAGGAGTTGCGCCGAAGCAATGCCCGCGGCAAGCGCCACGGTAAGGACACCACGAGAAATAAGTTTAAGAGACATTATCTATCCTTGTTAAAAATTTCCGCGCTATAATATAGCAAAA
>Ga0247608_10008231_pt1 | contig 10570 bp, 8 predicted proteins | sample 176DNAGHGlowgp2_FD_193490 | JGI IMG/M metagenome (GOLD analysis project Ga0247608, IMG submission 193490) | Sheep rumen microbial communities from Palmerston North, Manawatu-Wanganui, New Zealand - 1766 DNA GHGlow gp2 | ecosystem: Host-associated > Mammals > Digestive system > Stomach > Rumen ... | reverse complement strand
CTCCGTCTGCTGACCGATTACGAGGAAGTTCAGGACTATGTGCGCACCCACTACCGTCTTGTCATGGTCGATGAGTTCCAGGATTCCAATCCTATCCAGCTCAAGATTTTCAACCTCCTGTCCGAAATCATCGCCCAGGCCGACGGACATTCCTATTGGGTGGGCGACCCCAAGCAGGCCATCTATGGGTTCCGTGGTGCCGATACCGATTTGGTCAATTCCGTTGCCACGCATTTCAAGTTCTATGACGATGCCGCGATTCACCCCGAAGAAGGGGAGCGTCAGCTGGGTACTGGTCGCCTTGTCGAAAGCTGGCGATCCAGAGCGGCGCTTGTCAATCTCGTCAACGAGGTATTCTATGACAAATTCGTGGACGATGGCATCAACAAGCTCTGCATCAAGCTCGATCCCCATTTCAAGACCGACAACCTCACCATTTCTCCCATTGCCCATTTGGATTGCGATGGAACAATCGGAAATCAGCAGGATGCAGCCGATGCATTGGCATGTCAGGTGAAGCAACTGCTCGAAAGCGGCGAGCAGGTGCACCATGGGAAACTGGATGAAGCCACATCTGCCATCCAGCCCTACGACATTGCCATCCTCTGCCGCAAGAACTCAGCTTGCAAGACTGTCGTCAAGTCGCTCCGCAAGTATGGCATTCCTGTTTCCGAGGCCGAGGATGCCATCATGCAGCGCATCGAGGTTCAGCTGGTGGTGACCATGCTTCAGTTCATGCAGGACCCCGGCAACAAGCTCGTCCTTGCCGACCTTATGCGACTGCTGTGGGGGAATACGACCGAAGAGATACTCCGAAGCCGAATCGACTACGTCATGAATCAGACCGATGACGAAGGTATTTTCGATGCTGCCAACGACCATTGGCAGGAAGACCTCGATGCCGTGAAGCAGTTGCTCCTGATGCGCCAGCGTCTTCAGCACCTCTCCATACCCGAGATGGTGCGAGCCATCATCTACGAGAACAACATCCCCTCGCTTACAGCCCGTTGGGGCGACGAACAGGTGCGCCGTCAGAACCTCTCGACCCTGTTTCATTTGGCCGAGGACTACGACCAGATGTGCCTGCAGATGGGATTGGGGACGTCCATCAGTGGCTTCATCTACTATCTCAACAGCATCGAGCCCGACAAGGAGAAGGACAACAAGTCCAATACGGTGAAGGTGTTCACCTACCATGGCTCGAAGGGTCTCGAATGGCCAGTTGTCATCATGCATGGGCTTGGTGAGGATGTGCTCACCGATGCCGACTTTACCAAGAAGTCGTTCATGAAGGTACGCGAAGTCGTAATGAAAGACAACGCTACCGAAGCCGACCCATTCAATAAGGAATACTTCCTGCACTTCTGCCCATCCACGCTCAGTACGTTCAAGAGCAATCCGGCACCCCAACTGCAGGATAATATCAACCGCTTGGAGTTCTATCAGAATCTGAAGAAACGCACCGTGTCTGAGGAACGTCGTTTGCTCTACGTGGGCATGACGCGAGCCAAGGACTGTCTCTGCACCTTCGGATATAAGGGCGAATTCAAATGGCTCGAAAATGCAGGTGTCTCTTCACCATCCTCCAGTAATGTTTGGGGCCTTGTCGACTATGTTGTACCCCCTACATCGCTAAGCAAGCCCGAGGAATCGGAGGAGGACGATGGAAATCACGACTATTCAATCATCGAAAAGCCTACCGTCCACACTGCACGTGACAAGAAGTATCTGTCACCAAGCAGGATAACCGGATTTGCAGGCTATTCAAGTCACCAACCTTGGGGTGAAAAGGGCATTGATATTGAGACCAAAGGCTGGAACAAGGAAAACTACGCCACCATCGGCACCTGCATACATGATATCTTCGCTGTTTATCGGCAAGGGAAAAACGAGGAGAATCGGAAGAAAGCCCTCAGTGTCATCAGCGGATACGGATTGGCCGACACATTGGCCGGACACGTCGATGCGATCCTTCGTTCTGCCGACTGGCTTTACGCCCAACTGCAGAAGCATTTCCCACAGACCTCGGCCGATCGCATCATGAACGAATATCCGTTCGAGATGACACTTTCCACCGGCCAGCATCTGCGTGGAGAAATGGACCTGCTGTGGTTCTTTACCGACCAGCAAGGGCAGCATTGCGTATTGGTTGACTACAAGACCTTCCCCGGTGTAGACCTCAACGCGCATACCCCGAAACATTATGCCCAGCTCTCAGCCTATGCTGCAGCATTGCGCTCCAAGGGCATTGATGTCACCGCCGCTCTTGTCTTCTATCCCGTTCATTCCACTATTCACTCCTTGAAGTAGCCCTCCTTCCTCTTGTCATGAAACAATCCCCGACAACCGAAAGGCTGTCGGGGATTGTTTCATTATGAAATTCCGCTGTTCCATGGTAAAGCCGCCAAAAAAAAGTCATTTGGCAAAAAAAAAGGGATATAAAAGTAGGTGAAAATGCTTTCGTATGGTCAAGCATAGTGACTTTTTGTTTTTCTGGCGTCAGCCTTTTTCCTACTCCAAAATCTTGGAGTCTTTTTCTCTTTTTGAAGAAGCCAGCCTATTCCGAGGAATAGGCGCTATGAAAAGAGCCATGCAGATGGAAGAGCTTGCTCTTACAAATGCATGACTTGTATTCATAGCACATGGGACATCGTCCCTGGCTTCTTCAGAAAGTTTTTTTTAATAATAATAAATTCTCAAATTCGCCAATTCGTGATAAAAAAATCAATTAATTCCTGATTGAAGCGACAGATTCCAGCCCCCCTATTCGTGCTTGTCGCCCATTCGCCCCCCTGTCGCTACCACTCAACCAAAAATCCCGAAAAACATTTGGAACCATCAAAAAATCCCCCTACCTTTGCAGTGTCAAAATCAAGGAAACGACACTTGATGCGACAACTCAAACATTTCAAACAACTCAAACTGTCAAACAATTAAAAATTATACTACTATGTACGCAATCGCATTTTTCGCCACCGTGTTCGTTTTCTCTGCAACTCTTTTCATCTACGATGCACTTCGCAACCACAAGAGCCGCGCCGCCAAGTCAGACCTCGACATCACTCCCGATCACCACATAGGCACCTTCCGCCGCTCCGCCTGATGCCCCATTCCTCAGCATCCCACCCGTATCTTGACATTCTCATGTCATGAAACAATCCCCGACAGTCTCTCGGGGATTGTTTGCGTTTGAACATGTCATCAACGGTTTCAACCTGATAGGCTCTTCCCTTCTTCACATCGTCTATGGCTTCTTTGTAGCCAGCAGTTTCGGATGAATTGTTTGAGCGAGAAAATACTGGTCATTTATGCTTCGATGTGGATATGGTCAAGTCATTTCAGGGCAAGACAGCAAAAGCAGTCGTAGCACCGATTCCCTGGGGGGTGTTTGCCCCGGTAATCAGAGCCACTCTGTCCTTTAATCCATAACTGACCATCGTGTGTGTCGTTTAATGGCCTCAGAAGCTGAACTTGTTACCGTCCCACTTCAGCGTCTTCTGCTTCGTCTCGTCGTTCTTGTACCAGTAGGTGACCGTGATGTCCTTGCCGGCACTGGGCAACGCGTAGGAGACCCATGCACCATCTTCTGTGCCATATTCCACGTCGAAGCCCGGGGCCTCGCAATAGGTCATCTCCTTCGAGGCATTGTCGTAGCGGAAGAAAACCAAGCCGTCAAACTGGCCCGGGGAGTACTTGTCGTTCATGAAACATGCCACGTTGTAGGCAAACAATTTGTGCATTCTGTCAGCCTCGTTCCAATAGCACATCTCAATCTTCAGCTTATTCTCCTCGGATGTCCACTCGTAGAGCACGTAGCCGTTTTTCTCGTCGATGGTGAGCTTGTCCTCCTCGTCCAGAGGAAGGCCTTCGCGATGCTGTATCCATGCTTGCTTGACGGCATTGAATGATTCATCGAAGTAGCCTTCTTCATCGTCTTCGCTGTTGTCGGCGGAAAGGTAGGCCCATGCCAAATCGGAGATGGTTGGACTTGCTCCCTTGTAATTCACTCGGATGGCCTCCTGCGCGGTCAGCGCCAGCGTGCAGCAGGCTAAGATGATTGCCAATAATGTCCTTTTCATATTGTCAGTTTTGCTTAATTTCCGCTACAAAGATAAGATATTATTTTGAATCCACCAAACAAAATCAGATAATGATAATTATATGTGTATTTCATAACACGAATCACTAGTGTCCTAAATGTTAGGACTCGAAATTCAACAATAGTTGAGCGCTATCATTTTGCTTGATATTTTCATCATTTGCTTTCAAGAGCAAATCTCGAATTGGAGTCTTGTCAAGCAGTGAGACTGATAGAATCCTCAGCATGTAATATGTGTCCATCCTGACATTTAGGACATGCTCGACAATCGCGACCAAACAGTACGTAATGATAGCGACATGAATCTGGATACGGACAGCATTCTCGTTAAAGCCATAGAACTCCTTGACGTGGAGATGCTGTTTGATCCACTTGAAGAATAGTTCCACTCTCCATCTAAATTTGTAAAGGAGAGCGACCTCTTCAGCTGAAATGGACAGATTGTTGGTATAGAAGACGAATGTCCTTTGATCCTCTTCGTCATAGAACACCACTCTGCGAAGAACCTCCGGATACTGTTTTGCTGTTTTATAAACAGTGAACCGAATTCGTTGGTCACTTACTACTCCTGTGGCTGGGTTGGAGTAGTTTAGATCCTCAACGATCTCATAGCGCATATTGACCTTTTCCCGAACGACGAAATAAGCCTTCGTCCTGTGGATAAAGAACAACTGCTCCGTATCCATATATGCGCGGTCAAAAATATAGAAAGACCCTGACTCATAAGGGACAACAGTCATTGCCTGTGAGTCATGAACATCGGCGTTCGAAATTACATAGAACCCAGGGACGTCGCTCTTCACATCATACAAAGTGTGTACTTTGATTCCACCCTTGTCATGATGGAGTTTGGACCAATCAAAGCGCGCAAGGCATAAGCTGATTGTAGTGGAATCAAAAGCATAGACGTTTCCATCTTTGATGAAAAAGTCTTCCGCGACACCCAATCGCTTTTCACGAGCCTTCTTTATCATCAGGGCAGCAAGATCCTCGAATATCTTCGGATTGCGGACACAATTCGCATAGGCGAAGTTACTGACGGAAATGTCCTTGCCAATGCCAAGATGGAACAGCTTTGATTCGTGAGCCTTTAATGAGCTCACCAGCACTCTCAGGCTTTCACACCTCGCCAGCTGGCCAAATATCAATGCCAGAAGCTGTCTCCAGCATGTGAATGTCTTTACAGATTTATTACCTTTATACTTCTTGACAATCCAGTCGAACTCCACTTTCGGGAGGTACCGGCATATCTGAGTGAAAATATACTCTCCTTTCATTTTGCTATCGCGTCATCTTATTCATTATAATAAACGCGAAAGTCACAAAAATAATATGCAGAGTGTGATTTTCAATATACTATAATCAGTATGTCAACAAGTTATAAGTATTATTTTTGAGAACATTTAGGACACTAGTGATTATTAATTGTTAATTGTCATTGTTAATTGTCATTGTTAATTGTTAATTATTAATTGTTAATTGATAACCGTTATTATACCTGTATTTAACGCGGTAGCCTACCTCCCCGCTTGCCTTGACTCGGTGTTGTCGCAAACCTATCGCGACATCGAGGTCATCGTCGTCGATGATGGTTCGACCGATGGGAGCGGGGACGTTTGTGATGACTATGCCTGCCGCGATGCACGTGTCACGGTGTTCCATCAGCCGAATGGAGGTCCCTCGGCTGCACGCAACAAAGGGCTTGAGACGGCGGGTGGGGAATACATAGCCTTTATCGATTGCGACGATGTCGTACACGAGAGGTATCTTGAGATATTGGCAGGAGAGATGGTTCGGCATCAGGCCGACATCGTTCAATCGCCTTATCAGATTATTCCCGAATCGAAACGCAGTGACTATGGTCACGATCGACTGAGGCAATCCCTTTCAAGGGACTATCAGACGAAGGTGCTGACCGCCGAACAGGCAATGCTCAGTATGCTATATCAACAGGGTATGGCCGACTCTTCGCCCTGCAAACTCTTCCGTCGTTCCCTTTTCGAAGGACTGCGTTTCCCTCTTGTTTATCGCGTTTATGAGGATCTGTATGCTATGGCGCAGGTCTATCCTCGCATTCAGCGTATGGTGTGGGTCGATGTCCCGATGTATTTCTATTTCAAGCAGGACAGCGGTACGCTCAACTGCCTCTCCATTCGTCGAAACGACGCCTTCGAAGTGCTTGAGACCCTTGAGGCACAATTTATGGTGACGGGTCAGCCTGAATACGTTCGTGCTGCGCGCGAACGTCGTCTTAGCGTTGCCTTCAACATCCTCCGTCTCTTGTCGCGTCAGCCGCACACCGATGCCAACAAGGCTATGGCCCATCGTTGCTGGCAGCACATCAAAACCTTACGTTCCGAAAGTATCCGCGATTCCCGAGCCCGCTTCAAGAATCGCCTCACCTCCCTCTTCTCCTATCTTCTCATGAGATAATGGCCGTCGTAACCTTCAATCCCACTCTTTTGGCCGAAGCTTGCCACCAACTCTCCTGTCGCGTCAAGGCTGGAGGGTTCACTCCGTCGCTCCTTATCGGCATTCAGCATGGTGGTGCCGAAGTTGCCCGCCGGATGCGAAATGATTTTCCCGAAGCAGCTTACTGCGAAGTGCGCTTGTCGCGACCTGGTACCCGGCAGAAGAGTCAGGGGCTTGCGCATCGCCTGTTGCAGCATTTGCCCCTGTGGATGTGCAACACTCTCCGTATTGTCGAGAGCCGCGTCAACGAGTGGCGCAGCAAGGGGAAAGACCCCGTCCGAATCGGCACGATCCGTCTGCCCCAAGATATCGCCTCAAACCTCTCAAACCCTTCAAACCCTTCAAACCCCTCAATCCTTCTCATCGACGATGCCATCGACACGGGAGCCACGATCCAACAGGCTCGTCTTCAGTTGTTGAACCAATTCCCCGACATCACCATTCGCGTTGCAGTCATCACCGTCACTATTCCTCATCCCCTCTGCGATGCCGACTTCTGTCTTTATCACAACCGTACCCTCTGTCGTTTCCCTTGGTCCAACGACTATCGGTAAATTCTCTATCTCTAATTCTTGATAAAAATAAAATTAATGTCAATTCACGATAATTCGTGTTAATAAATGTTATGCGCAAAGCCCTCGCCATCGATCTCGACGGCACCCTACTAAGCACCAATACCTTTCGCGACTACCTCAGCTACTGCGGTAGTGCTGCGCTCCATAACTTCCAGTTCGATATCTGCTTCAGCATTCTGTGGTGGGTTGTGCTGCGGAAGCTGCGCTTCGTCAGCCACAGCCGTATGAAGCAGGCATTGCTCGACCGCACCGCCGCCTTTATGACGCAGAAGAGCCGTCTCGACCACTTCGTCGAAAAGGAGATGACTTACCTCAACGTGCCTGTGCAGCAGCTTATGGAGCCCTATCGCAACCGAGGCCATCTGCTGGTGCTCGCCACGGCGGCACCCGCGTTCTATGCACATGCCATCGCCGAATTTCTCAATATGGACCTCTGCTGCGGCACGCTGCTTCCCTCTGAGGTTGTCATTGGCGAGTGGAAGGAAAATGTGGGGCAGCATAAGGTTGAGGCTCTGCAGCGCTTGCTGCAGGTGCACAAGGCAGAGCTCGATGTCGTCATCACCGACCACAGCGACGATCTGCCTCTGCTCAACAGCAACACCACGGGCCGCAATATCGTGGTAGGAGCCAGCCCCGCTTCGCTCGCAGCCATCGAGAAAGGTTGCAGGACGGAGTGGGAACAGGTTTGAAAATGTTTTTCTTGTTTTATGGAGTGTTAAGCTTCTTTTAATAGGTGGCTATCTTCCGGATATTGTCTTCAAATGAATCCTTGTCTATGGCGCGGGACTTGATTTTGGAACGATAGGTGTAGATGGTGGTGATGCTGGAGCGGAGGATGTCGGCAATCTTCTGGTTGTCGGTGATGCCGAGGCGCAGGAGGGCAAGGACGCGAAGTTCAGTGGTGAGGCGTGCGCCATCGTCACCCACTTCGAACTCGTTGCCGGGGATCATCAGGCGATTGACTTCGCTGATGAAGTTGGGGAAGATGTTGAGGAATGCCGTATCGAAATTCTGGTGGAAGAGCCGATAGCCATCGTTGATGAGCGTCTGGCTCTTTAATTGTGCATATAGTTCGGTGACGTTCCTTTCGCGCGAGAGGCGATAGAGCTGACGGGCACGGTCCTCGCCACGACGGATGAGGGTGCTGCATAGTTCGAGGAATCGGCCGATGTATTCGTCCTTGATGCGGATGCTCTCCTTCATCTCCTGGTTGATGCGCTCGACCTCGGCGTTTCGCTGGGCAAGCTCCTTGTTCATGACACGAATCTGCGCGGAGGCGTTGCGTACAGCCTGGGTATAAAGGTGGCGCTTGCGCAGGAGCACCAGGATGAAGGCGATGGTGGCAACGAGCAGGAGGGCGATGATGGAGACGATGATGAGCAGGATGGAGATGCGACGCTGCGACTGCGTGCGTTCCAGGTCGTAGGTCTTGAGAATGAGCGGTGACAACTGTGCAGCCTGCATGCTGCGGAGGCGACTGCCATAACGACGGGCATCGCTACTGGCATGGACGAGATAGGCGTAGGCACGACGGGCATCGTTACGTTCGAGCAGGATGGACGAGAGTTCGCGGAAGGAGTTGTTCTCGAGGATGGCACCACGCAGGTCGCTGATGGCGCTGAGCAGCAGATAGCGCTCCTGCTGTTCTTGCTGTCGCGTGCGCGAATAGAAATAGGCAAGTGTGCTTGCCACGATGCTGTAACTGCGTGTGCCCTGCTGGAGCGAAGGGAGATAGCGCTCGTACATCTCGATGGCCAGATCGACATCGCCCTTCTCGCAGGTGTAGTTGGCGAGACAGGAGACGTAGTCGAACGATTCCTTGGGAGCTATCTGCATGACCAGCTGGCGATAGTACTGGGCGCTGTCGGTGTCCTGGCCGGAGAAGGGCGTGAACTGCTCCATCTCGGAACGATAGAGGAAGATCTCGCTCCACTGGTTGTAATATTCGACACGCAAAGGGTCGGTGAGACTGTCGGCGCAAACCTTCGAGAGTTGGGAATAGGCGTGGTCGAAGAGTCCACTGACGGCGAGAATGTGTGCCATACGGATGGCACTGAGGGCGAAGTGCTGATAGTCGCCCGGATGACGCGGGAGATGGAGATTGCGGTCGATGTAGTAATAGGCAGAGTCGAAGTTGAAGGCCAGGTACTCGTCGTATAGGCGCATATTATAGGTGTACTCCTGTTCGGGGGTGAGCGCAAGGCCGTGGATGCCTTCGTGGATGTGGCTGATATGTGCCTCCTTCTGCGCGATGATGTCCTGCTGATGCTCTATCAGGCTGTCGAGGGTATGGTAGAGCTGCTTGTTGGTGACACCATCGGCTTGGGCATTGATGATGGCAAGGAAAAGGAGGACGATGATCAGGGCGATTCGTTTCATGGGGGAAGGGGATTGATAGATCGAAAAATTACGCTGCAAAGATAGGGAATATATTTCTCTTCTCCAAATTTTGGGGCAAAAAAGAGGGGAATTAGGGGTTGAAAGAATTTAGATTTTCATCTTGTTTTGGCGAATTGTCAAGGCTGACAATCAATAGATTATGTATTTGGACGACTTTGATTTTCATTTGATGCGTTTGGAGGCTATTCAAAAAGCCCATATCTTTGCACCGGAAAGCACAACAAACGGCTTGTGAAAACACTATTTTTTGAACGAACATGTATTACTAAAACTATATGCGCAATCATTTTTCTTTTTTTGGTTTTTGTTTAATAATGTGTGTATGTAGTCACTTTGCAGGTGTAAATGCAAAGTGTGTATCGGTGACCTCACCCGACGGAGCAATCAAGGTCTCCGTCGGGGTGGCCTCCGAGAAACCCTACTACCAAGTGACCTATGGTTCGAAGGATCTCGTGCTTCCTTCGCACCTTGGCTTCGTGCTCAACGACGGACCGTTGGGAGAACGCGTCGAGATGAAAGGCAGCAAGACTGCCTCGACCGACGAGATGTGGACGCAGCTTTGGGGCGAGGACGAGACCGTGGTGAACCGCTACAACGAACTGACCGTGAACTTCAAGGAGCGCACGGGACAGAAAAGGATGATGACGGTGGTGTTCCGCGTGTTTGACGACGGACTGGGCTTCCGCTACATCCTGCCTGGAACAAAGCCGGGAGCAGAATACCAGATCATGGACGAACTGACCGAGATTACCCTGGCACACGATGCCAAGGCATGGTCGATACCCAGCAACCACACCGAATATTTCGAGGGCATCTACGAGGCCGACCTGCTGAGCCGCAAGGACACGGTGTGCACGCCCCTGACCATCGAATATGAGGATTCGCTGGTGCTGGCCCTCCACGAGGCTGCCCTCGTCGATTATGCAAGCATCAACCTGACACCTCGGACGGGAAATGACGGCAGCGTGCGCCTGCTCACAGCCCTGACACCTTGGCAGAACGGTGTGAAGGTGTATTGCCAGGA
>Ga0247608_10008227_pt1 | contig 10572 bp, 8 predicted proteins | sample 176DNAGHGlowgp2_FD_193490 | JGI IMG/M metagenome (GOLD analysis project Ga0247608, IMG submission 193490) | Sheep rumen microbial communities from Palmerston North, Manawatu-Wanganui, New Zealand - 1766 DNA GHGlow gp2 | ecosystem: Host-associated > Mammals > Digestive system > Stomach > Rumen ... | reverse complement strand
AATTTTGCCGCGCAGGAATATTACGGGGTCGGAACATACAATTACTCATACATATTGCATGACACATATTTCATACAGGCCCTCAAAAACACCTTTATACTGGTCATAATAACCGTGCCCATTTCGACCGGGCTGGCACTGCTTATCAGCGTTGCCCTTAATTCCATAAAGCCCCTTCGAAATGTCTTTCAAACCGTATTCTTTCTGCCCTACGTCACAAATACCCTGGCCGTAGGTCTGGTATTTATGGTCCTTTTCAAAAAGACGGCATATTCTGACGGACTTATCAACCTTCTCATAAACGCCTTCGGCTTTTCGAGCGTCGACTTTATCGACGGGCCGTACTGGGCAAAGATCCTTGTGACGTGCATATACACCATCTGGATAGTAATGCCGTTTAAGATACTGATACTGACAAGCGCTCTTGCGGGCGTTGACGAGCAGTATTACAAGGCCGCAAAGGTGGACGGAACCTCAAAATGGAGGATCTTCAGAAAGATAACCCTTCCCATGATATCCCCCATGATATTCTACCTTGTGATCACCGGATTTATAGGAGCCTTTAAGGCTTATGCCGATGAGGTGGCATTATTCGGAACGGATCTTAACGCGGCCGGCATGAATACCCTGGTCGGATATGTCTATGACATGCTCTACGGTGACAGCGGCGGCTACCCTTCCTTTGCTTCGGCGGCGGCGCTGGTGCTGTTTGCTATCGTCCTGACCAAAACCGTCATAAACCTTATGGTCAGCAAAAAAAAAGTTCACTATTAACGAGGATGCGAGGAACCTTTTATGGTCAATAACAATACCGGTCAGACGCAGGATCTGACCTATGAATCAAAAAAAAGAAAAGCCGGCCGGCGGGGTCTTATAAGAAAGACCCTTACATACATCTTTCTTGCCGTATGGGGGCTCATTGTGCTCTTTCCTTTTTACTGGATGATACTTACATCCATAAAGAGCTACAGTTCATACAATTCGGAGCGCATCCCGAGATTTATTGCAACCGACCCCACCCTGCAGAATTATGCGGACGCCTTTAACACTGTCCCCCTGGGAAAATATTTTCTTAACACGATCGTCTTTACATTGCTTACGACCGCGATCATGATGGTCGTCATAGTACTTGCCGCATTTGCATTTTCTAGGCTTAGTTTTAAGGGAAAGAACCTGTTGTTTGCGGGATTTCTCTCACTCATGATGATCCCGAATGAGCTTGTCGTGATAACGAACTTTGTCACGATAACAAACATGAACCTGAGAAATACTTTTACAGGTCTTATACTCCCGTCCGTTACTTCGGTCTTTTACATCTACCTTTTAAAGGAGAATTTTGAATCGATACCCGACAATTTGTACAAGGCCGCGAAAGTGGACGGCACCAGCGATCTGAAATATCTTTTAAAGGTAATGATCCCCATATCGCAGCCCACCATCGTGACCATAATGATACTCAAAGTCATCGAATGCTGGAATTCATACATCTGGCCGAGGCTGATAACCGACGATGAGAATTATTATCTTGTCTCAAACGGAATTCAGGAGATACGTGAAAACGGCTTCGGAAGGGAGAACATCCCCGCGATGATGGCCGCGGTAGTCGTAATATCGGTGCCCCTTGTTGTTCTCTTCCTTGTATTCCACAAGAAAATAATGAACGGCGTCGCAAGAGGAGGGTCAAAGGGATGAAAAAGAAGGCCTTATTATTACTCACCTCTCTTTGTGCCCTGACATCGCTTTGCGCCTGTCACGGCGGCAAACACAATCTTTCGTTTTCCATACCGTCATCCTTTGACGAGAGCCAAAAATACAACATAACCTTCTGGGCAAAGAACGACACGAACAAAACGCAGGTCCGCATATATGAAAAGGCAATAGCCGATTTTGAAGCCGCATATCCAAACATAGATGTGCAGCTGAAGACCTATACCGACTACAATGCCATATATAATGATGTCATAACCAACATATCCACAGGCACGACTCCCAATGTATGCATCACCTATCCCGACCACATTGCGACATACATAACTGGCGAGAATGTCGTGGTGCCACTCGACGAGCTTATGACGGACAGCAGATACGGCCTTGGCGGCAGCGAGGTAAAATATGACTCGGTGGCTTTTTCCGAGATCGTCCCGCAGTTTTTAAATGAGGGCATCATAGGCAACAAGCACTATGCCCTGCCTTTTATGAGGTCCACGGAGGCCTGCTATATAAACAAAACATACGTCGAGGCGCTCGGATACGAAGTCCCGGATATACTCACATGGGATTATATATGGGAGGTATCCGAGGCTGCCATAAACACCTATAACGAAAAGCTCAAAGTGTACGACGTGAACAATCAAAGCGTCCTCATACCGTTTATATACAAGTCGACCGACAACATGATGATCACCATGTTAAAGCAGCTTGGCGGGGGTTATTCAAACGATTCCGGAGATATACTTATCTTTAACGATACGACCAGAGAGCTTTTAAAGGAGATATATCAGCACGGCAAGAGCAAGGCATTTTCAACCTTCAAGATATCCAGCTATCCGGCAAACTTTTTAAACGCCGGGCAGTGCATCTTTGCGATCGACTCCACCGCGGGCGCGACATGGATAGGCACCAAGGCTCACCACGTGGATATAAGCGAAGACAAGATAGTTGAATTTGAGACGGCCGTACGCCCGATTCCGCAGTATGACATAAATAACCCTCAAATGATATCCCAGGGTCCGTCAGTCTGTGTCTTCAACAAGGAGGACAGCGGCGAAGTTCTTGCAAGCTGGCTGTTTGCTCAGTACCTTCTTACAAACGATGTACAGATAGCTTATTCGGAAACCGAAGGATATATCCCCGTAACTATCAAGGCACAGGAAAGTGATGTCTACAAGGATTATCTTGCAAAGGAAGGCGACGACGAAGATCATTACTGGGTCAAGATAGAGGCTGCAAAGCTTATGCTTGACAACATAGGCAATACATTCATCACATCTGTGTTCAACGGTTCGACTTCCCTCCGGACCGCTGCGGGGCAGCTTATTGAAGATACTGTAAAGGCCGCCAGAAGAAAGCAGGATATGACAAGCGATACGGCGATAGATACCGAATTTGCCAATGTGACCTCGCTTTTCAGACTGGATCAGAAGAACCTGCAAGGAAAAACAGACGGCAAGACGGCGCTTGGAAAGCTGCCTTCCGCCTCGGTAGCTCTTATAGTAATACTGGGCGTGATCTGGGCATTTATGATCGTTTATGTTATTTTTAACATCGTAAAAGAAAAAAAGCGGAAATAATACATATATTTTTACTATTGAAATCATAATCAAATCAAGTATAATGGCATTGTTTAAAGCAGGTATTTTAAACGATGCCATTTTCTATTTCAAGGAAGGAGAAAAAAATGAGAAAGAAGCTTGCAATTATGTCTGTATGCGCGGCTGCTCTTGCTTTTACGGGATGTGCTTCATCATCAAGCAACAACGAAAGCACCGCAGATACGACCAAGTCTACCGAAGCTACTACCAAGGATGCCGCTACCGAGGCTACTACAACTGCCGAGGCCGAAACAGATGCTGAAACAGAAGCGCCTACGGATGATGTTACCACCGAGGCAGAGCCCGAAACAAAGGGAAGCGATGCAGAGGGCGTAATGTCATACGCAGAGTACATGGCAGCCGCTGTAGACGATCCGGTAAAGATCGACTGCTTTGTTCAGGCACACCAGAGCTGGTGGGACAACAAGATAACTGTTTACGCTATAGACGGAGATATTGACGGCGGTTACTTTATCTACAACATGGAGTGCTCCGAGGAGGACGCAGAAAAGCTTGAACCCGGAACAGAGATCATCGTTTCAGGATTCAAGGGAGAATGGTCAGGCGAAGTAGAGATCGTTGATGCGACCTTTGAGATCGTTGATGGCGCTTCATTCATTGCAAACCCCATTGACGTTACGGAATATCTCGGAACAGATACCCTTAAAGACTACATGAATTCCTTTGTCACATTTAAGAATCTTGAAGTAGTTCCCGTAGGCAAGAATGATGCCGGCGAGGATGCCGCATTCTTCTACAAGTGGGATAATTCAGGTTCTCAGGGTGACGACCTTTATTTCAAGGTCTCTGATGGTGAAAACGAATACACCTTTACGGTAGAATCCTATCTTACCGGCAAGGACACTGATGTTTACAAAGCCGTAGAAAACCTTTCGGTAGGTGAAGCAGTCGATCTGGAGGGCTTCCTTTACTGGTACGAAGGACCCAACCCCCACATAACAAAGTGCGTTGCTGCAGGCTCTGAGGAGATCAACGACAGCGAATACATGTCACATTCCGATTTCGAGGAAGCAGACCTGGATACAGAAGTAAAGCTTTCCGTTTATGTTCAGGCTACACAGAGCTGGTGGGATGGCAAGATATCCGTTTATGCAGCAGCTCACGACGGCGCATATTTCATCTACAACATGGCATGTTCAGAGGAAGACGCAAAAGAGCTCACCAAGGGCAGAAACATCATAGTTACCGGTTACAAGGGTGAGTGGTCAGGTGAGATGGAAGTCATTGATGCGACATTTGAGTTTGGCGATGACAGCTCTCTCATCTCAAATCCTGTGGACATCACAGAATTCCTCGGAACTGACGATCTTGTCAGCTACATGAACGAATATGTTTCTTTCAAGGGTCTTGAAGTCGTTCCTGTCGGCAAGAATGATGCAGGCGAGGACGCTGCATGGTTCTACAAATGGGACAATTCCGGTTCTGAAGGTGATGACCTTTACTTCAAGGTAAGTGACGGAAAGAATGAATACACATTTACGGTTGAATCATATCTTTGCGGACCCGATACAGATGTATATAAAGCTGTAAAAGAGCTTAAGGTCGGAGATCATATTGCCGTTGAGTGTTTCCTTTACTGGTATGAAGGACCCAACCCCCACGTTACAAGTGTCGATCTTGAAAAATAACCGATCGCAAATAACAACATGATGATCGCGGTGCCTTAAGGCGCCGCGATTTTTATTTGACCAAATTGCAGTGAAATGCTATATTACTATATACCATTTTTGCGCCGTGCAAGGCGGGAGGTTATATATGTCAAACAGCATTAAGACCAGAATAAAAAAAGCAGCTTCATCCGGCGGAATGACCGGAGCCTTCAAAATGATGGGAACATATGCTATCGGTGCACTCTTTAAACCTTTGAATGCCTTAAGCCTTTCCCTTTTCAGAAAGCTGCCCCTCAAAAAAAACTATATAGTTCTTGAAAGCGAGGGTGACTACGCCGACAACGTGCGCGTATTCTATGAATATCTTCTTGAACACGGCTATAACAGGCAATATAAGCTCATCTGGTTTGTGCACGATACTTCACTGTATCCAAAGCATGAAAATGTTGTATTCATTTCCCGTTTTCATCCTTTCCTTACTCTTCGTGCCAATTACTATACGGGGGTAGCGGGGCTCTTCCTCTTTTCGCACCCCTACTGGCTCAAAAACTGGAGAAAGGGCCAGCGCGTAGTAGATGTAAACCATGGTACAGCGCCCTTAAAGCAGATGACTTCGCCCAAGGACTATAAAATATTTGACAGGATCTTATGCTGCAGCCCTTACGGCCGCGATATATGGAGCAAGGTCTATAAAGTGCCCCGAAAGGACACCGTTATAACCGGGATGCCAAGGATCGATCTCTTATACCGCCACAAGGACTGTATACCGCTTCTTTTTGACAGGCAGGAAGGCAAAAAGATCATCCTTTCGATGCAGACCTTTAAGCAGTCCGTTCGCGTAAACGATTCGGAAAAGCCGGATCCCTTTGCCCTTAATATAATTAACAAAAAAGACGAGCTTATAAAACTCGACAGCTTCCTTACGCAAAACAAAATGCTCATGGTCGTAAAGATCCATCATCTGCAGGACATGTCTTTGATAAATGCCGCAGACCTTGAAAGCATCAAGTATATAACCGATTCCGATCTTTTTGCGGCCGACATACAGGTAAACGAGCTTGTGGAGTGCGCGGATGTGCTTCTTACCGATTATTCGTCCGTATATTACGAATATCTGCTGCTTGACCGCCCCATAGGCTTTTTGATAGGGGACATAAACGAATATTCCCGCGGTTTTATGATAGATGATCCTTTAAGCATGATGCCGGGCAAAAAAATACGCACTCTGACAGAGCTTACAAGTTTTCTGTCAGAATGCGCAGAAGGCAAAGATGACTTTGCAGAAGATCGCAGACTCCTTAGGGATAAGATGTACACCTATCAGGACGGCAACAACTGCGACCGTCTTATTAAATATTTAAAGTTTTGATCATTTGACATAGTAGTGCCTTGCGATCCATTTTGAAAGGCCGCCGAGGCCGGGATAGACTATCCTTTCGCTGACGTTGAGTTCGTCAAGCATATCGCGGATACGCCATCTTAAGCTTTTGTCAATGATATATTTGACAGTATTGTCTGTCCTTTCATCAAGGAAGGCCTCCACATCCTCCATCTCCATGGGGATTATGGAAAAGAATGAATACTGGTTTGCTATGCGGGTGTTAAGGGATGGCGGCTCTATGATCATCATGCAGTCCTTGCCCATATCCTCGTCATATTTTTCGAGGCCGCAGTGCATTTCATCAAGCATATCCACGGAAAAAATGGTGCTTCGTTTGCTGTGCACTACATCTCGGTAGGCTTCCGGCAAAAGGCGGTACATTTCCGCCATATCTATTCTCCAGACAAGGCAGTCATGCTTTTCCATATCTCCTATATCGGGTTCGGTCACCGCAAAGTGCAGGCCGATAAGAGCGGAATGCGACCAGTCAAGGAGCCTTGTGGGAAGGCCGTAGTGCTGCCCGAGTATCATCTGTTTCCAGACCGAGTTTTCAAGGGAAGGCTCTTCGCTCAAGGCATACTTGGTAAAGTTTTCAAGTATGGCCGGCTCTAAGTATTTTTGTTTTTCCTTACAGTTTCTGAAAAGGCTTGTCTGCATCTTAAAGGAAGAGTCTGACATGCCCCTGTATATAAATGAGCTTCTGTTTCTCCCAAGATCTTTGCGGTATTCCTGCTCTGTCAGGAGGGGCATAAGCTCTTCCACTTTTGTGATCCTTACTTCTTTTATCATGATCAAACCCTTCCAAGCTCTTTGTCAAGCGCTTCAAACTGTCTTAATGCAGATTCTTTAAGCTCTGCCGCTTTTTCTTCGTCAAGGCGGAAGCTGTAGCCTTTTATAAACTTTTCTGCCGTTATATCCGCAATATCGTCTATGCCGAGGCTCCCTGCACACCCGCCGATATCTTCTATCATATGAGTCGTCTTTTCGCTGTATGCAAGCACAGCCACCGGCACCGAATATCTCATGGCAAGCACCGCGCTGTGGTGCCTTACGGCTATCACCCGCTCGGCGTCTTTTATAAGACCTGCCATGAAAGATGCTTTCTTATCCGGATATTCAAATATAAGACAGTTGTCGCATGCAAGTTCATCCGCAACTTTTCCGTCACCCTGATTTTTACAAAAGACTGCCAATATGGTCTTTATGCCCTCCCGGGCAGCATACGAAATGCATTCTTTAAGAAAAGATACATACTTTTCTCTTTCCGCTATGCTTGATGCGGGAGCAATGACCTGATATCTTTCAAAGCCTTCCGGCATGGTAACATCCTCTGCCCCGTCATAGGCAAATACTATGTCACTTTCACGCCTTGCCTTGCCGGAAAATATCTTTGCAGAAAAACTGTCACGGAAGCATACATCCTTGCAACGGTCAAAATACTTTTTATATTTCACAAGGAAGGAATCGTTCTCGTAAGGCCCAAAGCTTGCGCCAAGAACGTACGGCCTGCTCCTGAAAAATATGCGGTCCCTTTTGTCCATCGCTATCGTGCGGTCGTCTTCCATAAAACCCGAGCCCACCACATATACCGCCAAGTCGGCTTTTTTTACAGCCTTGTCTTCCAAAACAATATCAAGTTCTTCGGAAGCTTCCCTGTCTCCTTTAAGCCTGAGGCGTCTGTAAACAAGCCTTTCCCTAAGGCCGCATACGCCCTTCACGTTTTCAGGGAATCTTCTGAGCTGTTTTTCGGACCTTAGGCATAAAAAGTCCGCATCCGGATACCTTTTTGCCACCATTTCCACAAATATGTCATCACCTAAATTGTCGCCAAAATATGCTCTCAGATAAACCTTCTTATGTTTCATCTTTTACTCTACCTTTTCCCCGCAAGAAGCTTTGCTTTCCATTTCGCATTTATATATTTGTTTGCGATGATCTTTCTCTTTGAATCAAAAAGCACCTTTTCCATTTCGGCCAGGGCTTTATTTTCGGCTTTCCCGTTTACTCCCATATCCTTTGCGCGGTAATACAGATTGTTTGCTGCCACTAAAAATCTGTAAAACATTACCTCGCCGTCCGATCTTTTGTAACCGGGAAATTTCTTTAACATGCATGCCGCTTTTTTAAGTGCCTCCCATTCCGAAAGGCGCTTCGGGTCAAACTCATCGGCGCTGTCTATACTTTTCATGGCGCCCTCGGGGTTTTCGTAATATCCGTACAGGCATTCATCCGTAACCGAAATGCTGCCTGCTCTCATTGCATATTCGAGATTGAAGATAAGGTCTTCTCCCACTGTAAGCTTTTCATCAAATCTCAGGCTCTTTGCGATATCCGCAAGATATATCTTGTTCCACAATGCGCTGCATATCCCGCCGGTCTCAAGTGACTTAAGAGCAAACTCATACCCCGTGATCACCTTGCCCGCAAGGCCTTCAAGGCAGCTTTTTCCGGTTATCAGACCATCCTGTCCGAACCGTTCATACCCGCATACCGCGGCATCGGAACCGTTTTCCTTTATCGCAGCGACAAGCGTGCTTATATAATCCTTTTTAATGATGTCGTCCGCATCCGGGAAAACGATATATTTTCCGGTTGCCGCGTCAAGCCCCGCATTTCTTGCAGAAGAGACGCCCTCGTTTTGTTTTTTTTCTATGACAACAAACCTTTTATCTGCCTGCCTTTTTATTATTTGAAGCGAGTCATCCTTTGATCCGTCATCAACTACGATGATCTCAAGCTCAGAGTTGCTTTGACTCTTTATCTGCGAAAGCATATCCGTTATTTTTTCGCCCGCATTGTAAACGGGTATAATGACCGATACTTTATCCATTTTACTTTATCCGGCCTTTCCTTTTATCATATATCTTTATGTACATCTTTCTTAAAACAGACGCTGTATGCCTTATATCAAATCCTTTTTCAAGGACTCTTATCGCAGTATCTTCTCTTTTTCTCTTTGAAGCCTCAAGGATAGAGTCCGCCCATTTTTCGCATCCCTCTTCAAGGCTTAAAAAAGTGACATTTCCTGTAAGATCGGTCTCGCGGCTTATTACATCTGACAATATGACCGGAAGACCTGCAGCTTGTGCCTCCACCGCCGCCACGGGAAGCCCTTCAAATACGGAGGGCATGGCAAATACATCCATAGCATTAAGATACGGCGCTATATCATCTATGTTCCCCGGAAGCAGCACTTCATCCATAAGGCCGAGGGAAGATATCTGAAGCTCCAGCATTTCACGCAAAGCACCTTCACCAAGAATCATAAGCCTTGAAGCGATCTGTCTTTTCTTTAGCACCGACATGACATTAAGAAGAAATTCCTGATTCTTCTGATTTATCATTTTTCCGATATTTCCTATCAGGATGGTATCATCCGGTATTCCAAGAGCTGACCTTATCTCATTTCTTATTTTTTCATCATACTTAAAATGTGCGGTATCTATACCGTTTCTTATGATGATATGTTTGCAGCCTGCTCCAAACAGATGGTCTGCCGCAGAAGCCGAACATGCAAGATGCACATGGGCGAATTCGCGGTTTATCCGCCTGAAAGCATTGGCCTTTGCGGAATAAGTTTTATCTGCTCCGTTTGTGTTGTGTGAATGTGCAATGCGGACCGCATTTCCTCCGGCCCGTGCCGCAAGCAGTGCTATGCCGGAAAAGCGGTTGTTGCCCGTATTGCAGTGAACTATGTCAAAGCGCTCGGCCCTGCACAGCCTTCTTATATCCGCAGACGTCTTTTCATCATCAAGCCCGTCCTGTCCGCCTGTCACAAGGATGATTCCCATATTCGAAAATTCATCGGCTATTTCCCTATCTGCCACACGGCCGTTGGCATAGAGCCATATCTCCATGCCGGTCTTATCCATGTATTTTAAAATATTGCGGAGCATTATGACCACGCCGTCATAACAGATGTCTCCGCATTTAAGCAGTAATATCTTCATACCCCTACCCCAATACTTTGTGTTTTAACATAGCTATTTTTCCGTACAGTTTTTTCCCCACTATGCGTTTTATTCCAAGCCCCACTTTGTACATAAACATATCGCTTTTTGATTTCCACGACATCGAATAATAATGCACCGAGTGAGTGTTTTCAGTCATATTCATCTTTCCCGTTTCAAAATCGAGCGGGTCGAAATAATCGGTGGGATATATGCATATATTCTCTTCGTCGCACACCTTCCCGCCCATAATATACCCTTTTTTTTCGAGGCATTTTGTCATTATGGTGCAGACCGTA
>Ga0247608_10008226_pt1 | contig 10573 bp, 11 predicted proteins | sample 176DNAGHGlowgp2_FD_193490 | JGI IMG/M metagenome (GOLD analysis project Ga0247608, IMG submission 193490) | Sheep rumen microbial communities from Palmerston North, Manawatu-Wanganui, New Zealand - 1766 DNA GHGlow gp2 | ecosystem: Host-associated > Mammals > Digestive system > Stomach > Rumen ... | reverse complement strand
AGCGTGAGGTGCTGCAAAATGATGTTCTCGCAACCGTCGAACATCAGCGTGCCGGTGGAGTCCTTGCTGAGCGTATAGCGGTCATTGACCAGCGAGGCACCGTTGAGGCCGATGACCGACTTGTTCTTCACCCGCTTCACGCGCAGCATCTTTGGCACGTCGATGCGTCCCTTCACATAGATGGTGCGCGGCACGGTGTCGCCTTCAGCCAGGGCTTTCTTCAGCTGCTTATAGGTCTCTACCACCACGACGTTCTTCCCCTGTCCGCCAGTGGTCCCGCCATCGACGGAAGCCCACCCCACGGGCTGTGCCATGGCCCCCAGGCCCAGCATGCAAAATATAAATAACAGGTAATTCCTCATTTCCTCAATATTTTTCTCATTTCTCATTTCTCATCTCTCATCTCCCTGCACACCACCGTACCGTTGGCCTGATGCGTGGCCAGCACCAGGACCTCAGCTATCTGTACGTGCTTGGGTGCCGAGGCAGCATAGAAGCACACGTCGGCGATGTCGTCACCCGTTAGGGGCTGCACGCCCTTGTACACATTGTCGGCCCGCTGCTTGTCGCCATGGAAACGGACGACGCTGAAGTTGGTCTCCACCAGTCCCGGCTTGATGTTGGTCACCCGCACGGCCGACTCTGCCACGTCGATGCGGAGACCGTCGGTGATGGCCTTCACTGCGGCCTTCGTAGCACAATAGACACTGCCACCGGCATAGGCGGCATCGCCAGCCACGCTGCCGATGTTGATGACATGGCCGTCGTTGCGCGCCACCATGTCGGGCACGATGAGGCGTGTCATGTTCAGCAGGCCCTTGATGTTGGTGTCAATCATCTGGCTCCACTCACTGATGTCGCCCTCGTACTCCTTGTCCAGCCCCAGGGCCAGACCGGCGTTGTTCACCAGCACACTCACAGGGCGCCACTCCTCTGGGAGTGCCGCCACGGCCTGCCGGGCCGCCTCGGCATCGCGGACGTCGAAGCACAGGGGCAGGCATCTGGCCCCCTGTTGTTCCACTTCGTGTCTTAGCGACTCCAGCCGCTCAGCCTTTCGACCTGTGGCTATCACATCGTAGCCACCCTTTGCGAACCGGCGGGCACAGGCCTCGCCGATGCCGCTGGTAGCTCCTGTTATCAAAACGATCTTTCTCATTTCCATAGTTAGTAATTCTAAAGTTAGAGACCCCACCCCTGCCCCTCCCCTTTTAGGGAGGGGAGTGGCTGCGCCGTCATTCGTTACAGGTCTATATCCTCCCCCTCCCCTGGGGGAGGGGAGTGGCTGCGCCGTCATTCGTTACAGGTCTATATCCTCCCCCTCCCCCAGGGGAGGGGTCGGGGGTGGGGCCAAATTTCTGCTGCAAAGATAATCATTTTTGTTGAAAGAAAAGAAAAGAACGGAAAAAAGTAAGGGTCTAAAGTGGGTACATCATAAAAAAATGTACAATTTTCTTCGTCAAAACGAAATAAATGATTACCTTTGCGCGTTGAATTGATACAAAACGCAAAAGAACACATGCCACAACTATCAAACCGCTTGCAGCGCCTGGCCCCTTCGGCCACGCTGGCCATGTCGCAGAAAAGCGCAGAGATGAAGGCTCAGGGCATTGACGTCATTAACATGAGCGTCGGCGAGCCCGACTTCAACACGCCTGACCACATCAAGAATGCCGCCAAGGCAGCCATCGACCAGAACTACTCACGCTACTCGCCCGTGCCCGGCTATGCCGAGCTGCGCCGTGCCGTCAGCGAGAAGCTGAAGCGTGAGAATGGCCTGGACTATGGCGTCAACGAGATTCTGGTGTCCAACGGTGCCAAGCAGAGCGTGTGCAACACGGTGATGGCACTGGTGAATCCCGGCGAGGAGGTCATCATCCCTGCACCTTACTGGGTGAGCTACCCGCAGATGGCCCTGCTGGCTGGCGGTACGCCCGTGTTTGTGAATGCCACCTTCGAACAGGACTTCAAGATGACGCCCGAGCAGTTAGAGGCTGCCATCACGCCTAAGACGCGCCTGCTCATCCTCTGCTCGCCCAGCAATCCCACTGGCTCGGTCTATAGTAAAGAGGAATTACGCGCGCTCGCGAACATTATTTTAAAATATGAAGACCTCTATGTGCTGGCTGACGAGATTTACGAGCACATCAACTACGTGGGCCGCCATGAGTCCATAGCGCAGTTCCCCGGCATGAAGGAGCGCACCATCATTGTCAACGGCGTGAGCAAGGCCTACGCCATGACGGGTTGGCGCATCGGCTACATCGCCGCTCCGGAATGGATAGTGAAGGGCTGCAACAAGCTGCAGGGACAGTACACCAGCGGTCCGTGCTCGGTGAGCCAGAAGGCTGCCGAGGCCGCCTATGTGGAGAGCCAGCAGTGCGTTGAAGAGATGCGTCAGGCCTTCCAGCGCCGTCGCGACCTCATCGTCAGCCTGGCCAAGGAGATACCGGGCCTGGAGGTGAACGTGCCGCAGGGCGCCTTCTACCTCTTCCCCAAGTGCAGCTCGTTCTACGGCAAGACGGCTCCCAGCGGTGCCACCATTGCTAACAGCACCGACTTGGCCATGTACCTGCTTGAAGAGGCACACGTGGCCACGGTGGGCGGCGATGCCTTCGGCGACCCCGACTGCTTCCGCATGAGCTACGCCACCAGCGACGACAACATCCGCGAAGCCATCCGCCGCATCGGCGATGCCCTCGGTAAGTTGAAGTAACAAAAAAAAGCAGTTAAACGTTGTTAAATCCTTACGAAGTACCAATTTTTGTGCTATCTTTGTGGCGGATTTGTCGCAGGCTGATGCTTGACGACTGACGGCGTTGAGCTAACTTACAACATCTAAAGACTTTACAACTTAATCTTTTTAATAACTTAAAAACAAAAAACAAATTTATGGAAGCTACACAAAAGGCTGCTCCCAAGCAGCAAGCAAGCAAAGCTAAAGGTACAAGCAGTATCGGTATCAAGGATGCAATCTGGGTGATCGTCATCTGCGCAATCATCGCATTCTGCAACTTCTTCTTCAACCTGGGTCAGGAGAGCAACTTCGTTGACAACGATCCCGAAGGCAGCCCTGCCAACATCTGGGGTACCATCTACAAGGGCGGTATCATCGTGCCTGTCATCCACACCCTGTTGCTCACCGTGCTGTTCATGGCTGTTGAGCGTGTCATCGCTCTGAGCAAGTGCATCGGTAAGGAGAAGCTCGCCACCTTCGTGGGCAAGGTGAAGAAGAACCTGAAGGCTAAGGACTTCGACGCCGTTCTGAAGAACTGCGACTACCAGGGTGGAAGCGTTGCTAACGTCGTCCGCGCTGCCGTCATGGCTTACAAAGAGGCTGACGCTGCTACCGGCATCAAGAAGGAAGTGAAGCTGGCCCGCATCCAGCAGGCTCACGAAGAGGCTATCGCCGTTGAGATGCCTACGCTGACCATGAACCTCCCCATCATCGCCACCATCGTTACTCTGGGTACTCTGACTGGTCTGCTCGGTACTGTGGTAGGTATGATCAAGTCGTTCCAGGCTCTGGCACAGGGCGGTGGCGGTGACTCCGTCGAGCTGTCTGCAGGTATCTCTGAGGCTCTGATCAACACGGCCTTCGGTATCGGTACCTCTTGGCTGGCCGTGGTGAGCTACAACTTCTTCACCAACCGCATTGACAAGATTGCCTTTGCACTGGACGAAATCGGTTATTCAATCGCACAGACCTACGCTGCTACTCACGCCGACGAAGCTTAATCACTGACTTAGTCCCTTAAATTTAAATTTACGACTATGGCTAAGTTAAAGATTAAGAAAAACGACGTCTGGATCGACATGACCCCCATGTCGGACGTGATGGTCCTTCTGCTCACCTTCTTCATGCTGAGTGCAAACTTCGTGAAGAATGAGGTGGTGAAGGTTGTCACACCGGCATCGGAGACCATGGCCAAGGTGCCGACGACAGCGACGCTCGACATCACCGTCGACCCCGAGGGCAAGGTGTTCCTTGCCACGGACAAGACCGTGACGCTGGAGAAGGCACTCGACCAAATGCTCACTGAGCGTGACGTCACACTGAACAAGGAGCAGAAACAGGCGTTTCTGCAGTCCACACAGATTGGTATTCCCGTGAAGCAACTGCCTGAGTTCCTCACAAAGAACCACGAAGACCAGGTGAAGCTGCTCAAGGGCGCCGGTATTCCTACCGACAGCCTTACCAACCGGGAGGACCAGATGAGCGAGTTCCAACTCTGGGTGAAAGCTCTCAAGAAGGGTTACAAGGACTGGTACAACGAGCAGGACGACGCCACCAAGGCTGGTGCTGCCGACCGTCTCGAAATCTGTATCAAGGCCGACGCCGCAGCCCCCTATGCCACCTTCAAGAAGGTCATCAGCGAGCTGCAGGACATCAACGAGAGCCGCTACAAATTGGTTACACAGTATAAAAAATCGGACGAATAACTATGGCTAAGAAAAAAGAAAGCAAGCAGAAAAAAATGAATGTCCGCGTCGACTTCACGCCGATGGTGGATATGATGATGCTTCTGATTACGTTCTTCATGCTGTGTACATCATTGGCTAAACCGCAGGCCATGCACCTGACCATGCCCGCCAAGGACCAGAACCTGACGGCCGAGGACAAGGACAAGGCTAAGACCGACCAGATGGTCACCATCTACCTGGGTGCCAACGACAAAATCTACTACTACATGGTAGACCGCAAGGAGCAGTTCGGCGATCCCCAGTTCCTGAAGGAGACCACCTATGGCAAGTCTGGCATTCGTGAAGTACTGAAGAAGCACAAGGTGGCTCCTACACAGGTGCTGATGGATGCCAAGAAGCAGCTGCAGGCCTGGTATGACAAGCAGCCGAAGGCTCAGAAGGAACTCAGTGACTCCATCTACGACCGTGCACTCATCATGATTAAGAAAGGCCACGTCAGCATCGTGAGCAACAACGAGCTGAACAAGGCTGAGTACAATCGCGTGGACGCCGAGATGAAGAACAAGAACGAAGATGTCAACAGAATGGAGAAGGTGCTGTCAATCAATATCAAGCCTGCCGACGAGTCGACCTACAACAACCTCGTCACCATCCTTGACGAGATGCAGATTTGCTGCGTGGGTAAGTATGTGATTGATAACATCAACGAGAAGGACCAGCTCATTCTGGAAGGCGCTGGCATCGATCTGTCCAAGTAAGTAACTGTCAATGTTGAACCATTAAACACTGAAAAGAACTATGTCAAAGATAGATCTATTAGACCAGAAATGGATTGACCTCGTCTTCGAAGGAAAGAACGAGGCATACGGAGCCTACCAGATTCGCCGTGACACAGGTAAGCGTAACCTGATGGGCCTGCTGATTATGCTGCTCGGTATCGCAGTCATCTGGGGTGGCGCCATGGGCGTCTCCAAGGTGTCAGAAGCCATCGCAGCCTCAAGAGAGCACGAGACCGTGGTCGAACTGGAGGCCGTTGAGGAAGAAGCACCTGAGGAAGAGGAAGAGATCGAGGTGGTCTACCAGCAGGAGGAGATTGAGCAGCTCGTCGAGCAGCAGGAGGTGATGAACTCAGAGAAGTTTACTGCCTACGAGGCTGACGACGACATCAAGCCCGAGGAGCAGACGAAGACACAGGACGAAATGGCCGAGAGCACAACGGCTGTGGGTGCCCTGGACTTCGACCAAGGTAGTGACGAGGCTGAGCATGTGCTGCAGCTGGACGAGAAAGTGGTTGAAAAGAAGCCCGAAGTCGTTGAGGAGCAGAAGATCTTCGACGTCGTTGAGCAGCAGCCCACCTTCCCCGGCGGTGACCCACGTGCATGGATTAGCCAGAACATCCACTATCCCCCGGTGGCCGAGGAGAACGGCGTGCAGGGTCAGGTGGTCTGCCAGTTCGTCGTTGAGACCGACGGCTCCATCAGTAACGTCACCGTGGCTCGCGGTGCTGACCCCTCGCTTGACAAGGAAGCCGTGCGCGTCATCAAGTCGATGCCGAAGTGGGTTCCTGGTAAGCAGAACGGTCGTGCCGTCCGCGTGAAGTACACTATTCCCGTGAAATTCCAACTCCAGTAAAGAACAGAAGATGAAAAAATCATTCAACGTCATTGTTGGATTATCTCTCTTATTAGGCTTGCTCCCATCGTGTGGGGGCAAGTCTAATTCTGACTATCAAGAGGTAGCCAAGTTTTTCGCTGCAGACGAAAGCCTCAGCCCAGTCGTCAACGAAGAGCTCGATGCCTACCGCATGAGGCGTAAGGACCTCAAGATTGACACGCTCTACACCAACGAGCACGAAGCAGTGAACATGCTCGTCGACCGTAAGACATGGCTGGTGTTCACCACACGTCGTCTTACCCCTAATGAAGAACAAATACTCCGTGAGCGGAACCTCAAGCCGAAAATCATGCCCCTGGCATACGACGGCATGGCGCTCATCGTGAACAAAGATAACCCCGACAGCATCATCAGCGCAAAGGATTTCGCACGCATCATCACCGGCGAGATTACCTGCTGGAACGAGCTGGACCCCACGCTCAGCACTGACACCATCCGCATGGCCTTCGACAACCCCAAGTCGAGCACCGTGCGCTACTGCGTCGACTCCATCCTGCGCGGCAAGGAGATGAAGACCTCAGGCAACATCCGTGCCGTGCAGAACAGCCGTGCCGTCATCGACTATGTCGAGAGGCACAAGGATGCCATTGGCATCGTCGGCTCGATGTGGCTCAATGACCAGCGCGACACCACCAATGCCACCTACGGCCGCAACATCAGGGTGATGCAGGTGAGCAAGGCCGACGTGGCCACGCCGCAGAACAGCTACGACCCGTCGCAGTATAACATCGCCTACGACAACTACCCCTTCATCCGCACCGTCTACGCCATCGTCACCGACCCCCGCAGTAATGGTGAGGCACGCGGCCTGGGCAACTTCTGTGTCCTGCCCGACGGCCAGCTGGTGTTCTTCCAGGCAGGCCTCTTCCCCGCCAGGGCCGAATATTCCGTGCGCGATGTCGTCATCCATTGATTAAACGTTTGGACTTCCACCAAGTCAATATAGTAAAAACACACACTCGTCAGAACTACAAAAGCTATCAACAAAACAAACAATCAACATGTCTAACATTTAAAAGAAGTAGAAGACTATGAAACCAATCAAATATCTATTCGCAAGCGCCCTGCTGATGGGTTTCAGCACGGCCGCTCTGGCTCAGGACGGCACCGCTGCCGACATTGACGCCGTTAAGAATCTTATCAAGAGTAAGCCTGCTGACCTCAGCAAGCAGATGAACAACTTCTACAAGAAGAACAAGAAGAACGCCGAGAACCTCGTGGCTTTCGGACAGGCTTTTCTTGAAGTTCAGGACACCACCAATGCTGCTGTGGCAGCACAGAAGGCACTCGACGCCACCAAGAGCAAGTACGCTCCTGCCTACATGCTGCTGGGCGACATCGCTGTGCTGGGCGACAACGGCGGCAAGGCCGCACAGAACTACGAGATGGCTATCCTCAACGACCCGAACCTCGTCGATGCCTATCGTAAGTATGCCACCATCTACCGTAAGATTGACCCGGAGGGAGCCGTGGCTAAGCTTGAGGAGCTGCGCAAGGTGCGTCCCGACTATCCTGTCGACGGACTCATCGGCCACATCAGCTACATCTCGCAGCGCTACTCAACGGCCATGGATGCCTTCTCACGCATCCCCGCCAATCAGATGCGCAAGAGCGACTACATCGAGTACGGCTTCTGCTGCTATCTGGCCAAGCAATATGAGAAGGGCCTTGAGGTCGTGAGCGCAGGTCTGCAGAAAGATCCTAACGACGCCACCCTCAACCGTCTGGCCATGTACTGCAGCACCGAGACGGGCAAGTTTGACCAGGCCATCGGCTATGCCGACGCCATGTTCAACAAGCTCCCCAAGGACAGCGTCAAGCTCTCTGAGCTGGACTACCTGAACTATGGTAACGCCCTGGCCGGCAACAAGCAGTTCGAAGAGGCTGTGAAGCAGTATCAGGAAGGTCTGAAGTTCGAGCTGGAGGACAAGTCGGGTCATGCTGACACCTACGCTGCCCTGTCGGATGCCTATAAGAGCATGGAGGACTATCCCAACGCCATGGAGGCCTACAAGAGCTTCCTCGACGTGAAGAAGGATGTCTCAGCCAACGACTACGCTGGTCTTGGCACGCTGGCCATGCGCTACGCACGCTCGCTGGCTCCTGACGAGAAGAATCCTGAGCTGACCGACGCACAGAAGGCTGAGCAGAAGGCACAGCAGATTGAGGCCTTCAAGCAGGCCGACCAGATTTACGCCGACCTCGCTGAGAAGTTCCCCACCGTCAAGGCATACGCACTGTTCCAGCGCGGCATGGTGAACTCGAACATCGACGAGGAGATGACGCAGGGACTGGCAAAGCCCTACTTCGAGGAGGTCATCGGCATCCTCACACAGGAGGAGGAGCTTGACGCTCAGGGCAAGCGCTATCTGGAGACCAGCTATCGCTACCTGATGTCCTACAGCTATCAGGTGATGAAGGACAACAAGGCCGCCATCGAGTATGCCCAGAAGATTCTGGAAATCAAGCCCGATGACGAGGGCATCAAGCAGGTTGTCGAGACCCTGAGCAAGTCATTGAAGTAAATCTCTCTGACCGCAAGGTCAACATTCATCAACAACTCATCACACTCATTTAGAAGGGACTTCCGCGGCGGAAGTCCCTTTTTCTTGATAACAGTCCCGACAAATGTTTTAAGGCTGAGGAAATGAATGGTTATGTTCATTGCTTGGTGATTTTTTATGTTTATATTAATGTTTTATTCGGATATTATTTGTATCTTTGTCGCCAGAAACCAAACCTGTTAGGATTATGACTACATTAGCACAGAGAATCAGTGAAACGCCAATGGCACCGTACGCCGCACTGCTGCGGAGCATGACGCACGAGCAGAAACGCATCGTGGTCACATACCTCACGGAGTCGATGGAGGAGGCGAAACCTGATGTGGTGGAGCGTGTGCGCCGGAAATACGGTGTAGCTGAGTCTGAAAACACCAAGTGGCTTCGCAAACATGCCAAGTCAGCACCCGAGTGGAACCGGCAAGAGGCTTGGAACAAACTGACTGACAAGCAGCGCGAGGATGCCGAACGGTTGAAATTGACAGCCGATGACATGGACGAGCGTACATTCGCAATCATTGAAAAGCATTTGAGATGAGACGCGTATTCCTTGACACAAATATTATGATGGATGCCGTTGAAGGCCGTCTTTATGGCGAAGAAGCCAATGCGCTGCTTGACCTGAGCCGTGCAGGCATCATCCAGACGTATGCTGCTACGATGGCATTTGCCACAATGGCCTATTTGCTGCGTCACCACGGAAAGGAAGAAATCCATGAGATTTTCGAACATCTCACGGATACTGTTGAAGTGGTATCTGTAGGAGCCAAGCAGTTTGACGATGCGATGGCCTTTGGCCCTGTACGTGACTTCGAGGACATGCTGCAATACCAATGTGCCAAGGCTGCAGGCTGCGACGTCATCGTGACGAACAACGGTCGAGACTTTGTCGAGTTCTGTGATCTGCCCGTCTTGACCGCGGAGGAAATGCTGGAAGAACTTAACAATTAGGCCTCCTTCTCTCTTTGAATCCTTAGACACCGACCAGGCCATCATCTTTCACCCAGCTTCGACTCGCCATCGAACTGCTATAAGGCGAAGCTGAAGTATGGATAGAAGTGAAAATTTTCGAGAGAATTGGAGTATAAAGCGGCACTTTAGAGCAAAAAAGCGGCACTTTATGAGCATAACTCCATGCCTGGCGAAATTATCTCCATGCCTGGCGAGCATAACTCAATGCCTGGCTGAATTATCTCCATGCCTGGCTGTCGTAAGTCGCGACTTTCCTCGCGTGCGCGCGCGCATAAGCGAAACAATGTCAGGTGCTTGCACCTACTTGCACCTAATTTGCAACAACTTGCAAATCAACGAGTTATAAAGCTACGTTTGCTTGCACCTACTTGCACCTGAGGTTGCACCTGAGGTTGCACCAGTAGCACCAGTAGCACCAGTAGCATCAGTAGCATCAGTAGCATCAGTAGCGCCAGTAGTGGCATCTGGAGGTCCAGGTGCAAGCAGGTGCAAGCACCTGAACACTTTTCGCTTATACGCGCGCGCGTAGACCACACCTCCTGAATCGCTCAGGAATGAATGTGTCAACTGCTTCTAACCGTTTCCTATTTGCACATTCTGTTATTTTTTCATCAACGGCTTGGCAGTTCTAAATTTTCTTTGTATATTTGCATTGTCATACGTGCCATCGACACTTGTGACACACTGGTATGGTCACATGATTCTCTCTTTCTGCCGGGCATGTGTATGTCGGCATAGACTTGACTGATAATATATTTAGTAGTTGTTAAAACATAAAGGCTTATGAAACGATTAAAGTACTTGTTCATCCTCACCACCCTGTGGATGGCGGGGAGCATTGACGTTTGGGCAGCCGTGGGCGACACCTTCACAGCGACCAACACAAACAACGTCGACATCACTTACAAGGTGCTTACTGAGGAAGGGGCAACGGGCACGGTACA
>Ga0247608_10008225_pt1 | contig 10573 bp, 5 predicted proteins | sample 176DNAGHGlowgp2_FD_193490 | JGI IMG/M metagenome (GOLD analysis project Ga0247608, IMG submission 193490) | Sheep rumen microbial communities from Palmerston North, Manawatu-Wanganui, New Zealand - 1766 DNA GHGlow gp2 | ecosystem: Host-associated > Mammals > Digestive system > Stomach > Rumen ... | reverse complement strand
GTAAGTATGGGCACGAAAATAGATTCCATGGAAAACAAAACCGACAATCCGAACAGTTTTTGCGAAAAACAGAACCATCGTGACTGTTCCTCCACGACAGGCTCATCGCCTATACCCTTCCTCGACGCGTAGAAAACGCATGGGCACGCGGATGACCTCGCTCGCATTTACTCAAATCTGTTGGTATAAAAAACTAGAAAACATTTTTACATACTCTGCTTGAGAATGTTCTTCTCCGAGCATCCACAAATCGTTACAGAGGCGATAAGCCAACCGGTTGGCCGCCGCTCAGCCGGATTTCTTGCGTCCCTTCGGTGGCAAGCCAGCAGAGCTGGAGCGGCAAATCCGACCGAGCGTCCGCAAAATCCGACCGAGCTACATCCCAAAGTCCGTTAAGTCCGTAAAGTCCGTTGCTAAAAACCCTGTCATCGTTAAGTCCGTTGCTAAAAACCCTGTCATCGTTAAGTCCGTTGCTAAGAAAAGCAGTTGCAGTAAAAGTCCGTGGCAAAGACTGCCGGCGACGGGGCGCGCTTACTGGCTTTGCCCCTGCTGAGGCTCGCCGCCGTAGGCATACACCAGGCCGTACTTCTCGTGCAGGGCACGTAGCGAGCCGTCGGCCTTCATCTGGCGGATGGTGTTGTTCACCATCTGGAGCAGGTCCTCCTGCCCCTTCCTCATCAGCACGCCTATCTGTCCGTGGGTGAACGGTTGGCTCAGCAGTGGCGCCGCCAGTCGGCTGTCGGTGCTGACGTAGTATGGTGCCTCGGTTATCTCTGTTATCATCACGTCGGCCTCGCCCTCGGCAATGAGCGAGGGTATCTGTTCGTTTCTCTGGTGTACCAAGATGGTGGCCTGTTTGAGGCTGTCGTTGGCAAACTTCTCGTTCAGCCCTCCAGGGTTCACCATCACCCTCACTCCCGGCTTGTCGATGTCGGCCAGTGAGCGGAAGCGGCTGGCCTCGTCGGCGCGGCAGATGATGGTCTTGCCGTTGGCCAGGTAGCCCTCGCTCATGAGCATCGTCTGCTTGCGGGTGTCGGTGATGGTGATGCCGCCGATGGCCAGGTCGAAGGTGGTCTGGCCCTGCTCGTCGCCCATGACGTCGGCGGTGAGCGTTGGCCACGAGGTGTTGACGTAGGCTATGGCCACGCCCAGGCGCCGAGCTATCTGTTGTGCCACCTCAAGGCAGAATCCCCAGCGTGTGCCGTCGTCCTCGCAGAACGACAGCGGGCGGTAGTCGCCCGTGGTGCCCACGAGCAGCGTGTCGCGCTCGGCTATCTGTGCCACCTTGCCGTAGAGCGGGATGTTGGTATGGGTGGAGAGTATGAACGCCGCCTGCTGCCCGTTCTCCTTCCCAAAGCGTATGGCCGCGCCGAGCGAGTCCTCGGCGAAGAGGCGGGTACTGTCGAAGTAGTAGAGGCCCTGCTGGCCGTCTATCCAGCCACCCACGTAGCCGTCGTGCTGCAGGGCGTGGCCCACCACGCCAGCTGCCTGGCTGCGGCTATGGCTACCCTGCGTGGCCGCATAGCTCACGGCTATGCCCTCCCTGGGTGCCGTCATCGTGCGCAGGTCGAGTGTGAATCCGTCGGGATGGCTCTGGCCGTAGGCCCACACCTGGTCGGCCAGGGCCGCTGTGCTGTCGTGCCTGGTAGTGCTGTCGCTGCGCGAACAGGCCGACAGCACTGGCGCGTAGCAGAGTGTCAGGACGAAAAGCAGCAGGCTGGTGCTCACCTTTGTCCGCCCTTGTGCGCTATCACCGCCGCCACCAACTCCACTCCTATAGAGGCGCGGGGCCGCGCTCCATAGTCTACCCACACGATTCAGCATGGAACCTCCGAAAATAGACGGCACGACTAACATTCCCTTAATATCTAATATCTTCGTTCACCCCGCAAAAGTAATATATTTGTTCCTAAAAACCAAATAGATTGGAAGAAATAAATCTTTCGCAGGGTTGACATTTGCCATTTGGACTTAGAACGAGGGCTTTTTTGCATCGGACTAAAACGGACAAAACGGACTTAGAGACGTCAGATTTTCATGTGCGATGGTGGATACATTAAATGATTATCCGCATGAACCCGTATAAGACGCTGAAGGCGTCTTATACGGGTTCATGCGGATAATCATTAAATTCTTTGAGAAGTCCGTGAAAGTCCGTTTAGTCCGTTGCCCAAAACGTTGTTCAGTCGTTGGCTTCCTCCCATCGTAGTACGGCACCGTTGCGGCGTGCCGGGTCGGCTCCTGTGAAGTCCATGGAGTAGGGGCTTCCCGTTGTTGGGCTCTTGCCTATGTATCGGTGTGTGCGCATGGACATGAGCATGAACTCTTGGTTGAGGTAGTCTTGCCATAGGAATGTCTCTGCCTGCTGTGGGTCGCTGGTCAGCCTGACGTCGCCGGCTATGCCGAATCCGGCTGTGAAGACGTATCGCCCGTCGACGCTCTGCAGTGCCACCTGCCCATGGCCTTTGTCCACGAGTCGGAATTGTGTCTGTGGTGAGTGGTCGCTGGCGTTGGTGTCGTAGAGCAGTCCGTGTGTGGTGGCTGCCATGGGCTTGTTGTTGGCCAGGTTCAGTATGCGTATGGTTTTGCCGTAGGGAATGTTGCTGGAGCGGTCGGCCTGTGGCTCCTCTATGGTGAAGTTGTCGAACTCGGCGTAGCCTCCCTTCTGTTTTAGGCTGTTGAAGGCGAAGAGTGCGTGTCGCGAGCCTTGGAAGGTGACGAGCTGGTAGCTTAGCGTGAGCTGTGGTCCGAGTGGCAGGAAGTTGTTGCCGTCGGTGGAGTAGTAGTACTGCATTCGGTCGTTGTCGTAGTCGCCGGTGGCTCGCAGCCATATCTTCTGCTTGGGCAGTGTGATGGGCGTGTCGATGGTGTCGTTGGCGAACTGGTCGAACCACCTGAGCCTTAGCTCCTTGCCCTGCTTGACTATGCCCGCCCATGAGCATGGCAGGTTGATGTTGCCCAGTCCTGCCACGTCGCCGTGGCGCAGCCCTTGGGTGTATAGCTCGACGGTGGCTACCGACGTTGGTCCTATCACTCTCTGCGTGAGCGTGTTGCGTGCCCATAGCAGCTGGTCGGCGGGCATGGTGTTGAGTCGGAGCCGTCCGCGGCGTAGGCTCCACTGTGTGTCGTCGGGGTTGTGGTTCCACTGCCAGATGGGTGCCAGTCGCGGTGCGTCGAAGTTGTCGCTTCGCTCGTAGGGAGCGTGTGGCTTTGTGGTGGCTGCAGCGGCTATGCTGGGCTTGAGCCAAGTGCGTGGTGCTCGCCCGAGGTTGCCCTCGAGTCCGAGCATGGGCCATCCGTCTGTCCAGGTGATGGGAGCCAGTGTCACGGTGCGCCCTATGCTGTGGAAGTCCATCATGAGCAGTGCCCACCACTGTCCGCTCTGGTCCTGTACTATGCCTCCCTGGTGTATGTTGGTGCAGGCGGTGGCGTTGGTGTCGAGTGGCGACATGGCGAACTTGGTGCCGTCGGGCACTATGCGCCCCCTTACCTCTGTGAGGCGTGCGGCGTGGTAGCCGAAGGTCTCGTCGGCGGTGATGGTGATGGTCTCGTAGGGTCCCCAGATGCTTTTGGCTCGTGAGCAGAGCGTGCGGCCGTTGGGCTTGTAGTCGGTGGAGATGAGGTAGTACATGCCGTTGATCTTGTACATGTGGTGGCCTTCGCCCACGGCCTGTCCCTCGGGTATGATGACGCGGTCGGTCTCTTCCTTGGGTCCGCTCATGTCGGGCTTTAGCTCTGTGCAGTGTACCTCGCCGTAGCCGTGGATGGCGTAGATGCGTCCGTCGTCGTCGAAGAGCACGCTGAGGTCGTAAATCTTGCCCTGCATGTTGTGGTGCTTCCACGGTCCTCTGATGTCGGTTGCGGTGTAGCACTGCAGCCCCTTGCCGTTGACGTTTGAGAAGACGTAGAAGGTGCCGTTGGCGTAGCGTATGCATGGTGCCCAGATGCCCTGTCCGTACACTTCCTTGTGGTTGGTGAGGCTGAAGGCCGGGTCGTCGAAGTCGAAGCGGTCGAAGCAGTAGGCTATGTTTTCCCAGTTAACCAGGTCGCGTGAGTGGAGTATCACCAGGCCTGGCACGGTGTGCATGGTTGTTCCTGCGAGGTAGTAGTCGTCGCCCACGCGTAGTATGTCGGGGTCGGAGAACTCGTCGTAGAAGAGGGGGTTGGTGAACGTGCCGTTGCCGTTGTCGGCGGTCCAGGAGCGTGTCTGTGGCGTAGCGGTTGTGGCGGCGATGGCGATGAGGGCGGTGAGGAGTGCTTTTTTCATTTTTTTTGTTCTTTTGTAGGTAAGACCTTGCGGCAAAACCGCAAGGCACACTGGTGGGGGAGGGGCGGCACTTGCGTCCAAAGCGCAAAACCAGTGGTGGGGAGAGGGCTTCGCGGCTATTTTCGCGCAAAGATACGAATAAGTGGTGAGAAAACAAAAAAAAGGTGGTGAAAAGCGTCGTGGTTAAGATTTTTTTCGTAATTTAGCTCCGCCTTTTCCAGCGGTTAGGGCAAAGGCACGCAATACTAAACCGCGACACTATGAAAACCGACTATTCAGCCGACGTTGCTCGCCTGTACGAGACTTGCCGCCATTGCGGCGGTGTGGTGAGCGAGCGCTATGTGGTGCAGGCTGGCGTGGTTGTGGAGCGGCTGACGCCTCCTCGGAGTGCTCGCGAGGCGTTCAGTGTCCTCTCGGCGCTCAACCTGCTCAATACGGCGGTGAAGCAGCCTCTGGGGAGGAGCCTGGTGGGCTATGGCTACATCAAGGGCATGGCCTCGGCCATGTATGTGTGGCTGGCTCGGCGTCGGCTGGAGCATGTGAGCCAGTACTACGATGCTGCGGCCGACGTGGTGTATTTCCGAGTGCTGGGCGTTCAGCTTAGCTTCCACCACGTGCCGTTGTACGAGGAGATGCGCCTGCTCTTAGGCGTGGCCAACGTGGAGGTGCAGCAGTGGGACGGTCTTCGGCTGCAGCTGGTGGCGCTGCCGCTCTACCTGATGGCCAATACCGCTGTGGTGCGTGTGTGTGATGGTGAGGAGCAGCGTGTGCGCCAGCGTCTACTGCACTTCCGCAAGCCCGACTTCGAGAGCGCCGAGGATCGCAGGCTGTCGCTTGGCACGCTGCGCCGCATCCGCCTACCAGTGCTGCCCCGGCTGGTGGAGGGCAAGGGGCTGCTAAGCGAGGACAAGATGGTGTCGCTGCGGCTGGCGCTGCGTTTCAATCTGTGGCATACGAGCTGGTGCACGCTCTATCGGCGCAAGGACGGCAGGCTCCACCGGCTGATGCGCTACGATGGGCACAACTACCTGGAGCTGATGCACTTCCTCGTGGGCTGCACCCCCAACGTGTATTTCCGCCCGAGGGCGTCGCTAACCGTGGGCAAGCTGTACCACCTGTCGCCGCGTAAGCGTGTGAGCGCGCTGTCACCGTCGGAGTATGTGATGTGTGTGGCGCAGAACAGCTACCTGGTGAGCGACGGCCATTACAGCAACCTGCTGCTCACCTACGGCATAGCCCTCTACCTGGCGCGCCTCTTCCCCGCACTGCGCTTCGTGAGCACGCTGAGCTACTGCCGGCGCTCGGTGCACCGCGTGTGCTACACCTACCGTCGGCTGCTGCGAGTGCCGGAGCGGTCGCCGTCGCGGCGGCTCAAGGTGTGGCTGCCGGTAGACCCCGAGGGCTTGCTGCGCCACTTCAGCGCAGAGCGCCTGCCGCCGACGCTGGTGAGGGAGTATCTGGATGCTGAGGACTACTACCAGGAGTTTGAGCCAGTGTGGCACCGGGGCTTGGTAGGCATCTGTGCCTACCGCTGGCACCACATACTCAAGCCTGAGTATGAGCGCATAGACATGGTGAACTACCATGCGCGCGTGATGAGGCCCGACGGCAAGTGGGCGGTGTTCTCGCTGAACGAGGAGCGGTTCATCACAGAGTTTGTGTACGACAGGATTTGGTTCGACCCCGTGTCGAGCATCGTCTATGGGTCGGTGGCCGGTAGCACCGAAGTGTTGTATCGGTTTTTCGGGCGAAGGCCTCGGTGGCTGGTCAGTGTCGGATGGTGACTGTTGCTGGTGGGCTACTCTTCCTCGGCTTCCTTGCGCCGCTTCTCTTCGTCGAGCAGCTGGAAGTCTTTCTTCTGTAGCACGAAGTTGGAGCCGAGGTACTTCTCTTTGACGATGGGGTTGGAGGCGAGTTCCTCCGGCTCTCCCTTGAAGAGTATTCGCCCTTCGAAGAGCAGGTATGCGCGGTCGGTGATGTTGAGCGTCTCGTGCACGTTGTGGTCGGTGATGAGTATGCCTATGTTCTTGTATTTCAGTCGCCACACGATGTGCTGTATGTCTTCCACGGCAATGGGGTCGACGCCTGCGAAAGGCTCGTCGAGCATGATGAACTTAGGCTCTATGGCCAGGCAGCGGGCTATCTCCGTGCGTCGGCGCTCGCCGCCTGAGAGCTGGTCGCCCTTGTTGCGGCGCACCTTCTGCAGGCGGAACTCCTTGATGAGTTCCTCGAGCTTCTGTATCTGGTACTGGCGCGGCTTGCCCGTGGTCTCGAGCACAGAGAGAATGTTGTCCTCAACGCTCATCTTCCTGAACACCGACGCCTCCTGTGCCAGGTAGCCTATGCCAGCGCGTGCGCGCTTGTAGACGGGAAACTTGGTCACCTCCTGCTGTCCGAGGTAGATGTGTCCGCCATTGGGCACGATGAGTCCGGTGGTCATGTAGAACGATGTGGTCTTGCCCGCTCCGTTGGGTCCGAGCAGCCCCACAATCTCGCCCTGCCTGACGTTGAAGCTCACGTCGTTGACCACGGTGCGCTTGCCGTAGCGCTTAATCAGCCCCTCGGCGCGCAGCACCATCTGCTCGTTGGGCACCGTCGTTGTTAGCTCTTCCATTGTTGCTGTGTGTGTGGGTTTCTTTCTTCTGCGGTGCAAAGGTACGAAAAGTATGGCGAACGACCAAATTATCATCTTGTTAAAAAAATAAATTTTTTCTATCGTTTGTTAGGTGGTTTGCTGAATTATGAGTAATTTTGCGGCTCGATTTTAGTAATAGTATAATAATAAGGTATAAGCAAAGATGAATATCACATTTGAGTGTCCCGACAAGGTGAACGGCCTGCTGACCATCACCGTGGACAAGGAAGACTACAGCGACAATGTAGAGAAAACCCTTAAGAACTATCGCAAGCGCGCCAACGTGCCCGGCTTTCGCCCCGGCATGGCTCCCATGAGCATGATCAAGCGCCAGTTTGGCATGCAGGTGAAGATGGACGAGGTGAACAGCCTGCTTGGCAAGAAGCTCACGGAGTATATCCGCGAGAACAAGATCCAGATGCTCGGCGAGCCTTTGGCCAGCGAGAAGCAGGAGCCTCAGGACCTGGCTCAGGACGGTCCGCTGACGTTTATGTTCGACATCGCCGTGTCCCCGGAGTTCACTGTGGAGCTTGGTCAGAAGGACAAGATAGACTACTACACCATCAAGGTCGACGACAAGTTGCTTGACGACCAGGTGCAGATGTTCTGCTCGCAGTATGGCGAGATGGTGGAGGCCACCGTGTTTGGCGGCAACGACACGCTCACGGGCGACCTGCGCCAGCTCGACGCCGAGGGCAACACCCTGGAGGGCGGCATCACCACCGACAGCGGCATGATTATGCCGGCCTACATCAAGGCCGACGACCAGCGCAAGCTCTTCGACGGCTGCAAGCCTGGCGACATCATCACCTTCAACCCCAAGAAGGCCTATCCCGACAACGATGCCGAGGTGGCCGCCCTGCTCAAGGTGGACAAGGAGAAGGTGGCCGACCTGACGTCGGACTTCAGCTTCCAGGTGACGGGCATCCGCCATTTCCAGCCGGCCGAGGTGAACCAGAGCCTGTTCGACAAGGTGCTGGGTCAGGGCGAGGCCAGCTCGGAGAAGGAGTTCCGCCAGAAGCTCAGCGAGCAGATACAGGCTCGGCTGGTGCAGAACAGCGACGTGAAGTTCTTCCTCGACCTGCGCAAGTATGCCGAGGACAAGGTGGGCGAGCTGACGTTCCCCGAGGCCCTGCTCAAGCGCGTGATGCTGCAGAACAACAAGGACAAGGGTGAGGAGTTCATAGAGAAGAACTTCGCTCCCAGCCTGCGCGAGCTGAAGTGGCACCTCATCAAGGAGCAGCTGGTGAAGGCCAACGAGGTTAAGATAGAGGATGCCGACGTGAAGGCCATCGCCCGCGAGGCCATCCGCCAGCAGTTTGCCCAGTACGGCATGAACGACGTGCCCGAGGACGTGCTCGACCAGTATGCCGACGAGCAGCTCAAGAAGCACGAGAACGTGGACAGCTTCGTCGACCGCGCCGTCGACCTGAAGCTTACCCAGGCACTCAAGCAGGTGGTGAAGCTCAACGAGAAGAAGGTGACGCTCGACGAGTTCAACAAGATGATGCAGGCATAGCGGAGTTCCCCACAAAATGATGGCGGCAGTCCCCCTTTCCGGACTGTCGCCATCATTCGTCTATTAACCACGAATTTCACGAATGGGCTGCGTTTCCCGTTTCTCTTTTGGGTTCTACAAGAATTGGTGTGCGTCAATTCTAAGACATATTTAAGACCTACGGACTCAAAGGACTCAAAGGACAAAATCCGAGAGGACAAGCCCTGAAAGTCCGTAAAATAAGCGCGCCTTTACGCCGGTAGAGTGGCACTTATCCGAGATTACTCCTGTAAATATTTTTCTATTTCACGGAGTATTTCGCGTAATGTCAGCTTGCGTGTCATATTGCGATGCCGGAGTGATAGATCAGTCAACTTCAACAAATGGAAATGTCAAATATGAAAATGAGGTCTTCCGCAGTAAATACTGGGGTTCTTATTCATTCTTATTAAAATCTAACATTCAACATTTTGTGTTTTCAACACATTCGAGACTTAATTATATGATACATATCATATAATATATATAATTAAAGGTATTTCTCTACTCCCGCAATTTCAAGTTATATAAAATGTTGAATGTTGAAAATCGATTTGTAAGACAATGTCGTTTTTTCCCCTGAATTATTTCCCTGAATTATTTTGCCCATTCATTTTTTTTTTGTTATCTTTGCACATGAAAACAAATCAATTACTTGTGGATATGAAACGTACACTGCCTTTACTGCTAATCGCCCTGCTGTCATCCGTACTCCCGCTTCAGAAGGTTGGGGCACAGTCTACTTTTTATGTGATCAATGACAATAGTAGTTTCGATTATTACCCCTTAAAATGGGCTCGTAGTTTGTCTGGCTCCTTGGTGGAAGGTGACACAGTCTTTGTGACGGGCTTCAAGGAGGGCGTGACTAGTTCCAGCCTTCAAGGCATCCCCAAGGAGGTGACTGTTGTCTGGGTACATCAGAAAGCAGGGATGATTCCCATTGGGATGGATCCCACGAAGCGCGACACACTTCAATGCCGTGTGGCGGGCATCGGGTACCAAGCCTTCAAGGATTGTGCTTCCCTGACCAGCGTATCGCTGCCAAGTCACATTGCGTTTTTGGGCGCGGGAGCGTTTCAGAACTGCCCTAACATCATCTCGGCCTCTATCCCACAGAAGGTCACCTATATCCCAGATCGCTTGTTCAAGGATTGTTCCAGGCTCTCGGGGGTGACCATCCCGAATGGTGTTACCGAGATTGGCGACAGCGCCTATGTGGGTTGTTCACAACTCTCTAACCTGTCGCTCCCTAATACTATAGAGCGGATAGGCGAGCGCGCCTTTGCTAACTGTGTCAAGCTGACCCGCTTTTCCTCGCCTACGTCGCTCATCTTTCTCGGGATGGAGGCGTTCATGGGGTGTACTGGGTTGACCAGCGTGTCGCTGGGCGAAAACTTAGAGACTGTCGGCGCACGCGCTTTCTATAAGTGTAGCGGCCTGAAGACCGTTGACGTGTTTTGCGGTAAGAAGCCCGTGACTATCTGGAATTCTGCCTTCGCCGAATGTCCGGCCATAGAGCGCGTGACGGCGAAAAGCCTCGAGCGATGGCTTAATATTACTTTCTCCGGGGTGGAGAGCAATCCCGTCTCCGTATCTCATAATCTCTACGTTGGCGGCAACTTATCGTTGCTTGAGACGTTGACCGTTCCCTCTGGCGTTACTAATATCAACAAATATGCGTTCTATGGGGCCACGTGCCTGAAGCGTGTGGTGATGAACAGTTCTCGGGAGCACGTGATGACCATCGGCAGTTCTGCCTTTGGCGGATGTACCGGGTTGGAGAAGGTGACCGTGCCCAGGCTGGACTACTGGTGCGACATAGAGTTCGACAACGCCGAAGCCAACCCGCTCAGCTATGCTCAGCATCTATGGACACCGCCGTCGACAACCCATGCCAACGGCGAGGAGATAACGCGCCTTGAGATTCCCGCCAACGTGACGAAGCTCCATGACTACGCCTTCTACAAAGCCACTGCACTTGAGCGGATAGAGATAAACGGCAGCGTAAGCGAGATAGGGAATTACGCATTCCTCTACTGCAAGCCCACACGGATATACAGTCATATCATCAGTCCGCCCGAACTGCCTTCTTCTGCCTTCTCAAACGATGCCTACTCGACGACAGAGCTGGTAG
>Ga0247608_10008224_pt1 | contig 10574 bp, 11 predicted proteins | sample 176DNAGHGlowgp2_FD_193490 | JGI IMG/M metagenome (GOLD analysis project Ga0247608, IMG submission 193490) | Sheep rumen microbial communities from Palmerston North, Manawatu-Wanganui, New Zealand - 1766 DNA GHGlow gp2 | ecosystem: Host-associated > Mammals > Digestive system > Stomach > Rumen ... | reverse complement strand
GATAATTCGCGGTTAAACTCTCAATGCTCAGTTTGAAAATTTATTTCTGAGCCGTCAGGCTCCAATGATTTTCAAAAAGATTTTCAATGATTTCTGCCAGTAAGGGCATAAAAACGTATATAGCGCCGGTTAATTATTTTTTTGAAACGAATTAAAATAATTAGTTCTAATTTTTTATAATTATGAATAGTAATTACGGTAAATTATGATAATTTGTTTCAAAGAAAAGATCCGTTCTATTAGAGTGATTTGTGTTCAAAAACAACAAGTGTAAATCCGATTATATATAATCCGTTCCATCCGCATAATCTGTGGTCGTTTTTGTGTATATTTAACTTGTAATGCTGGGTGTTAGCCTGTGCAGTGTCCGGTTGTGTTCGTACACAGTGTTTTCGTTTATATTTTTTCATGATTTTCTTTGTTTATTTCAGAAATAATTCTTACCTTTGCCCTTGAAAGCAGTTAGTCCATGGGTTGGGCTGTGTTTTCAAGACATATTGGTTTGATGCGCATACGGCAATGCCTCGTGAAGGCACCACCGCCATGACATCAAGAAAGGACGTTTACGTGACGTTTTATCTTCTACTCTTGAAAGTCTGGTAAATTTTCAAAACTATAAGAAGATAGCGCAATCGGAACGTCCACGTGGGTGATTTTATATCACGACAGCCACCTTTTATATATTGTTGTATATAATAAGGTGTTGTACTCGTATATAATATCTCATGACGTGGGCTAACTGGTTGCTTATCCTTATAGTTTAGGTTTTACCAGAGCCTCAAGAGTGGGATAAGCGAGAGTACAGCACCCACGTCTTTTTCATTCCTAAAAATCTTTATTAACCGCCGAGTACGGGGTGGCTGTAGGCATAAAAAAGTAATGCTTATGGAAGAAAAAGCCCTTAAAAATCTAATTAAATCCGCCATAAATCGCGGTGTTGATTTAAAATATAGCTCTGACATTCCTGATAATGCAAACCTCATAAGTTACAATATTGAACAAGTAACCAAATGTGACAATCCTAATTACAACTACACTTTTACAGGTAGTGCTAATATTGCAATTCCTACTGATAATGGTTATATGGAGTATTCTGGTTGCGTCATAGAAGGTGATGTGCTAATAGACAATGGTTTCGCAACAATAATCAATGGCATTTTTATAAAAAAAGGTTTATCATGAGACTAATAACTTGTTATTCATTAGAATGCCTAGAATGATATTGACTTCACGGCATTCTTATGAAGGACCAATAAATAATATTGCAGTATGGACATAAAGATAAATGGATTTGATGGTCCTGAAATTATAGGATTATATGCTTTTCTGAAGTTTTATGAGGATAACAATCTTAAAAAACTCATAGAAAAAGATGCTATTGACAATGTTCCATGTTTGAACAAAGTTAAGGAGCTAATCAAAGGTTTCTCCTATAAAACAAAAACTAAAAATGAAATTAACTCAATTGACATTTCCTCTCTTGACAACGAAATTTATTTTACAGAACATGTTTCTGATTTAATGGGAATTCTATATCATTTAAGAAATTCCATTGCGCATGCAAAAATTGAGAAAGATGGAGAAACAGTAAAAATCACTGATTATGACAACAATAGATCAAATCCACTGTGTACAACAAAGGGAACTATTAATTTCAAAACTTTAAAGGATATCATATCAGTAGTACAGGAAACACAATAACTTTTAAAAAAATGTTTATGGAGAAGAAATTTAGAATAGATTTATTGACAAATTTGTCAGAGTCAAAGTTGAAAACATTATTTAGTTTTTTAGATGATCTATCCAACAAGGATGGCTATACAGTAGATAAAGATAAACGTGAGATATCATTTGATTCTTCGAAAGAAGGAGATTTTGCAAAGATGTGGGATGAGTTGAACTTGTTAGGCTAAAGACATTATTATTATCAAACTCAAACAAATATAGTTTTTATAAAACTAAAAGATTATGAAACACTTTTATTTTACATTATTCCTAGGCATATTCATGAGCATGATAGGACATCATCTGTATGCTCACGATATAGAGGTAGCGAACAGTGAGGGCAAGACTATTTATTACTATATAAATAATGATGGTTATTCTTTGAGTGTTATATACCAGGGAACAAGCCCCAGCAGTTATTCCAATGAGTACACTGGAGAAATTGTCATCCCAGAGACCGTCACGTATAGTGGTAAGACTTATCCTGTAACCAGAATCAGCCCTTGTGCATTCGAAGGCTGCAGCAACATGACCTCGCTGACCATTCCTAACAGTATAACCAGTATTGAAAATTATGCATTCCGTGGGTGTAGCGGTCTAATATCGATAACTTTTCCCAATTTCAATAATACGATAGACATTGCATCAGATGCTTTTTTAGAAGAAACAGCATGGTATAATAACAAGCCTAATGGACTAGTATATGCCGGCAATGTCGCATATAAATACAAGGGGACTATGCCTGACAATACATCCATAACGTTAAAGAATGGAACTATAGGTATAGCTTCTGAAGCGTTCGATGGCTGCGGTGGTCTGACCTCAGTTTCTATTCCAAACAGTGTGGTAAGCATTGGAGCTGATGCGTTTTTAGGAACTGCATGGTATAATAACAAGCCAGATGGGCTTGTATATGCAGGTAATGTTGCATATAAATACAAGGGTACCATGCCTGACAATACATCTATCACGTTAAGGGATGGAACTGTAGGAATAGCCTCAAAAGCGTTCTCGGGCTGCAGTGGTCTGACCTCAGTTACTATTCCAAACAGCGTAACTAGCATCGGAGATCTTGCGTTCTCTGGCTGCAAAGGTTTAGCATCTGTTAGTATCCCTGATAATGTGACGAATATCAGTCATGGGGCTTTCAGGAATTGCAGCAACATAACTTCGATAATTATCCCCAATAGCATAACTCGCCTCAATGAGGATGTTTTTTCTGAATGCTATGGCTTGACATCGGTAATTATACCTAATAGTGTAACCATAATAGTACGTGAGGCGTTTCAAGACTGCTATAACCTCACTTCGGTTAACATCCCTAACAGCGTGATCAGCATTGGCTTTGAAGCTTTTGAGAATTGTAGTGGACTAACTTCATTGATAATTCCTAATAGTGTGACTTACATCGACAGAACAGCCTTTAGGGGGTGCAAGAAACTTTCGTCTTTATATTGTCTTTGGGAGAATCCTATTCCTATAAATTCTACTGTTTTTTCAGACGAAACATTTCAAACATGCACTTTGTATGTTCCTAAAGGGACAAAAGAAAAATATCAAAATACGGAGGCTTGGAAATCGTTCTCTGTCATTAATGAGTTTGACCCCTTAGAAATAGAAAATAAAGAAGTTAATGTTATTCTTTCTTCTGCAGGGTACGCGACATTCTATAATGCATACAACAATTTCAAAATACCTGTGGGATTATCTGCACAAGTTGTAACATTTGATAGTTATGGAAATCTATCATACAATACCATTGCTAACGGCATCATTCCGAAAGGCGTACCTGTAATTCTTAAAAGCAATAACAAGAGAGGTGGAACATATACTCTGACTTCTACAACGGAGAGTGCTACATACTCAGGTGAGAACCTTCTACATGGTAGCAGTTCACAGACTATGACATCTAACGTGAATGGTGTAAGCACATCAGGAAACTCAAGCTATGTTTACTATAAGTTGGCTTATGGAAAATCGGGTAGTGTAAATGCTAACAAATTTGGATGGTACTGGGGAGCTAATAATGGTGCCGCATTCTCTATAGAAGGAGGAAAAGCATGGTTGGCTCTGCCAATCACAAATGCTCAAAGTAAACGTGCCGTACTGTTTATTGATGATGATATGTCAATAGATGATGCTACATCAATAGACAATATAGAGCAAAGTTGCAATAATGAGGCTAATAGTATTCAGTACAATATGGCTGGTCAGAGAGTCGATAATAGCTACAACGGCATAATAATAGTTAATGGCAAGAAAATAGTAAGATAAAAGAGAAAAGCAATATGAAAGATAGAATATTATTTGCAATAGCACTCTTGTGCATTATGTTGTTAATGTCATGTAGTGGAGGTGGCTCTGGTGATGGTGGAGATAATCCAACAGACAGAACTTTGACTTACTACATGGATATCAGTATGGAAGCAGCAGCTGGTTCGCAGATTATAGTATTGAATGACCTGAGTACTAATGTTTCATCAGCAACGAGTACGGCTGCATGGCTTACACCAACAAGACGGACTTACACCTCTGGTGCACCAAGTATAATGATAGAGGTAACTGCCAATACAGCCACTTCTAATAGGAACTGCACTGTAACAGTAACAGCAGCTGATGGTAACAAGGTAATAATAAAGGTAGTACAGAAGGGTACTTCACAAACGTCTGATCAACCTCAGACAAATGACGAAGTGTCAGACCAACAACCTTTTTAAAAGGATGCGGTTATTATAGGCTGTGTCAGGTTTACACAAAAGCACATAAAACAATAAGAGAGCGTATCAATGTTTTGATACGCCCTCTTAAATTTATTGTTTAATTACTGTAAACAGATGCTATGCATTAGCATGGACGGGTCTTAGGAAGGTTGAATACGTCCTGTACCTCCTTCATTGCCTCTGGTGTCATGCCGTCTGGCTCGCTGCCCATGTTGCGTGCACACATGTAGATGTTGGCAGCCTTACAGAGTACGTCAGTCTGGTCGAAGGCATCCATGATGTCCTGGCCTACTGCTACGGTGCCGTGCTTCTCCCACAATACTACGTCGTGAGTCTTGATCTGCTCAAGAGTGTCCTTTGCCAGTTCTACTGATGATGGCAGACCGTAAGGTACAATGCCGATACCCAGAGGAGCAAAAGCAAGTGTCTCAGGAATCATAGACCACAGCACACGTGTCATCTCGTCGCCCTTGAGGAAACGCTGTATGTGGCTCATTGCAACCAACTCAATAGGGTGAGTGTGGAGTGTTGCCTTGTAGCATGAACCTGTCTCGAGCAGGTAATTCTGCAATGCGAGGTGTGTTGGCAGCTCTGATGTAGGTGCAACAGGCTCGTCGGCAATGATTTCATAGCTTGCGCAGTCGTCGCAGATACGAACGATAGAACCGTTCTGCATAGGCCAGCGTGCGAGGTCGCGCATACGCTTACCAGTGCCCTTGCAGTAGAAGTACTTACCCTTCAGCTGTGGAAGTACCATGCCAATCTGCTTTACAGGAGCGATTGCAGGCATTGCCTTGCACTCATCGTCCATAAACTCAGTTACATTAACGGTGATGTTACCGCCGTTACGCTCTGCCCAACCTTTCTGCCAAAGGTAACCTGTAACCTCGGCAATCTGGTCAACAACAGCTTTTAGGCCATCACGGCCATCAAGAATACTTTTCATTTTATGTAATTAAGAATTAAGAGTTTTAAAAATTAAGAATTAAGAGTTATGAATTAAGAATTAAGAGTTAATATTGAGCGGACTTGTTAATCCACAAAATCTTAATTCTTAATTCTTAACTTATCAAATAAGCTGTGGCAGGAAGCAACTTATGACAAGCACTATGATACCTATGATAAGCACGGTGATTGTCTTCTGTGAGCAGCCCTTCCACTCCTTGAGTATGATGCCCCATACGTTTGAGAACACTACGTTCAATGCCATGAGTATGCAGAATGCCAGTGTTGTCAGTGTTGGTGACTCGGTGAGGAAACCCTTGCCCAGTGACAGTCCGAAGAACTGGCTGTACCACAGTGCACCAGCCAGGAGACAGAACAACAGGTTGTTACCCCATACGGAACTCTTAGCATAGTCACCCCATGTGCCATTCTTCTGGTTCTGGTAGAAACAGTAGATGGCGTTGGTGATGAAGCCTCCGAAGGTAACAAGGAATGTTGCCGGCAATGTGCGGAACATCGGGTCAGTGAGTTCACCGAAGTTAATGTCCTTGCCAAACTCAAGACCTACGTTGAAGCAACCGCTCATGAAACCTGCAAGCAGGGCGATAGCCAGTCCTTTAGGGAAGTTGAAGTCCTTTACGGCAGCCTTCTTCTCTTCTTCTGAGAGTGACGCAGCCTTCATGCTGCCTGCCATGCCGATGATGGCAATGCCCAAGAGCGTTACGATAACACCGATGATTACAGCGTATGTCAATGAGTCAAGTGCATTGAGTTCAGGGAAGAAAATGTTGAGCAACACCGGACCCATGATTGTGCCGAGACCAGCGCATGTACCGAGTGCGATAGACTGACCCAGTGCTACACCGAGGTAACGCATGGACAAGCCGAAGGTCAAACCGCCGACACCCCACAGAACGCCGAAGAACACTGTCATCCAAAGGTTGAAGGATGGAGCGTTGGCAAACAGTCCGAAGAGTGACTCACCTGCAGGTACTGCCAGCAGTGCACCGAGGAAAGGCAACACGAGCCATGCGAATACGCCCTGCACAATCCAGTAAGACTCCCAAGACCAATCCTTAATCTTATTGATTGGCACATAGCAACTTGACTGGCAGAATGCGCCTATTGCTATTATTAGCAAACCTAATACTATTTCCATGTCTGTTTTGGTAATTAAGATTTAAAAATTAAGAATTAAGAATTATGATTACGCAGACATATTAATCCGCAAAATCTTAATTCCTAATTCTTAATTCTTAATTAGAGTATTATCTCTTGCTTGTTACGTCAGCTACGTACTTGTCGATGTCAGCGATGAACTCCTGACCCACTGGCACGTTGTTACGTACGCAGAACTCGTCATATACAGCCTGCCATGGCATAGCCTTCTGCTCCTCGATAAGTGCGAGCACCTTGTAGCCCTCACCTGCAAGCTCAAGCTTAGAGATGCACTCTGTTGGCTCAAGCAGAGCGCGGAGCATGCACTTCTGTGCAGAACGAGAACCGATAACGTAAGCACCGATACGGTTGATAGAACCGTCGAAGAAGTCAAGGCCATAGTGTACACGGTCAAGAGCGCCGGCACGTACAATCTCGAAGAACAGCTCCTGTGTTGGGTCGTCCATGATTGTAACGTGGTCAGAGTCCCAACGTACTGGGCGTGAAACGTGAAGCATCAGCTCCTTGATGAATGGCAGAACGGCAGAAACCTTGTCTGCAGGAGACTCTGTTGGGTGATAGTGACCTGTATCGATTGTCAGAATCTTATCGTTCTGTGCAGCGTATGCTGTGTAGAAGTCGTGAGAACCTACTGTGAATGACTCAAGACCGATACCGAACACCTTACCCTCGATACAATCCTTCATCATTGGCTGCTTCTTCTCGAACACCTCGTCAAGAGACTTCTTCAGAGTGTTACGATAAAGAGCGTGGTTTACAGATACGTCCTTGCAACCGTCGTGTACCCAAAGGTTCATGATACATGGGTCATTCTGTGCCTCACCCATTGCGTTTGCGATGTCACGGCAACGCTTTGTGTGCTCTACCCAGAACTTGCGGATGCTCTCGTCAGGGTTTGCAAGTGACAGTGAGCCAGACTTTGGATGTGAGAAAGAAGAAGAGTTGAAGTCGAGCTTCGTGTTGTTCTCCTTAGCCCAGTCAATCCAAGACTGGAAGTATTCTACAGTAACCTCGTCGCGGTCAACAACCTTGCCCTTGAAGTCACCATATATCTCGTGAAGGTTCAGACGGTGGTTACCAGGAATGAGTGACTTAGCCTTCAGGATGTCCTGACGGAGCTCGTCAATATTACGTGCTGCACCAGGGAAGTCACCTGTTGACTGAATACCGCCAGACATAGCGCCTGCCTGTACCTCGAATCCCTTTACGTCATCTGCCTGCCAGCAGTGAAGTGACAGGTGGAAGTCCTGCAGCTGCTTAAGTACTTTCTCGGTATCTACACCAATCTCTGCGTAGCGCTCTTTCGCTACCTCATAAGCCTTTGAAATAAGTTCTGTTTTCATTGTTTTGGTTTTTTTGAAATTATTGAATTGGATTTGTTATCTATAAATTATTAAGAATTAAGAGTTAAGAGTTAAGAATTATGCATTATGCATTATCCTTTCTTTGCCACGATTTCCTCAAACTTCTTGAAGGCTGCATCCCACTCAGACTTATCGGCTGGTGTGAATTTCTTCAACTCCAAGCTGTTTGCGATAACCTTACGCATGTCCCAAAGGTCTTTTACCTCACCAGCAGCCTTTGCCTGCACCATGATGTTTCCGAGCGCCGTACCTTCCTGCGGACCTGCAAGAACCTCTACGCCACATGAGTTCGCAGTGAACTGATTGAGGTAGTTATTCAGCGAACCGCCACCGATGATATGCAGCACCTCGATTGGGAAGCTTGCCATTTCTGTAAGATAAGAGAATACCTGGCGATAACGAAGTGCCAAAGAATCGAATATGCAGCGGCATATCTCTGCATAACCCTGAGGCACATGCTGACCTGTCTGCTCACAGTAGCTCTGTATAGCCTCCACCATAGACGATGGGTTAGCGAACATAGGATCATCCGGATTAATAAGACTCTGGAATGCAGGCTGCTTCATGGCCTCTGCCTGCAGTTCTGGATGCGACTTAGGAGCGTCAGTCCACTCCTTACGACAACGCTCGTAGAGCCACATGCCGCAGATATTCTTCAGGAAGCGTGTTGTGCCTTCTATGCCACCCTCATTTGTGAAATTGCGATCATAAGACACCTTATTTATTATAGCATCCTTCGTTTCGATACCCATCAAAGACCATGTACCGCTTGAAAGATATGCAAACTTCTCATCCTTTGCAGGAACGGCGGCAACGGCAGAACCAGTATCGTGACCAGCTACTGCAACCACTGGTATAGCTCCCAAACCAGTCTCTTTCTGAATGGCATCGGTAAGGGTGCCTACGAGGTCACCAGGATTTACCATGCGTCCGAACTTGTTCTGGTTAAGTCCCAAAGATGCAAGCAGACGTGGGTCAAGCTGCTTAGTGCGAGGATCAAGCAACTGTGCCGTTGATGCGATGGTGTATTCACATACCATGTTTCCTGTAAGCATATAGCTCAAGGCATCAGGTATGAAGAGTATCTTCTGTGCATTCTTCAGGGCGCTGTTGCCGGCGCGCTTCATTGCATACAGTTGGAAGATAGAGTTGAAGTTCAGGAACTGTATTCCCGTAACTCCATATACCTTCTCACGTGACATCACGTTATCCAGATAATCCTCCATTGCATCGAAGGTATGAGGATCACGGTATGCTATTGGCTGGCTGATGCTGCCGTCCTCTGCTACACATACGAAGTCAACGCCCCATGTGTCTATACCGATACTCGTAATCTGGATATTCTGCTGCTTAGCTTTCTTCAGACCCTTGATTATCTCATAATAAAGGGCATAAATATCCCAGTAGAAGTGACCATTCACCTCTATCAGATTGTTGTCGAAACGTGTGAGCTCTTCCAGCTCAATTTTGCCGCTGTTAAGTGCACCTATAATGGTGCGTCCGCTGGTTGCACCAAGGTCAACAGCAAAGAAATACTTCTTCTCCATTATATTTTAATAGTGTTTATAGTTAGTTCTGTTTTTCGAAATGTGCTTTCGTATTAAACTTTTGGTCGTTTTTTCATTAGATTCACAAATCGAGTACAAAGATAAGAAAAAAAAATGAATTAACCCCAAAATTAGAAGCAAATCTTTAGAAAACATTTCTTTTTTGTTTTTTTTTAGAAAAAAACGACTAAAAAGTATCTGTTATTACTACTTTTTTATTATCTTTGCATTCTAATTGCAAAGTAGAGATTACATTTGGTTGTTTACAATCTGAGTACTTAAAATCTATAATTACTATAAAAAAATAAAATGTCATTAACTACTATTATCGTAATCGCCTTCGTCATAGGCTATGCATTCATAGCACTTGAAAGCGTAACAAAAATCAACAAGGCGGCCATTGCCGTACTTATGTGTGTAATATGCTGGACTCTGCTTGCCTGCGGTTTTGAGGGTCTCAACCTTCCTGACTTTGAACTCGGCGAGGCAATCGAGCGTAACCTCGGTGAGGCTGGCACCACATTATTCTTCCTCATGGGTGCAATGACTATCGTTGAGATCGTAGATCAGCATGGGGGCTTCAACTGGGTACGAGGTGCACTCGCTTCAAAGAGCAAGAGGTCACTGCTATGGAAAATTGCATTTATGACAGCCATTCTTTCTGCCGTCCTTGACAATCTCACCACCTCTATCGTCATGATTATGATTCTGCGTAAGCTGGTGCAGGACAAGCAAGACCGTATATGGTATGCCGTATGTGTCATAATAGCCGCTAATGCAGGTGGAGCATTCTCCCCTATCGGCGACGTAACAACCATTATGCTATGGAATGGCAAGATGATTACCGCACTTGGCGTTATATCAGAGATCATCATTCCTTCCTTCATCGCTTTCATCGTACCTACCGCTGTCATGCAGATGCACCTTAAGGGCGCATTGCCAGAGGTACATTCCGACAAGCGCGAGGCAGAGATAAGCCACATAACGAAGAACCAGCGCATACTCATCTTCTGCATTGGTGTCGGTGGTCTGTGCTGCGTACCAGTATTCCACACTCTCACGGAGCTTCCCGCCTTTATGGGTATTCTCGGAGT
>Ga0247608_10008223_pt1 | contig 10574 bp, 2 predicted proteins | sample 176DNAGHGlowgp2_FD_193490 | JGI IMG/M metagenome (GOLD analysis project Ga0247608, IMG submission 193490) | Sheep rumen microbial communities from Palmerston North, Manawatu-Wanganui, New Zealand - 1766 DNA GHGlow gp2 | ecosystem: Host-associated > Mammals > Digestive system > Stomach > Rumen ... | reverse complement strand
CTTGGGGTTTGGGGATTGGGGATTGGGGATTGGGGATTGGGGATTGGGCCCAATCCCCAATCCCCAATCCCCAATCCCCAATCCCCAATCCCCAATCCCCAACCCACAAAAATATTAATATTATTTTTATTTATTTTTCATATATCTAATTATTTTGTATTTTATTTAAAAGCTATTATTCATTCAATTTTAATTTATAACTAGTTTGAATAGCATCTGATATTTTATAAAATGTCTCGCAAAGACTTTCCAAAGAATTAGAATTAAAATAATCATTGGTTCCTCCTATTTTTGCTATTTCCTTAAGTAAATCATCTGCCTTCTTTGCTTTAGATGATTCTCTTTTGAAATATATACAAAATATTTTACATCTTTCTTTTTCCATCAACTATATAATATAAAATTAAAATAATTAATTTATTTTTCTACTTACATCATTTTTGATATAATCAAGAGTCTCATTAGGATTCTTATCAAATCCATCAGATAAAAGAATAATAATTTTTTGATAATCATTTCCATTTATATTATTAAGTATTTTAGAAGCCTCTTTAAATGCATTTAGAAAAGATGTACCTCCTTTAGGTGATAATTTAGTCATACAATTATTTTTTATTTCATTAATTTGGCCAAGAGAAAAATTTTCAAAAATTAAATTTGCAATAGTATTGAATCCTATTAAAGCGCCCATATCTTTTTCATTTATTCTAAATCTTTGATTACAGAAATTAATTATGGCTTCAATTGAAGCTCCTAACATATTATTCATATTTTGACTAATATCAGTTGTTGGTTGAATAGATTTATTACCCATAGAACCAGATTCATCAACCAAAAAAACAACATAAATACCATTAGGATGAATACATTTAAAAACATGACCTTTAGAAACCCAGTTTCCATATACATTACTGGGAACTAAATTTCCTTCTACTAATTTATGCCATAGACTTAGTTGACAATATTCTCTTGTTTTATGAGTTGAATTTGAGCACAACCAATCACAAAGAGAAAATTTATCTTTTTCATCAGTTGAAAAATTAGATTCAAATTTTAAAATTTCTTTCCAAAAATATTCACATTTACATTCATAAATTTTTTTCCCAGAATTATCAATATAAAGTCTGACATTTTCATTATTAATTATTTCTTCAGATTCAAATAGATGTGTATGACCTTGACCTTGCTCTCTGCAATACCCATCACAAAAATATATTTTAGCAGTTTCTCCATCTTTAAATTTATAATATTTGTCATCTTTTTTAACCATTGCACCATTTAAATCTGTTGTTTTAAAAAAAGAATTTTTAATGTTTCCATGCAAACAATTATGTAAATTTTCATGACCATATTTTTCTGTGCAATAATATTCGCATTGCTTACATTGAAAACCACATTTATGTAATTCACTTTTACATGAATGTTCATTTGACTCTTTTGAATGATCAAATTCATTACTTTGAATTTTAATTTGGCACTCTTTATGATCTATTTTTTGGAATTTTGTTACTTTATATACAATTCTTTCTCCACTCAATGTTTGGTATTCAGCTACATCTTCTTCACTCCTAACAAGGCTCTCAATTATACAATATCCCCTATTTTGACATTTATATGGACAGTCATGTTTAGAGCCACATAAATGTCCTTTTCGTGCTAATTTGCAAATACCATCGCATTTAAGACATTTTATATTTTCTTCATTTTCATGATTATAAACATGCCCACATTTTATCCCATCATCTTTACATAATTGACATTTTTCTTTGCATATATGAGAATATTTTTCGACACTACAAATATGTTCTCCATCATGCAAATATTCTTTTGCGCAATCACTATTACATCCCCCTGAATCTGGATAATAAATACATTTTTGATTACAAGGATGATTATGTCCACAATGGTGTGCTCCATCATGTTTATATGGTAGGCTGCAAAACTGTTTACAATCACCTTTTATCTCATTATTCAAAAAACATTTATAAAATTTGCATTCTTCTGGACAAAGATGGGCTAAACTATCACATAAATGTACTCCTTGATGGTCATATAATTTTACACATTTTTTATTACAAGAATTTCCTTTTGCTCCTAATAAAGAGCAATCTTCATAGCATAAATGATTATAACTACATTTACATTTTCCTTCATGTAAACATTGAAGACTACAATTAATTAGGCATTTTTCTTCTGTTTTCCCATATAGATGGCAATTTTTATTACATTTATGATTTTCTTTAGATATAATACAATTATGCTTATCTTTATGCCCCATAGGAAGTGAACAAAATTCTTGACAATCATTAGATTTCCCATAAAATTGGCATGACTCACTACATTTATGAGCATTTATAGGTTTAGAGCAAATACATTTTTCATTTTCATTATGTCCAGCAGGTAAAGAGCATTCATTTCTGCATTCAATTCCAGGGCTTTCATAAAAAGAGCATTTTTTTTTGCAAGTATGACTCTGTAATGAGCATATATGATTTCCCTCATGATTAATCTGATTCTTACAGCTTTTATTACATTGTTTTGAAAAAGGGTATAAATAGCATTCATGCTTGCATAAATGATCTTCTAATTTAACATTGCATAAATGGCTTCCTTGGTGAGCAACTTCTAATGAGCAGAAATGATTACAAGTTCTAGAAATTTCGTTAAATTCACAATTATGGTTACATTGATGTTCCTTTTTTGAAACTTCACAAATATGCTCATTTCCTTCATGATTAGCTTCTAAATGACAAAATTTCTCGCATTTTCTTGAGATGCCATAATAAGGGCATTTTTCTTTGCAAAAATGCTTTTCAACATCACATATATGTATATTACTATCATGTCCAGCAGTTAAATGACATGTTTTTTTACAATTTCTTGAGCAATTTTCGAATTTACAAGGCTCAGTACAATTGCATTGACCACATAAACATTTTCCTTTATGGGCAGCATATAAAGTGCATTTAATTTTGCATTTTCCTCTTTCATTAATACTACAATTTCCATTACAAATGTGCTCCTCTTTCTCTAAAGCACATTTACATTCATTTTTATGGCCAAATTTAAGGATGCAATCTGATTTGCAATTTCTTGATTTATTCTTTAATGAACAAAATTCTTTACAATAATGTTCATTTCCACAATCATGATCTTTTCCTTCATGAGGATATTCTAATTTGCATTTTCCATTACAATTTTTTGCACTGTCTTTATAACAGCAATCTTCTATGCAATAATGCTTTCCATTACACTTATGATCTCCTGTATGACCATTTTTTAATTTGCAAATATTTTGACAACCTATTGATTTATCTTTTAATGAGCAAAATTCTTTACAATAATGTTCATTTCCACAATCATGATCTTTTCCTTCATGAGGATATTCTAATTTGCATTTTCCATTACAATTTTTTGCACTGTCTTTATAACAGCAATCTTCTATGCAATAATGTTTTCCATTACACTTATGATCACCTATATGACCATATTTTAATTTACAATCATTTTGACAACCTTCTGATTTATCTTTTAATGAACAAAATTCTTTGCAATAATGTTGAACTCCACAAAAATGTTCTTTTCCATCATGTGGTAAATTAAATGCACATTTTCTCTCACATCCTTCCGCTTTTCCATTTAAATAGCAATCACTATTACAATGATGTATTTCGGCTCTGCAATCATGTTTCCCAATATGCTCATATTCTAAGCCACATTCTCCAAAGCAGTCAGATGAAAAATCTTTAAATCTACAATTTTCTTTGCATTTATGGAAATGCTTGCATAAATGATTATTTAAATGTCCTGATTCAAAATTACATATTGATTTACAACCTTTCTCTATGCATTTACATTTATCACAAATTAAACATTTTTCTTTGCATTTATGATCATAAGGGCATTTATGCTCTTTATCATGATTTTGTAATAAATAGCATTTATAATAACAATATTTACATTTCTGATTGCATATTATCCATTTATTATTTAATTTTGATTCAATATTTTGCAAATTATTTAAATTATTAAATTCTTTAGTTATTTCTTTAAGCCATTTATATACATTATTATTCCTTCTTTTAACTAATGAAGAAATAAATAAATTAAAATTATCTATTGTATCTTTATCATTTAATCCTATTTTTTTGCAAATAGTGTCCCATAATTTAAACAGCTCTGAGCATAAATCATCAGAACAAATTTTATTTTTTAAATTTTTTGGAATATTTAATATTAATCCAAAATCTTTGAAATTTTCAATTGAAATTGAAAATATATTATTATCTCTTTTATTATCTTTATCATCATTGCTATTATTTACTTTATTAATTTTTAGATTTATTTCATATTTTTCCAAAGAAAAATTTCCATAAATATTTTTTGAGGAGAAAATTTCAAATTCTAATTTATCAATGTTTTCAAATTTTTTATTGTAGGAAAAATTAATTTCTAATCTTTTTAAAGCTTCTTCATCAAAATAAATTCTATTTTTTTCATTTAATTTTTCTTTTCCTTCTTCATATTCACCAAGTACTTCATAAGCTTTATTTAAATAATTTTCAATATAGTTTTTAATTCTCTCTTCTTTATAATTAGATAAAAATTCATAATCATTCATATATACTGCTGAAAGTAATATTTTTAAATTTAAGTAAAAATCTTTTCCTGTTCTATAAATCGGCCTTCTTTTATGTCTTAATGTATTTTCAATAATTTCACGAACTAATTCATTTCTTAAAGTATTATAATATATTTGAGTATAATAATATGGGGTAGGTGCCATAACATAATTGTCAAATAATCCAAAAATACTATATTTCTTTTTTTCATTTTTTGTTTGTTTCAGCCAATTTTTTACTGAATCTATAATTTTTTGATCAAATTCTAATTTTAATTTATTTATGTCTTTTTCTATTACATCTATAGGACTGAAAAATATTGAACCTCCAAAATAATCATCTATACCTATTGTCTCAATTTTTTTACTTCCTAAAGATAATTTTTCTAATGTTTCTTCAGTAAATCTATCAAATGAATTATGAGTTCTAAAAATTATACTATTTCCCATTGCAGATCCAACTAAAGCCATCTGTATATCTTGTTCATTTGTTCTTTCAAATGTTCCAAGCCCCTCAAAATCAAGGCAAATACATATAAAATTATGTAATAAAATTGGATATTTACATAAATGTTTGCATTTACATTCTTTGCATTCGCAATTTTTATTTTCATTTTTACATTCTAGACATGAATGTCTATGACCTTTTTCATTTTGCTCACATATACAATCGCAAAAGCATTTACATTTGCATCCTTTATAGGAGCATTTTATTAAATTTTCATGATCTTTTTTTAAACAGCATTTTATATCGCAATTCATAAATTTATAATTATTATTATTATATAAAATACATTCTTTTCCACAGATGCATTTTTCACAAATACAATTTCTACCTTCTTGACCTTTTTCATGCTTTAATAAATAGCATTTATTTTTTCCACATAATTCACAATTATCAAAATCGCAACTATTATTTTCTATATCTATTGAATGCATGAATAATTTTAAGCTCATCCATATTCCTTCTGTACATCTCATTCCACTTACATTAAATAATGCCCCAGTTAATTCATTTAAAAAAGTACTTTTTCCAATCGATTGTGTTCCAAAACAACAAATTACTATTACTGGTAATTCAAAATAATCTAAGATGCTATCTTTTAAGCAAAAATTAATCATTTTTGAATAATCTTCAATATTAATATCAATATTTTCATCATTTTCTTCTCTGTTTTTTGTTTCTTTAATTATTTTTTTATCAATATTATCCCCATCACTCATAATATTAAATTCATTCCCTAAAATTTTGGCAATTTGAATTGGGGTTATTTCTAAAAATTTAATCAATAAATCTCCTATTGAAGAATCATTTATTTCAAAATTATTTTTATATTCATCTTCATAATAAAATTCTATATCATCAAATGAAATTTTTTTTTTCTCTTGACATATTAATTTCAGCTCTTTAATATAATTTTTGAAATCTCTAATTTTATTTCTATATTTCTTTTCTACACAAAAACTTAATTTTATTTCTTTTTTTTCAAATTCATTAAAATTGTGCTGGATGGCTCCTATCAAAGGATATTTTTCAAAACAATGATAAAAATAATTCACTATACAATTTCCAATTGAAATATTTTCAGATATATTTTGATTTTTTCCTTTTGATTGCTCAGAAATTGATATGTCAGATAATTTTGATTTTATCTCGAAATATGTTATTCTTGGATTATTATTTTTATTATTTAATTTAAATAAATATTTTTTTCCTTTTATTTCTGCAAAAGAAAATTTATCTTCTTTATCTGAGTCATTAATAGGTATGGAAGCAATTAAATCAAAAAATGAATTTTCTTCAATAAAAATTGAAAATACACTCAAATTCCATATATTTTTTTTTTCATCAAATTTTAATATTAATAGAAAATCAAAATAAGCTAATATTTGTAGTTCATTAAAATTGTTGAAATTAATTTTTTCTTTTAAATTATATACTTTTCCATTAGAAGTATTATCTAATTTCATTATTCTAACTTGATAATTATTATAAAATAATAATAAACTTTGTTTTTCATATCCGTAATAACAAGGAATTAAAAGAATTTTATTTAATATTGAAATACCTAAATGATTAATTTCAATATTTGTTTTATATTTTAAATTTCGAATTTTTTTTTGAATTTTATTTTCATTTACATAAACTCCTATTTTCTTTATATTTTCCTCTTTCCTATAAAGAATTAAAGTTTTACTTATAATATCATAATCATACAAATCTATTAAATCTTCATAATTTATATCATTAGTATCTAATTTAAATTTGTCTTGATACTTATATATAATTAAACCTCTATTTTCTTGAGGATAATAACTTTCAATAATATATTTTTGGCCTAATTCTTCTGAATCTGATAAGCATAAATTTTGTGAACCTTGAAATGGTATCATTTCATATAAATTTACTAAAGTATGTTTTTCTATTATTTCATAATATTCATAATTTATTATAAAATCATATTCTAATTTTTTTTTGTTTTTATGTTTTTCAGTTTTTTCCCAGTCTTTTAATATAATATATTTATTTCTTTTTTCTTTATTTTCATCAAAATACTTATTGAATTTTTCCTTCCATTTTTTTACCCACTTTTTTTGTAAATTATCAATATTATTTTTGTTTAAAACACTTATTTTTTTATCTTCAAAAATATCATCTATTAATTTTATTTTTAATTTTCTAATTTCCTCTAATATGATTTCTCTATTAATTTTTTTTGGAATTTCAGACTTCCATAATTTTAAATTATCAAGTTTGCTTATATATTCAAAAGTATTTTCACAATCATTAAAAAATTGAACAATATCATTTTTTATGACTTTATATTTATTAACTTTATTTAATTTATCTTTAATCCCTTCTTTACAATATTTATATAACTCATATTTATCAAAATCTTTTTTATCTTTATCCAATTTTTCTAAATTAGAAAAATCTTTTCCTTCATAGCAAGATTTATGATAAAAAATCTTTTTTTCTTTTTGATTTTTATTATAATATAAAGGATGATTTTTTTTTACTCCACATTGACATTTATACCTTTGCTCAAAATATTTTTGATTCAGAATAATATCATTAAATTCTTTAAATAATTCATTAATATCATTATTTATCTTTTCTGAAATAAAATCTTTTAATTTTTCCTCTATATAAATTTCATCATCTTTATTATTTTGTTGATAAAAAGGGATATTTTTAATTAATAAATAAAATTCTTTTGCTGATGCATCAAATTTATCATTGAACTTAAGAAGAATTTGAGCATTATGATTAATAAAATTATTCAAATTTTCCTTTCTTTCAACTATATTAACTTTATCTTCAATTTCTTCATAAAATAATAAACAATTTAGATTAATTTTTATTTCTTTGATCTTTTTATTTTTTAATTTTTCTTTTAAATTTTCATCTAAAGTTTTTGGTGAATCTATTTTAAATATTTTCTCTTGATTTTCATTTATATATATTTTATTTCTTTGGGAAGCATAAACTGAAGTTTCATTTTTCTTGAAAATTTTATATCCTTTAAAATCAAAATTTTTGATTTCATCAAGTGACAAGCAAATAATTGAATTAGGAGAAAGAGAAAATCCATAACGGACTAAAGTGAGTAACATATTATCACTAGGTTCATCAATTCTATTATATTTATAGCTAAATTTTCCAGGCCAAATTATTAAATATCCAATATTTCTATTAATATTTATACATAAATAAATCCCTGCTTTATTCCTATTTTCAGTATCACTCATAAATTTTTTAAATTGCTTATCAAAATTATTTTCTTTAAAGAATAATTCTAAACCATCTTTCGATCCCCATAAAACAAAAGTTGATAATTTCTTTTCTTTAGCTTCATTATAATCAATGTAATTACAATTATTATAACATTTAATATTAAAATCTTTACATATTTTTTCAAATTCATTTGCTGGATTTTTGAGTCCATTTGTCATATTTTTTTCGCTTGTTTTATATTCATAAACTTCAATTACATTATAAAATAAGTATTTATCTTTTTCTGAATTTATATCTTGTTTAATTGATTCATTTTTTAATTTATTGTTATCAGAATTTTTTTTTTCGTTTTTCTCATTTTTTTCCTTTTCTCTTTTATTTGTAACATCATTATTCATATCATTTATACTATTTGGCTCTCTATTTTGGTTATTGTTGTTATCTTCATTTTTTTGCTTAAATAATTCAATAATTATTTTCAATTTATATTTATCTTCATTTTCAAAATCCCATTCATTTTCTTCACATTTTTTATCAAAATCCTTTTCTTCTAAATCTAATAAATTTTCAAAATCATCATAAATTCCGTTTATTATTGATTCTTCTTCTACTTTAAAAATTTTTTTTAGATAATTTTTTAATTTATCATTTTTTTCTTTTGGAGGTGGATCTCTTATTAATAGATATTTAATATATATCTTTTTTTTTCCATATTTTAATTTACTAAGTGAATCATCAAGTGAATCCCATAAATCATTTAAATCTTTTTCAAATATATTCTTCAAATTATTATCTAGTTTATTATTATTATTTAATTTAGAAATGTCTTTCTCTAAATTAGATAAAATAGCCTTTTTTTCTTTAATTTTAAAATTAAAAAATTTAAAGTCTTCTTCCATAAAAAGATTCAAAGCTTCACCATCTATCTCTTCTTCTTTTAACTTTGATAATGTCTTTAAATTTATTGAAAGTTTATTTTTAAGAAAATCAATTACATCTTCAACAGTCCAATTTACTGATATTTTAGAATCTTCTATTTTATTTCTTTTATTATTTAAATTTTTTTTTTCTTCATTTATATTAGATTTTTCCTCTTCTATTCCTTCTTCTTTTTGTTTTGATGCTTTTTTTACTTCATCTTTATATCGATCATTCTCTTTTTCCAAATTTTTATTCTTATTGATTTTATCATCTTTAACTCCATCTTTGACTTTCTTTTTAACTTCACCTTTAATTTCTTCCTTTTTATCTTTTTTTATTTCCTTTTCATTTTTTTTATTTTCCTCTCTTTCATTCTTATTTTTTTCTTCCTTTCCTTTGTTCTTAACTTGTTCTTTTATAATTTCTTCTTCCTTTCCTTTATTTTTATTCTCTTCTTTTTCATCTTCATTATCTTTACCTTTTATATCTTCTTCTTTTCCATTTTTTTTATCTTCATCTTTTTCATCTAAAAGCTTTGAATTTATTTTATCGTTTTCATTTTTTGTTCCTTCACCTTTTTGGCCATCATTGACTTCACTTTTTAATTCTTTTTTATCTTCTACTTTTTCATCTATAGGCCTTTCATATTTATTATCCTTATCATTTTCTGTTCTTTCATCTTTTTCATCATTTTTATCTTCATCTTTTACTTTTTTTTTATCTTCTTCTTTTTTATCTATAGGCCTTTCATATTTTATATCATTCTCATTTTCTGTTCCTTCATCTTTTTCACCATTTTTATCTTCATCTTTTAATTCTTTTTTATCTTCTTCCTTTTCCTTGCTTTTATTCTCTTCTTTCTTTTCCCCTTCTTTATCTTTTTCATTTTCCTCTTTATTAACAGGTTTTTTTTCTATTTCCTCTTTTTTGTCTTCTTCTTTTTCCTCTATTTTGCCAACTTCTTTTATTACTTTTTCTTCTTCATTACCATATAAATAATTCTTTGAATTTATTTGATTCTTTAATAATTGTTCCAAAATTCCTTCTAAACTCAAATTTTTATTTGATGGAGTAAATTCTGCCAAATTATAAGATTTTCTTTTGCTTTTATTTAGGATATTAATTGAATCCTTTATAATTTGGCGGCCGCTCCCCTGGTAAGAATGCACTCTTCTCTTCTCTTCTCTTCTCTTCCATATTATAATATTTTTTTGATATTAACTAATTTTAATAATTTGATAATTTTATCGTCTATACTTAAATTTCTCAATGGGGATTGGGGATTGGGGATTG
>Ga0247608_10008222_pt1 | contig 10575 bp, 8 predicted proteins | sample 176DNAGHGlowgp2_FD_193490 | JGI IMG/M metagenome (GOLD analysis project Ga0247608, IMG submission 193490) | Sheep rumen microbial communities from Palmerston North, Manawatu-Wanganui, New Zealand - 1766 DNA GHGlow gp2 | ecosystem: Host-associated > Mammals > Digestive system > Stomach > Rumen ... | reverse complement strand
TCTGAATTTCCTTCGAAAACTTCTTCATATCTATTTTTTCTTTGATTTAAACTCACGTATTGCTTCATTCACGTCTACACGCTTGCCATCTTTAAAGGCAATGATAAAGGCCTCAGGAATCTTCTTAACCACCTCTTTACGCAGACGGTATATCTCGTTGTAATCGGTAGATGCACCAACCGTGTACTTGTACATACCGCCATCGCGATAGCTGTCAACATCAGTAAGACCCTTGAATCGGGCATCGTTAGACTTTGCCTTTGCCGAGCTCGACAGAATCTGAACCTTGAAAACAGGTGCATCGTCACCCGTAGACTTAACGGTCTTCACTGGTTCAGCCTTAACGGTCTTCGCAGGTTCGGGCTGTGAAGCCACCTCAGGCTGAGGTTCAGGCTCAGGTTCAGCAACCGACTTAACCTCTACAGGCTCTACCTTAGTCTCTTCAACCACAGGCTCTGGCATTGGGTCGTCAATCTTCATATATGGTATGGTGATGTTACCACCATGACGCTTGCGATAATTAAGGAATGCATTGAAGATGCCGCGTGCATACAGACTCTCGGCATTTGCAGAGTTCATAAAGTCCTCCTCGTCGCGAGTAGAGATAAAGCCAAGCTCAAGCAGTGCTCCGGGCATCGACGACAGTCGGAGTACAGCCAGATTATCCTGCTGGGCTCCCATATCCTGGCGACCAGTTGCCTGACAAACGTACTTCTGCATATACTTAGCCAACTCAACGCTGTTCTCCATGTTCTTGTCCTGAACAAACTCGAACATGATGTCGCTCTCGGGCGAGTTAGGGTCGTAACCCTGATATGTCTGCTTATAGTCCTTCTCAAGAAAGATTACCGAGTTCTCTCGCTTTGCCACCTCAAGGTTCTGCAGCACACCGGTCTTCTTACCTGTGCGCTTGCTGCTACCTAAGGTGTAAGTCTGGAATCCGCGTGCCACCCTACCCTTTGGCAAGGCATTGATATGTATAGAGATAAACAGATCGGCCTTGGCCTGATTAGCTATCTCGGCACGACGATACAACTCAACAAACTTATCTGTCTTACGTGTGTATACCACCTTTACATCGGGACAGTTCTGCTCAACCAGTCGGCCAAAGGCAAGGGCAAACTTCAGGGTAAGGTTCTTCTCCTTAGAGATAACTCCCACGGCACCAGTGTCATTACCACCATGACCGGCATCGATAACCAGTGTAAAGCCATTCTTAACCGCTGCGTTAGCCATCACAGTCCCGCATAACAACAATATACCTATTATATATCTTAATTTCTTCACTATCGAATGTTCAATGTTTAATGTTTAATATTTAATCTTTAATGTAAACTTCCACTCCCGCTCCATCGCAGTCAGCGCCCATGGGCGGATTCTTTTTTGTTATCTTCAGTTCAATCGATGAAACCTTCGGGAAACGCTCGTTAATACCATTCACAATGCGACCAGCCACATGCTCAAGCAATTTCGATGGTATCGCCATCTCTTCTTTCACCAACTCATACAGCTCTGCATAGTTCAGTGTATCAGCAACCTCATCACTCTGCATGGCGGCCTCAATGGGGTATCCAACTTTCAGGTCTACCACGAACTCGCCCCCAACCTCCTGTTCCTGAGGCATCACCCCATGAAAGGCGTAGAAGCGCACATTACGCAGAAATATGTATCCCCGTTGAGACTTCACGATTGGACTATTTGACGATTTTACTATTTCACTATTTTTTATTCTTCGAGTGCAGCGTCATCTTCCTCGTGGGCACCTGGAGCGTACTTCTTCAGGGCTCTCTCCACACCTGTCTTCCAGGTGTTGATACTCTCATCCTTAAGCGAGAGCGAAGCCACAAGCTTTATTACATGCTCTATAGGCATGCGATAACGCAGCACACCTGATATCAGCTTGGCATAGTTCCAGTACTCTGGATTGAACTTCTCCGAGAGTCCCTCAACAGTGGTCTTGTAACCGCGTCGGTTCTCAAACTGGAAGTCATAGCGCTTGCTTCCATCAGGATTCACCTGCTTGATAATCTTGCCCTTAGTAAGATTCTTGGGCAGATATATTCCCTCCTCATCATCAGCCAGTCCGGTAAATATCTCATATGGATAGCCATCGAGCAGTCCCACAAGGGCCACCCATTTCTCACGATTGTTCTGGAATCTAACCACATCGCACTCCAACTCCTTCGGACGAATCTCCGTAACATCAGGACGAACACCCTTGGCAAAGACATCTACAGCCTGAGTAGCCAGATTCAGCACCAAAGCAGAATCATCGGCATTCAACGATTGCATACACGAGGTCAAGATATTTGCAACACGTTCTTCAGAGAGCGAGGAATCTGTTCTCTGTCCGATTGTTGTTAGTACATGAGCAATACTCTGTATGAGTTCGCGAGTGGAGTTTTCTTCCATATCATTATAAATTTTGCGTGCAAAGTTAATAATAAATTGAGAATTATTTGTATTTTTGCAACCAAAACTTACTAAATATCAGAATTTTATAAGCAAAATTAAGAGATATGAAGAATTTATTGACACGACGAAGCATCAGAAAATACACCTCACAGGATGTCAGCGATGAGTTGCTTAACCGCCTGATGACCGAAGCAGCACGCACCCAGACCATGGGAAACCTTCAGCTTTACAGCGTGATAGTAACCCGCAGCGCAGATATGAAAGCCAAGCTTGCCCCTGCTCATTTCAACCAGCCGATGGTAAAAGAGGCTCCAGTGGTGCTTACCATCTGTGCCGATTTCAATCGCACCAGCACATGGGCAAAATGTCGTAACGCCGAACCAGGATACGATAACTTCCTTTCATTTATAAACGCAGCCACCGATGCCCTGCTCTACACACAGACTCTATGCAACCTTATGGACGAAGAGGGTCTTGGATATTGCTATCTTGGCACCACCGTTTATCAGCCTCAGCAGATTATCGACACACTGCAGTTGCCCAAGCTTGTGATGCCTGTAGCCACACTCACCGTGGGCTGGCCTGATGAGGAGCCCGCCCTTAGCGACCGTCTGCCACTGGAGAGTTTCATTCATCACGAGACATACAACGACTATCTCGCCAAGGATATCGACACCTATTATAATTATAAGGAGAACCTCGAAGAGAACCAGAACTTTGTGCGTATAAACAACAAAGAGACCCTGGCTCAGATCTTCACCGACATCCGCTACACCCGCAAGGACAACGAAGCCATGTCTGAAGGTCTCCTTGCTGCTCTCAAAGCCCAAGGATTCCTTTAATTTTTATTAGGCACGGATTAACTCGGCTTAGATAAATCTAAAACACGGCTTTAGTTTTCGTTGCTAAAGCCGTGTCTTTTTATATAAAAAGCCGCGTAAATCCGTGCCTAAAAACAATTTACTCGACGACGATGGGTTTGTATTTGGGTACAAGAGTCTTCATGATGCACCAGCCGATGAGATAGGCCACGGCACAGATGCAGAACACTACCATGTAGGCGGCAGGCTTGCCTTCGAATCCGAAGAACAGGAAGTTGGCTCCCTGATTGGCAGCCCATGTAAAGAACTCACCCGAGCCCATATTTATTGCCATTGAACCGAATCCACCGGTCATTGTTCCAAGTCCTACGATGGTACCGATAGTACTCTTGGGGAACATATCGCCGATGGTTGAATAGAGGTTGGCACTCCAGGCCTGATGACCTGCGCCAAGCAGTCCGATGAGTATAGCTGGCCACCAAGCGCTGTAAGCTCCCAGAGGCTGTGCAAACAGACCAAGTACGGGGAAACAGGCAAATATCAACATGGCACGCATACGTCCCAGATAGGGGTTCATCCCCTTCTTATCAACAAAGTATGTGGGCAGATAACCGCCTCCGATACTCAATACGGTTACTATCAGATAGAGGGTAAAGATCAGCATGATACCCATGGCAGAATCGGAGGTATAGCCATACTGATCGCTGAAGTAAGCCGGCGCCCAGAACAGGAAGAACCACCACACACCATCGGTAGAAAACTTACCCACGAGGAATGCCCATGTCTGGCGATAGGTGAAGCACTGGAAGAACGGAATAGCCTTCTCTTCCTTCACATCCTCACGATTCTGGACCTCTGCCAGGTCGATGTCCTGTTCGATATAGTTAAGCTCAGCCTGATTCACACGCTTATTTACACGTGGCTTCTCATACAGCCACATCCACAGGCCCATCCATACATATCCCAGCACACCGATGATGATGAAAGCCATCTCCCATCCCCATGCACGTGCCAGCAGAGGAATAGTGGCAGGAGCAGCAAGCGCACCTACCGATGCACCGCTGTTGAAGATAGATGTAGAGAAAGCACGGTCTTTCTTTGGGAAATACTCTGCAGTGGCCTTGATGGCAGCAGGGAAGTTTCCTGCCTCACCCACAGCAAGTATCATACGACATGAAAGGAACAGCCATACAGATATCGTTGCTATGGCAACAGCAGCATCGCTGCCGGCCTGAACCATACGCAGGGCCTCGATACTGTCGTAGCCCTTTATGTTCATTGCTACCCATCCGCATCCTGCATGCATCACGGCACCTGTACTCCACACGAAGATGGCTATCAGATAACCTTTCTTGGTACCCATCCAGTCGATGAACTTACCAGCAAAAAGGTTAGCTATGGCATAGAACAACGAGAAAAGACCCGTAATCATTCCATAGTCTGCATCAGTCCAATGGAAATCAACGGCGATAAAGTCTTTCCATGTCAACGACAGGACCTGACGGTCCATATAGTTTACAGTAGTTGCCAGAAACAGCAAGGCACAGATAACCCAACGGAAGTTGGACATTTTGGTTGTTTGTACAGGACCCATAATATTTGACTATTTTCTATTTTACAATTTGATTTTAGCTGAATTTTGGTGCAAAGTTACACAATAATAATTAAAAAACGTACGATTTGAACCAATTTTTCACTAAAACATCATTGTAACGCGAAGTCATCTCCTCCATCCGAGTTAGGAATAATCAGCTTGAACCTTGAACCATTAGTATATGTAGTGTCATACTTCAGGTCGCCGCCCAACAGTCTCACCATCTGTCGGCAGCAAGGCAGTCCCAGTCCGAGTCCCTCGGCAAAGATGTCACCTTTCTCAAAGTTGTCAAACAGTCTCTTCTGTGTCTCCTCATCAATACCAGGACCGGTATCCTCTACCTCGAACACCACGGTGAGTCCTTCGGCCTTAGCCGATATTTTCACATATCCCTCTGTGGTATACTTCTTTGCATTATAGGCCAACTCAGCCAGGGCCTTAGTAAGGAACTCCCAGTTCGACTTAACCACAAAATCATCACTCACTTTCACATCGGTTATAATACTGATGGTGAACGGAGGATTTGTATCACACAGGTATTTAATAAAGTCAACAGCCTTCCTTACATTAACCTCCTCCATGGTGTTAATCTTCACGTTCTTGTCGCTGTTAGCAGCCACAATCAGCATGTTCACCATTCTGCTAATGCTAATGGCATTGGTCTGCATGGTATCCAGGATATTGTTTACCTCGTCCTTCGGAATCGATTCATAGTCATCGCGCAACACCTGTATGAAACCGTTCATAATGTTCAGTGGTGTACGTATCTGGTGCGTAATATCCTTAAGGAATTCATTTTTCTTCTCATCGGCCTTACGAGCCTGTTCGCTTGCCTCTTCCAGCTCCTTATTCATCTGTTTGGTGGCAGCATTCACATCCTGCAGACTGCTGATATGCTCCGAAAGTGCCTTCTGCATCTCAGCAAAATTATTCTGCAGTCTTCCTATCACGTCTTTTCTTTCGGTAGTTGGTATATGCTCTTTGAAATGCCCATTGGTGATATAGCTCAGCTTCTCGGTCAGACTCTTAATCGGCCTAACCACATTGTTAACCACATTCAGACAGAACGCCAGAATCACCAGCAGTCCGAACACCAGCAGCGGAATCAGGATATACAACAGTTTTGTGTATCCTGCCATGATATCCGTCTCCTGACAGATCAGTGCCATGCTCCATGGAGCACGCTTAAGCGATTGATACAGTGCTATACAACGTTTCCCGTTAACCTTAACGCCCATAATGCCCTTATTACCGGCTATCATGTCGTGTCCCAGTGAAATAAGGTCCTGCTGAGTCTGCGGGTCAAGGTCGGTAAATATAGTCTTGTGCATCAGTTTTGTAGTGTCGGGGTGTATCAGATACTGTCCATCAGCTCCCAGCATGATGCAGTATGAGTTCTCGTATGGTCTGAACTCCGATACTATCTTCGATAGCCAAGGCATCGACAGGTCGGTAGATATCACTCCTATCACCTCTTTCTTACTGTTCACCATAGGCATACCGAATGAAACAATCATATCGTCGTAGTCATCCGAAACCACACCCTCTACATCTTCTATATATGCTTCCACCCAACTGGGTTTTCCCAGTGTTATAGGTGTTTTGTAGTACACCTTGTCAAAGTAATCGTACGGATCCTCAATCTTAGCCACCACCGAGTCACCATTGTGGTATGCATATACCGAGAAGTATCTGCCTATCTGCGGGAAGAAGTTCGGCTCCATCGAGATAGAGCATCCGTCAAAGTTAGGGTTCATGGTCACTATCCTTCGTGCATAATGCAGTATAGAGTCGGGCACCAGCTGGGTGTCGGTAAGGTGCCACTCAGCGGTGTTTGTTGCCACCTCCACCTCATTCATGGCTCCGTTCACCCTCTCCACCAGGTTCTCCAGCTCCTGCTCAGCACGACCTATAGCTTCCTCTTTCACCATCTGTCTCGACCTGATAAAGAGTATTCCCAGTGATACTGTGAATATCAGCACCAGGAACAGCATAATGCCAAAGCTCAGCTTTAGCGACAGCCTCTTGTTTATCAGGTACAACAGTCCCTTCATTCGCTCTCCTCCTCTTTCTCTTCTTTGGTAGCCACCTCAAGCATTCTGTCCAACAGAGCAGTAATGGTATTGGTGTGCCCGTCCATCTGGTCGGCCAGTTTCACTATCTGTTCGTGCTCCATAACATCCAGATGCTCCCTTACATCGTTCACAATCTTCGTTATCTCAAGCACAGGCTCACTCATCTGGTCGGTCATATTCTGCAGGAATGCGGTCTTCACCCTGTCAGCCTCCTTCACATGCTGGTGGGCCTCGTTCAGAGCCTTATTCTGTTCATCCAGTTTCTCGCGGTTTCTGTCTATCTTGTTCAGATGGTTTCTTATCGAACGTCTCATAGCCACGAAACTGTTCGTCAGTATTCCCACCTCATCCTGCCGGTTGTTTGTAGTCACAGGCGCAAAGTAGTCTCCTTTTATCATCTGTTTTGCCGATGCCTCAAGGGTGCGCAGTGGCAGCAGCTCCTTATGTATAAAGAAATAGAAGAATGCCGCGATGGCCATCAGCGCCAGAACCACAATCAGCACCATGAGTGATATCAGCTGGTTGTACGATGCCATGACCTCTTCTTCCGGACAAACCACATCCACCACCCATTGTGTACCTTCCATCGGCTTATATGCAATAAAGCTATTCACACCGTTAAATACGGCCGATGCTGTTCCTTTCTCTCCTCCCAGCATCTTATATGCCAGATAGCTGTACTTGTCGCCAGGGAACTGTTCCATTATCTTGAACATAGCACCGGGCTTCAGCAGTGCAGTGTCAGGATGAACGATAAACGCGCCCTTTCGTGTTGCTATAGCTCCGTACATATTTGGCGACGGACGCCTTCCCTCTATCACCTTCGACAACCAGTAAAGCGATATGTCAATAGCAAACACGCCCACTGCCTTACCGTCCTCATGCAGCGGCAGACCGAATGAGATTATAGGTTCTCCGTTGGTCTTGTAGTTCTCAGCGGGGTCGCTCCAGTATTCTGTATTACGGTTCAGAGTCTCCTCATACCATGGCTGGTGCATATACGATTCATCGGCAAAGGTCTCGCTCTTTATCAGTTGTGTACCTTTACGATAGTAGTATATCATATACTCTCCGGGTCTGTGCTGATAATAATCAGGCACAAATGCTACAGCCACGCCTACTATCTCCGGTGTGTTTCTCAGTATCTCCTGCAGATAGTCGTCAATTGCATCGGGGTTATGCAGATTCTGCTCCACGTTCCAGAAAGTCTGTCTTGCCACCACCTCTTTCTCGTGCAGTGTGTTAGCCGCAGCAATCTCCATCTTCTGCAACATATCCTCGGCCTTACCTTCTGCCTCAACCCTTACAGCTTGTCGTGCATAATAAAACATAAGTGAGAATGTCGCCAAGAAAAGAATGGCAACAAACAGCATCACCCACAGGCTCAATCTCGCTGAAAGTGAATTAGGTAATAGATATCTCACTTTCGGTTTCATTATTTTAGGTTTTCTGCGGACAAATATAAAGAAAAAGAAATAAAACACCAAACTTTTTTCTGTTTTTTTAGTACTAAGGCAAAAAAATGCAATTTTTGCGCCGTTTTTAATAGTATATTTTGTACTTTTGCACCGCAATTCTATTAATCAATATTCTATTAATCAAAACAGTAATTACGAAATATGGAGATTTATGGTTTTAGTCTCGATGCTTGGATTACCATTCTAACGGTACTTACTATGTTTACGGTGCTGCTTACCACAAAGCTACGCGCCGATCTTGTATTCCTTGGAGCAATAGGAGTACTCCTCGTTACAGGTGTGCTTGATCAGAAGGAGGCCTTCGCAGGCTTCAGCAGCGGATCGGTAGTAGTGATAGGTGTACTGTTTGTTGTGGTAGCAGGATTAACACACACCGGAGTTCTGCAATGGATAGTAAAGAATCTTCTTGGTCAACCCAGGTCGTATACCAAAGCGGTTGTACGCCTCATGGTACCAGTAGCCGTCCTCAGTTCATTCCTCAGCAACACCACTGTTGTTGCCCTGTTTGTGAACATCGTGAAGATGTGGTCAAAGAAGCTTAACATCTCACCGTCTAAACTGCTCATCCCTCTTAGCTATGCATCGGGCATGGGTGGTGTGTGTACGTTGATTGGAACACCTCCCAACCTTATCATCTCCGGACTGTATACCGAACATACCGGCAACACCATAAATGTGCTTGCCACCACTATACCGGGACTGTTCTGCCTGTTCATCGGCATCCTGTCTATCATCGCCATGCGTAAGCTTCTGCCCAACCGCAAGGCTCCCGAAGACAGTCTTGAGGATACCGACGACTATACCATCGAGATGCTTGTGCCTTCCGACAATAAGTTCATCGGCGAGACACTGGGATATGCCGAACTCCTTGAGGTTAAGGGCGGACGACTGATAAAGATGCACCACTTCGATAATGTACCTGTAAAGATAGACAAGAACGAGTTCATCATGGGTGGCGACCACCTTGTATTTGCAGGACGTATCAAGGATATCCTTGAACTGCAACAGACTCACGGACTCATCAAGGGCGAAGAGGTGATTAACATCGGTACAAAGACTATCATCTCAACAGTCATCATGATAACCATGGTTGTACTGTCGGCACTCAATGTTATGCCTCTGCTCAATTGCGCCTTCCTTGCTGCAGCAGCCATGCTCGTGGCCAAATGCTGCACGCCCAACCAGGCCATGAAGGCCATCAACTGGGATATCCTTATGGTGTTTGCGGGTTCTGTGGTGTTAGGAACAGCCATACAGAAGACGGGTATTGCCGAACTTCTGGCATTCGAGATTCTCGATGTGTGCGGCACTAACCCTATTGTTGTCATGACAGCCATCTGTTTTGTTGGCACGTTCATCACCGAGTTCATCTCCAACACAGCTGCAGGAGCAATGTTCTTCCCCATCATGTACGAGGCTGCCGAGAAGTTGGGCTACGAGCCGTTCCCATTCCTCATAGCACTCATGGTAAGCGTCAGCAGTAGCTTCGCCACTCCTATCGGCTCACCAACCCACATGCTGGTATATGGTCCTGGCGGCTACAGGTTCAGCGATTTCATGCGCATCGGTCTGCTCATGAACCTCTTCATCCTGGCAGCAAACATCTTTATAGTAAACATTGTTTATCCGCTAACGCCATTACAATAGAAACAAAAATCCCCATCTCAATCGAGACGGGGATTTTTTATGTTTAGACCTTATTGGCTTTTTTACGCTGGTCGTGATCCAGAATTGTCTTGCGCATACGCATCGACTTTGGTGTCACCTCAACCAACTCATCCTGCTTGATGTACTCCAGGCACTCCTCCAGACTCATCACTGTCTTAGGAATGATGCGAGCCTTATCGTCGGTACCCGATGCACGCACGTTGGTAAGCTGCTTGGCCTTGCAAACGTTCACCACAAGGTCGTTGTCGTGAACATGCTCACCCACTACCTGTCCGGCATATACATCCTCACCTGGATCGATGAAGAACTTACCGCGGTCCTGCAGCTTATCGATAGCATAAGCAAAGGCGTTACCGGTATCCATTGAGATCATCGAACCGTTTACGCGGCGCTCAATCTCGCCCTTGTAAGGCTGATACTCCTTGAAGCGGTGAGCCATGATAGCCTCGCCCTGACTGGCAGTAAGCACATTGGTACGCAGACCGATAATACCACGCGATGGGATATCAAACTCGATGTTTACA
>Ga0247608_10008215_pt1 | contig 10577 bp, 6 predicted proteins | sample 176DNAGHGlowgp2_FD_193490 | JGI IMG/M metagenome (GOLD analysis project Ga0247608, IMG submission 193490) | Sheep rumen microbial communities from Palmerston North, Manawatu-Wanganui, New Zealand - 1766 DNA GHGlow gp2 | ecosystem: Host-associated > Mammals > Digestive system > Stomach > Rumen ... | reverse complement strand
ACACTCCTTTGCAGAGGACAGCGAGGGACGTATATGGATAGGCAGTGAGTTCGGCGTATGCTCCTACACCGACGATGGTGGGGTGAGAGACGAGAAGATAGTCAACAAGGTCACGCGCAACGGCATTGTGACGTCATTCCTCTGGCTGAGAGACAACACCGTATTCGTAAGTACGCATGGTGTAGGTGCATACGTGATAAACCTTAGGACGGGAGCCAGTACGTCCCTGCGCATGAAAGACGGTTTGCCGTCAGACCGTGTAAGCAGTGCCATAAGCGACGGCAAGGGCGGTCTGTGGCTTGCCACGCATGAAGGACTGGTACACGTGGATGATGCCATGACGCTGAAAGGGCTTACCATATATAATAAAACAAACGGACTGGCAGACAATCATACGTCGTCGGTAATGATGGATGCCATAGGCAGGGTGTGGGTAAGCACCTACTCGGGCGTATCATGTCTTGACAGCTCCACCGGACGCATATACAACTACGACCATAAGGACATCGGACAGCCCTGTGCATTCATCACGCGGCCTACCATGTGCGACGATGGTTGCTATTACTTCTGTACGGCATCGGGAGTGATGTGCTTCAATCCGCTCACGCTGACGGGTAACCAGAAGGCATCGCAGGTACAGATCATATCGTGTGAGGCGTATGCACCAGACGGCACCGATACGCGCATACTGCTGTTGTCGCCCGACGATGAAGGCAGGGCGGTGACGTCATATCAGCAGAATACGCTCAGGCTGACATTCTGCGTGCGCAACTTTGCACAGACTCAGCATGTGGAGTACTCCTACATGATGAAGGGCATGGACGACAAGTGGTACTACATAGGCAGCGACAACGACGTAGTGTTCCGCGGACTGCGACCGGGCAACTATACCTTCATACTGCGTGCAAAGCTGAAGAGCCAGGACTGGAAGGACGCCTCGGAGGTGAGCATGGAGATACGCATCACGCCACCTTTCTGGCAGACGTGGTGGGCATACATGCTCTACGGCATAGCCATCATCGTGGCGGTGGTGCTCTTCGTGCGTTCATATAAGCGCCGCCTGGCACTGAAGAACACGCTGGAGCTGGAGAAGCGACAGAACCAGCAGAGGCAGGAACTCAATGAGGAGCGTCTGCACTTCTTCACAAACATCACCCACGAGCTGCGCACTCCGCTCACGCTGATACTCGGTCCGTTGGAGGATGCCATGGCTGAGGTGGCTCATAAGCCGCTCAGGCGAAGGATGGAGATGATACAGAAGAATGCAGAGCGACTGCGCGACCTGATAAACGAGATTCTGGAGTTTCGCAAGACGGAGACGCAGAACCGCAGGCTCACCGTGGCGCGTGGCGACATAGGCATGTTCATCAATGAGATATGCCTGAACTTCAAGGAACTGTATAACAATCCTAAGGTAAGTTTCACGTACAGCATAGCTCCAGACCTGCCTAAGGTGTATTTTGATTCAGAGGTCATCACTACCATACTCAACAACTTCCTCTCAAATGCCATAAAATACACCGAGAAGGGAAGCATTGACACTTCCGTAAGGCAGAATGGCGACAGGATAGACATAACGGTGTCAGACACCGGTCATGGCATCAGCGAAGATGCCCTGCCGCACATCTTCGACCGCTACTATCAGGCTGACGGAAAGCATCAGGCCTCAGGCACCGGCATAGGTCTGGCATTGGTAAAGGCGCTGGCAGACCTGCACAAGGCTAAGCTGAGCGTTGACAGCAAAGAGGGCAGGGGCAGCATGTTTACCTTCTCACTCAGCATTGCCGATACCTATCCGGAGGCATTGCACAAGGAAGATGCGGAGACGGAGGAGAAGCCGGTTGCAGACGTAAGTACCGTACAGGCGGATGAAGAGGAAGTGACGGAGAACCAACTGACGTCGATGCTGATAGTGGAAGACAATGCCGACATCAGGGAGTACATAGCCGACTCCTTCGGTGAGGACTTCCGCATATTGCAGGCAGAGAACGGTGAGGAGGGCCTGCGTGTGGCTACGGAGAACATTCCAGACATCATCGTCAGCGACATCATGATGCCTAAGATGAACGGCATAGAGCTGACCAAACGACTGAAGGAGGACATACGCACCAGTCACATACCAATAATACTACTCACGGCGAAGGATACCGACGACGATAAGGAGGAAGGCTATGACAGCGGTGCAGACTCATATCTTACCAAGCCTTTCACCACCAAGCTCCTTGCCAGTCGCATACACAACCTGCTGCAGGCTCGCAGAAGGATGGCGGAGCAGATATTGCAGAGCCGTCCTGCCGTGGCTGCCGACGACGACGTAAAGCCAGAGACCGATGATACCGCTACGGAGAAAGAGTGGGGCGGCGCTTCGCTCAGTCGTCTTGACAGGGAGTTCCTCGACAAGCTCAATGCTATAATCAGTGAGAATATAATCAAGGAGGACCTCGACCTGCCATTCGTCACCGACAAGATGGCTATGAGCCACAGCACCTTCTACCGCAAGGTGAAGGCCCTCACTGGCATGACCGCCAAGGAGTACATACGCAAGTTCCGACTGCGCCACTGCTACCGCCTGCTTGAAAGTGGCGACTACAATGTCACCGAGGCTGCCATAATGACTGGCTTCAACCAGATGGCACACTTCCGCGAAGTGTTCAAGAAGGAGTTTGGCATACTGCCGTCTGAGGTCAAGAAGAAGCAGGCAGAGTAGGCTCATGCCCCCTGCATGCCGTAGATGGACGTGAACCCACGCTAAATACGATAAACGGAAAAGCGCCCTGCAGTAACTAAGTACTACAGGGCGCTCCTTATTTAAAGTGGGTAAATTTTCAAAAGAGAGTGCTCTCTTTCTGCAGGTTGCTTATGCACGATTGTGCATGAGTGAAGTGCAACCGCATACGGTAGAAACAGCTACCATTGAGCACATGATGAGCATTGCTACATTTGTAAACATAATCTTTTTCCTTTCTCTGTTTTTTAATTGAGGCTTACTTAGCATCACTGCCTTGGCTTAACCTCTTGTTATACATGTTGTTATCCCTTATCAGTAAGACCTTGTCTCCTGATTTCGAGTGCAAAGATACGAAGAATTGTGTGCGCACACAATTTTTTTTGCTACTTTCTTTCAAAAACACTATGTTTCTTTGACAGAGGTCAAAGAAAGCCATGTTTTTCATGTTTTTTTACACTGCCTGGAGTATGTTTCTCGGTAGGGATTTCCCGCAGCCTGTAGGGTAATTCTTTTTCTTATTAGGGAAAATATGTTTGGCAGATGATTATTTTGCCGTAACTTTGCTCTCAGAAATCAGAGACAGACGCCAACCAAAGTTTGACCGTTCTTATTTCTTTCGAGCGAAGAAGCTCTCAGAAATCAGAGACAGACGCCAACCAAAGTTGACAAGTAGCTAATAATTACAATAACAATATAAAGATAGAAAGGAACCATATTATGAAAAAGTCATTATTCACCCTCGCAATGGTAATCGGTATATTTGGTACGACAACAGTAAATGCACATCCAAATCGTCATCATCATCATCCAGTGCCACAGCGCGTAGAGGTGCGCCATCACCACAGGGTTCACCCACGTGTAGAGCGCGTAGTAGAGGTTCGTCCGGCAGCACCACGCACCGTAGTGGTACACCACCCACAGCCAGTGCCGGCACCTGCACCACGTCCGGTAGTAGTGGTAGAGCGTCGTCATGACAACGTAGCCACGGCAGCAGTGGTAGGCGGCATCATCGGTGGAGTAATCGGTGGCGTATTGGCAAGATAGGTGTTTTGGTGGGTTCAGTTAATTACCACCATGATTATAATATAAGTGACAGACAAACTGTAGTGGCGATGATGCTTTAGGGGTAGGGCATCATCGCCATTCTTTTTTTTGTAATTATGCACACCTGCTTATCGGTCAGGAGGCTCTGGCAAGCCTTTCAACCGACCTTCTTTTCCGCACCATTTTGCGAACGAATGAAACCATGGTAAAAAACGCAAAATAGAGGAAGAAAATCTGCGCAGTGCGCATGCGCTGATGTGTTTTTAGACCGTTTTCCTGTGGTATGATAGCGCTGAGGCTCGTTTTTTTGCTTGTTTTTGCAAAAAAATGATAGCTTTTACATCGCCAAAGCTATCACTTTACAGTGTAAAAGCTATCATATTACGATGTAAAAGCTATCAAATTACAAACGAAGAAGCTTGCCCTGAAAGGGCTATGTCGTGTATGGCTCTGTATTACAGAGCTTTACTCGACGGTTGTAATTTTGCCGATTTTCGGAGCAAAATTAGGTTTCGTGATTTCGACGGGCAGGAAAAGCAAGTTTAATACTCTAACTTCTGCCATAATTCGTTGATTCGCTTCTCAGGTTGCCACCTTGTTCCGAACACCCATTTTGATGTAATCTGGAAGAACTCAGGCTTGCCGTCCGCCTCGTTCAGGTTGTTCTTCAGCCATCCGCTGTCGCCACCGGTGCGTGAGCATCCGTAATAGTACGTGCGTTGGCCCCACGGACAAGGGTCGAGCACCTTGTCGGTGTAGGCATAGCTGATGTTACGGTCAAGTATGTTCTCTGTCATGGTGCAGTCTATGAGGTAGAACTGCGAATCGTGGTGATACCTGCCCAGTGGGGTAGGGCGCAGTGCGTCAAATGAAGAGTTCGTGATGACCAGCTTCTTCGACTTGTCTCCGCGTCCGTCGTGCCATATTATGGCATGTCCGTCGCCGAGGAATCGGCAGCGTGTGGCATAGCACCATCCGCGCGGGCACAGGAAATCGACGCCCAGGCAACGCAGGAAGAGGTCGGCATGATAGTACATGCCGTCGCCGTTTGGAGCCCATAGTGAGAGGGCATCGTTGCCATCTGCCCAGATGTTGCTGTTGATGATGATGGTGCGCGTGGCGCGTCCGTACACAGCCATCTGGTGTGCGGTGGTAGGCTCAACGGTGGTGCCGTAGTTATTGTATATTGTAAGTCCGCTGATTACGCAGTCGTCGGCACCCTCAAGCAACTCCACCACGCCGTGTTTCACAGCCTTGCCCCTGTATTCCGTCATTACGGGTTTCTTGTTCAGTTCAGCCAACTGTATTATGGTGCTGTCGCGGTCTTCTCCCACCAGCACTATGTTAGGACGGTCAATCACCACCTTCTGGTTGTATGTGCCATTGTGTATCAGTATGCAGAAAGGCTTGTCTCCATTCTCCGGAGCCTTCTCTATGGCAGCCTGTATGCTCTCGTCGGCGTTCACTACGGCGTCGAAGTCTATGTCGCGCTTGCGTGGCGACTTGTTGAGCGTCAGCAGTCCGTTTTGGTTAGCGCCCTTGCTGTTGACGTCGATGCTCACCTTGCCCTCCGGATCATGCTTTGCAGCCCATGCATCGTACTCTTGATACAGGCGCAGTGGTGCAGAGCCATACCACAGATAACCGGTGCGGCGCTCATGGCCAATGTCCTCCAGTCGGCGGCGTGGCACACCGTCGCGGTCGCACACGTAAGGCTCGCAGTTCTGCAGGTCGTAGAAGCGTGCCCAGAGAGGCTGCGCGTCAGGATCTTCCACCAGTTTTGCGTCAGACTCAGGCGAACCCTTCTTGCCTGTGCGCAACAGCTTTACTCCCGTAAGCTTGTAGCGGTCAAACCACGCCATGGCACCGTGTATGGCATTCTTTACGCGACTGTCAGGGTCAGGCAGGCTCATCAGCAGCGCCACTATGCCGGCGCTCTCCTGCGAACAGTATGCCGGCAGTTCGTAGGCACGTGCATGGGCAGGCTTCAGTGTCACGTGGTCGTGCTGCTGGCACCATATAGTAGGCTTGCCGTCGTGCACTATCTGGGTGTTGAGTATGCACTCCACGCCCTTATTGAAAGCCTGCATGGCCCTCTTGCGCATAGCCTTGTCGGTAAGGCTGTTGCCGTAAGGCTCGCGCTGCTCTGCAATATCGCGCAGCATGTTCATGGTGTTCACCATGGCACCGTCGTTGTATGTGATGTGAACCTGATAGTCGCGGTTCTTAGGCCAGAACTGCGGCCATCCGCCATTGTCGTACTGTCCGCTCAGTAGGAACTCCACTCCTCGGCGGAAGGCATCGCGGTAGCGCTTGTCCTTGGTGCCCTGGTAGAGTCGTGCAAGGTAGGCAAGCTGCGTGGTGGTGGCATTATTGTCGATGGTAGAGTCGTCAAGTCGTTCCCTGTCGCGCTCCACCCGCTGTCGGTCTTCATCGCTGAGCGGCCGAGCCATGTCGATGTTCTTCGGCCATCCGCCGGTGGTGCGTTGGTACAGCAGCACCTGGTCGCCTATGCGGCGCGCCTCCTCGGTGGTATAGAAAGCCTTGCTCTTCTCCCTGAGTGGCGAGAGAGCCTTGTTTGACTGTGCGCCGACGTTTAGCGCAGACAGTATCAATGATATTAGCAGTAATACATTCTTCATAGTTGTGGTGGTATTAATTGGTATATATTATTTTTGACGCTATGGATAGCGGTATGGTTTAATAGTAGGTTGGGGATGAAAAAACGCAGCAATAATGAGGTCGTTCATCGTTGCTGCGTTTCGTTTATTTAATAAAGTCATTCAAGTTTCGCTTTGCTCACTTCTGGGAAGTTAAAAGGAGTCAAGGGGAGTTATCGCGGCTTTTCAGCCGCTCGGGGAGTTAAAGGACATTACTTCTGCTTTCCCCTTTTTGAGGAGTCGGGCTTGTTTTTGAGGGGTTAGGTATTGTCCCCTAACTCCTCTTTACTCCCCTTAACTCCCCTTAACTCCTCAAACTATCCGGACTTCAGAAAGTTGAGTAAAGTCAAAGTTCAGAATAGTTCTGCAGGAATCTTGTCCTTGGCATTCTCAAAGTCCTCCACGGTGTCGAGTTCGCAAGAGAAGAACTCCGTAACGTCGATTACCTTGTAGGAGTGGCCCTGTGGTATGAGTCTTTCGAAAGCCAGCTCATAGAACTTGTCCTCCAGGTGCTCCGTGTCCATCATCTGCTCCAGTTCCTTATACAGCGCCGTAGAGTATGATGCGCCTATCTTCTCTATGCCGAGGCTCTCGCCGGCGGCAGAGGCAGGGTTGCAGGTCTTGCTGATTTCGCGTATGGTGCCGTTGTCGTCGGTCACCACCTTCATCTCCTCCTCGCCCAGCTCGTGGCGTATGAGCGTGAGCACGTTGGCAGCGCTGCACTCCGTAACCTGCTTTATGATGGCAGGGTCGTAGAGCAGGTCGCTGTCGAGCAGCAGGAAGTCCTTGCCGTCAACGGCAGGACGTGCCAGCCACAGCGAGTAGATGTTGTTGGTAGAGTCGAACACGTTGTTGTGTATGAACTCCACGTTGATGCTGTCGCCGTAGGTCTTTGCCACAAACTGCTCGATCATCTCGTGCAGATAGCCTGTCACAATGACGAAATCCTTGATGCCGCCCTGCATCAGTGCGTCCATGGAACGCTGCAGCAGCGGACGCTCGCCTATGCTGAGCAGGCACTTTGGGGTATGCTCTGTAAGCGGACGCAGGCGTGATGCCATGCCAGCCGCAAGTATTACTGCTTTCATTCTAATTGAAAGTTGAAAGTTGAGAATTGAAAATTATGATTACTGCTTGGTGAATTGAAAATTGAAAAATGATGATTGGGTTTTGTACCTTGCCTTTTCATGCGGCAGGGTGTAATCATAATTTTCAACTTTCATTTTTTAATTTTCAATTCAAACAGTCGAGTATCGTGTCAACCACGGTTTGTATCTGCTCCTTGCGTCCGAGTGTTATGCGCAGGCAGTCCTCCAGTCCCTTGTCGCCCATGAACTTAATCTTATAGTCCTGGTCGCCGAGTGCCTTCTGCAGGCGCTCCTTTATCTCGGTAGGATACTTTATGAGTATGAAGTTAGCCACGCTCTTATACACTTTGAAGCCTGGGAGAGAGCCAAGCTCCTTCTTGAACAGCTGACGGTCCCACTCCATCTCGTCGGCTACCTTGCGGTAGTGGTCGTGACTGTCAAGTGCAGCGAGTGCCACAGCCTCAGAGAAGCGGTTGTAGCCCAGGTACTTGTTGGTATAGCTGAGGAACTGGTCGTGGCCCTTGCCAATGAATCCGAAACCGCAGCGCAGGCCTGGCAGGCCGTAGAACTTAGACAGCGTACGTGAGATAATCAGGTTGCCGTACTTATTTATCAGCGGAGCGATATAGTCAGTGTCGTCAGATATGAATGAAGCGTAAGCCTCGTCAATGAGCACCATGGTGTCAGACGGTATGTTCTCCATTATGCGTCCGGTCTCCTCAGGAGTCAGTCCGTTGCCGGTAGGGTTGTTAGGCGATGCCAGCAGCAGCATGCGAGGGTGTACGCGGTTGGTGTATTCTATCACCTCGTCGATGTCATAGGCGAAGGTGTCGTCCTGCTCATGCAGGGGGTACATCTCGAATGTTCCGCCACACTCTGATGCTACGCGGTTGTAGTACCACCAAGAGAATTCAGGTATGAGGATTTTCTTGTTGTCGCCCTTCATCAGGAAGTAGTGTATGGCGTTCTTCAGCAAGTCCTCTCCACCGTATGTCAGCAGCACCTGCTCTTCAGGTATGCCGTAGATTTCGCTAAGCTTTACAGAGATTACGCTCTTCTTGCCTTCATCATATATACGGGTGTAGAAACAAAGGGTCTGAGGGTCGAAATTCTTTACAGTCTCAATGACCTTCTGTGATGGTTGGAAATTAAACTCGTTTCTGTCTAAAAAATTCATTTTGAATATTTGTTATCTTTATTTTTCGTCTTGTGGGTGGAATAGTCGGATACTCCAAAATCTTGGCAAAATTACTAATAAATAATGAGATGCGCAAAGAAATGAATGTAAAAAACGTGAAATGTATATATTTTGGTGTGATTTACAGCATGATTGTACTCTGTCTGTCTTTGAAAAGTGCATGGTGCTTGTGGAGGAACAGACGGAGTGACTACACCGTTTCCTACGGCGTAGCCTACGTATTCTTCAGGTTTTACCTATAGCTTGAAATCCTAAAGTGGAACTTGTGGCAGTATGGGATGTTGCTATTTGTTTAGTTCCTCAAGGAATATGAATTCGAAGTCGTACTCCTTGCCGCGATTATTGGTGAACTTGCCGGAGAAGTTGTCCCATCTGGTGGAGTGCTTGCCTACGAACTTGCCTGTGTTGTTGCCCTTCGGCGAATATTCCTTTATGACGTATCTCCTTAAGGCGATGTCGAGGTCCTCGCTCTCTGCAACGACGAGCTTGAACTTAGTGCCTGGTCGGTCGTTATAGTAATAGTAGCCGAGTGAGTCGCCCTCGCTGGCATTGCGGAAGTCAGCGTAAAGCGTTACGTTATATTCACCGATTTTGCCGCTGAACTTCTGTGCATAGGCATTGCAGACAATGGCAAGCACCATCAGTAATACGAAAGATAATCTCTTCATGATATGATATTTTTTGTGAGTTCTGTTGATTACGTTCCTTTGGTCAGTAAATCTTACACCGTTTATGTATTGCCTAACCCTTTGCCGGTACCATGATGTATATGCCAACGATGCCGGCACCGCTGCCGAAACACTTGGCAGGCGAACCGCTCAGTTGGCGGATTACGAGGAAATGGTCGTAGAACCTGACGCTGAAGCGATAGTTGCATTCCTGCAGTGCGGTGACGAAGTTGCCGGTCTCTTGGTTAGGCGTTATGCCATTGATGCCGACGAGCGCATCGTTGCCGGCACCATAGCCTTCAGAGTCGCGCCTGATAGACAGCGTGAAGCTCTCATTGTCGGGCTTGTACCACAATGTAAGCTCGCCTTTTACGCCCATGTGGTTCTCGTAGATGTATTCACCACCGTGGTCCCATCCGCTGAAATTGAAAGTCTTACCCTCGATATACGGACTGTTGTATGCGCCGTTCTGCTGGTCGATGGGGTAGGCGTAATGGTCGGAAAACTTCTTCAGCTTGAACTTATGCCCGTTGTTTTGCGTTATGCCAACCAGTTCACCGTTCTTTATCTCTGCCCTGAGGAAGTAGATGTGCACTATGCCTTCACCTTCAATCTCCCTGTAGGCCTTGATGTCGAACAGGCTGCCGTTCTTCAGTCCGGCAACATTGCAGACTACGGTCTCGCCGTCAATGTTTTGGAATATCTCTCCTGTCATGATGTCGTCCTTTACGGCGCAAGCCATCTTGACCTCGGTATTGCCGAGCTTGCCTTTCCAGAAGTAGTACGAGGTCTCGTCTGCGCTGACGTACAGTGCCATGAGCAGACATAGTATTGACATGATAAAGCGTTGTTTCATAATCTCAGTGATGATTTTTATGTAGTTAAATAAATTCTTTACGCAGTGTTAGTATTTACTGTTTGCAAAGGTACAAAATACTTTTTAAGTTCCGACATAAAACATGGATATTTTCTTCTGCTACATGTTTTTTTAACAGTTCATTCCAACCCTGGGATGCTACGCCAGGGGAAAAGTGGTATAAATGAGTCAAGTATTACATAATTTCGGTTAGATATAACAAGAAAACGGCATGATTGTTTGTTTTGTCGGATTTTTTTATTAATTTTGCATCATATTTCAATGATTTTAGGTGGGTTCTATAAATTAGCTTTGACAGATTTTCGGATTTCTTT
>Ga0247608_10008213_pt1 | contig 10578 bp, 7 predicted proteins | sample 176DNAGHGlowgp2_FD_193490 | JGI IMG/M metagenome (GOLD analysis project Ga0247608, IMG submission 193490) | Sheep rumen microbial communities from Palmerston North, Manawatu-Wanganui, New Zealand - 1766 DNA GHGlow gp2 | ecosystem: Host-associated > Mammals > Digestive system > Stomach > Rumen ... | reverse complement strand
GTTTCGATATCTCTTGCCGGATCCACACTTCCTTCCACGTGAATGATGTTGTCGTCTTCAAAGCATCGAACCACATGCACGATTGCATCCACTTCACGGATGTTCGCAAGGAACTGGTTTCCGAGTCCTTCGCCCTTGCTTGCGCCCTTTACAAGTCCCGCAATATCCACAAATTCGATGGTGGCAGGTGTAACCTTCTTAGTATGATACAACTCGCCCAGTTTCACGATTCTCTCATCCGGTACCGCCACGATTCCGACATTCGGATCGATCGTTGCGAAAGGATAGTTTGCGGATAACGCCCCCGCATTGGTCAGTGAATTAAAAAGTGTGCTCTTGCCGACATTCGGCAAACCGACTATTCCTAGTTTCATTTTTCTCTAAACTCCTTTATTTACGGGCTTTGCGAGACTTTACGTACCCACTACGTACCCACCCTATCTCGAAAAAAGTGCTTTGGGTAGGGTAACTGAATGAGAATTTGACGTTTTGCAAAAAGCCAAAAAATAAAAGGCATTTTTGCCATTTTTTATCAAATTACCTTCAGCAAATTGATACCTTCATGAAGCGACTCGGTAGTCACATCTACATATTATAACACATCCAAAAACAGATGAAAAGCGAAGAAAATCTCTCTGGTGCTGTTCATTTGAACAGTACCAGGGAGTCTTAGTGCGATTATCTTGCTATTTACTCTTTTGACCACGATTTCGACTCCCTGACTTTTATCAATCAGCATTCTTTGCTATAGACAAACAATCATATAAACAGGCAAATACGTTATTCCATCTTTCTCACTCAGATCAGCAGTATGTAAAACAAACGCTTCATTCAACTGCTCAGAATACTTTTTTCTGAATTTATTCAAAGATGATAACGTATAATTCTTTCCAGATTTAACTTCAAGCGGAGATATATTGTGCCGATTGGTTGTTTTGCTCTTTGCCAAAAGAAAATCAATTTCCATTCTGCTATCCTTATCCGTTCGAGATGAATTAGAATAGAAGTATAGGGCACGACCATTAGCAACAAGCATTTGTGATACTATATTTTCAAAAATCATTCCCTCGTTGACTTCCAACTTGCCAAACAACAGCTTTTTATATATTTCCTCTGAAACAATCCCATTTTCGTCAAAAGCGTGACTAATCAGAAGCCCGGTATCTCCCATGTACATTTTAAAAGCAGAATTATCACGGTTAAGCTTTAAACCTATATTGGGTTCAGTTGAATTGAAACACACATTTGTCATCATAGAATCCTGAAGCCAAAGAAATGCACTCTCATAATCTCTAAAACGAGCTCCTTTCCCCAAGGAAGAAATCGTAAACTTCTTTTCATGCTTTGACAGTTGAGCAGGAATCTCATCAAAGATACTCTCCACTTTTCCCTCGTAACCTTCCGCATGTTTCTGAATATCCTCCCTGTACAAAGTCAGGATATCTCTTTTAATCTGATCGGCTGCTTCGAAGTTTCCAGTCTCTATATACTCCTTGACAACTTGAGGCATTCCGCCGATGATTACGTATTCACGAAAAAGTGTCATGACTTTACGATGCAAAGCTTGTCCCAATGGATTCCTTTTTTCAAAACAATCCAATATCAGAGGCATTATCATATCTTCGCCCTTTGCCCATAGAAACTCCTCAAAATCCATGGGATACATCTTAATATGACGTTCTTCCGATGGAATAACAATGTCTTTTACATTTTTCTTAATAGACATAAGAGAACCAGTCTCAATATAATCGTATCTGCCATCTGCTACAAGGAATTTAATTGCAGCTCTTGCTCGAGGATATAACTGAACCTCATCAAAAATAATCAGGGACTCTCTGTCATATAGTTTTACATTAAAGGCAGCCGACAGATACATAAAGAAGCTGTCGAGATCTCGAAGATTCATATCAAAGAGATCAGTGATTTCGGAACCAATTTGATTAAAATCAATTAGAATATATGACTTATAGTTTTGCCTAGCAAATTCCTCAACTATATAACTCTTTCCGACACGTCTGGCACCATCAATAAGTAAGGCTGTTTTGCCATTGCTATTTGCTTTCCATTTAAGGATTTTTTCTTCAATTTTGCGCTTCATAAGCATACCTCATCACCAAATCAAGATTTTTAATTCGTGACATTTACACCAAATCATGTTTTTTGATTATAATCCCTCTTGCGACGCAAATCAAGATTTTTAATTCTTGAATTTCACACCAAATCAAGATTTATCGTCAAAATGGTTATACCGCCACTTTGTTTAGTAAAAACATAACCGATAATCCTGAAATCATCCTGATTAAAAGCTTCATTTGCCGGAAGATGATATAAATTCATCCATTTCAAGTTTATATTCATCCGTATGATCTTCCCATATGCACGCATGCTCGCTGTCATCCACTGTCCATATTTCCTTATTGTCACAGTTTATATTATTATAGATTTCTTCACCCATAAAAAATGGAGTCATCTCATCTGCTTTGCTGTTAATTATCAGTGATGGAACATTCACTTTCTTAGCAATATTAATTGAATTTGCATCCTCATACGAGAATCCCAGTTTTTGTTTATTAATCATGTTTCCAAGCCAAAGCATATAGTCTGTCGGGATTCCTGTATTCATCTTATCCATTTCAGCAGAAATCATATATTCAACATTTCCGAGAGGACAGTCGAGAATCATAAAATCTATTTTGCTTTGATCATCAAGCGATGCAACTGCCTGAATTGCAGTAGCTCCACCAAAGGATGTTCCCCATATACCAATATTAATTCCCGGATATTTTTTCTCAGCATAATCTATAAGATCAATAACATCGTATTTTTCCCAATAACCATATGTTGTTCTTTCTGCCGTGTTCTCATTTGAACTTCTTTGGTCAAATGTAATTACATCATATCCCATTTCAACAAAATATTTTGCAACCGGATAATTAGTATATCTGTTGCCGCCAAGCCCGTGTATCATTATAACTAATTTATCATGTTCATCTCCGGAATTAATATAATCTCCCGGAATTATATGTCCATCAAAAGTTGAAGTCTCAGATATGTTTTCAATAGCATAACTTGCCTTAAATTCCTCCGGATCCATGTTCATAGTCGTCCAGAAGCTGTCCTTAACTTCTTTGGTATCTTCAGGGCTGACAAGCTGCGTTGAGCCTTCAAACACCTGTAATCCTATATAATATGAACCTCCAACTGTTAGAAGCAATAATATCGCCATGATCACAGCAGATATTATCAGAAATCTTTTAACTCCTTTTCGCATTTTTAATTTCCTCCAAATGTGACAAGCACTCATCACACCATTCTACAACCATCTTCGACCTTCTACGTCCGTAAGATATAGTAACCAACACTGTCAACCATCGAAAAAAATGTTTTCAGACTTTCAGTTTATTAATCTCTATCCAAATGACACTAAATAAACTTATCCATATGGCCAGCCCGATTACAATCGCTGTTCCCAAAGGCCATACGAACGAAAAACTGTCTGTTACATCCAGGAGTTTTTTTATGGAAAAGAAGCTTATAATGAATGAAGCAATACAACCGAAGACAAATGCCGCCATTGCCGAAAGCCCGTATTCGATAAAAATCATTTTAAACTTCATTGATTTATCCATTCCAACAACGTCATAAAGCCACATCTCTTTATTTCGCATTCGCATATTTGCCTGTAGCGAGTTGATGATTTGGACAAGACATACTAAAATTACAAATCCACCGAACAACGTAGCAATAACTTTTGCAATCTTTATGTACTTTAAGCTTTCCGAATAATCAGCAGATCCTTTTAAGTCTGTAAATACATTTAAATAATGCAAATCATTTCTGTCTGCATAATCACGAATCAGGGTATCCGGTTTTTCCGGTTGGGTTCGCATAATACCGATTTCACTATGTGGATATCCGCCATAAACCATCTGATTTATCCCGTTACAAAAAGCCATCCCTTCATCGTTAACGGGTTCACCCATTTTGATTTCTGCTTGAGAAATTTGTTCGGCTCGTTTATTAAGTGTTTCAATGGGATATATAAAATAGAAATATCCGTTCGAGTATGAATCAACATAGCTTTCTCCGGTAGCTACATCCTGCGACACAATCCCCATTACAGTATATGTATCTACTGCACCTCTTTCAAATTCTATCTGTTTAAGAGCATCCAGTATATATGCTGTATAAGTATTATCTGCAATATACCCATCTAAATCATATCCTTTCTCCTTGAGATGTTCTAATAATTCTTTTCTCATTTGACCGGATTCTTCATTGTTACTATCCGGCACAATCGACCAAAGAGTATCATATACCGCATCTCCGTAAGGAACTTTCTCACCCAATGGATTTATGTATGCATTGATACCGTGATCTTCTGCGACTTCCATAAGAGAATCTATTAATGCTTTTTTAGCTCTCGCTGCTCCTTCAATACTTAAACATTTTACAGTATCTCCAACTTTATAATCAGTCTGTTCTATTATTTCTTTCTTGGAGGAATTTGCAAATCCGGCACTTTTCTCTACCGTTTTTTTATACGAATTACAAACCAGAATTCCGTTTTCTTTTATCATTTTGTCATAATCAATTTCACCATCTAAAAGATATTTTTTTTCCTTCTCAATATCTTCCTTTGTATATCCGGTTTCAATGAGTACAACATCCGTTTTTGAAAGATCTTGTATTTTTTCATCAAACATAAATGTCGAAAAATGCTTTACAATATAGGAAGAAACCATATACGGAATTGTCTCATAGACATTTTCAATCTCTTCCAATTCACTGCATATCTTACCGTCCTTGATTGGATCATATATGGTTATTTCAGACGATTCATAATTCAGGCTGCTTACAACTTCCGAATAGGCAATATCATAAGTTTTAAAAAAGTTCTTCATAGAAGAAGTAACTGTTTGTGTATAACTGAAAACCGTAAGAATAAAAACGATACAAAAAAACATAACTGAAAAAACAGAAGAAGTTCCGCCTTTTTTCCTTAGAATATTTCTATTTGCATACAGTCCCGGGGTTTTAAATAATCTTCCCAGTTTTCCCCCTTTTTTATCTAATCTTTTTATGGTTTTTCTCTTTTCAAAAGTTGTATATATCCCTTTTAGAGCTTCGACAGGTGCAACTTTTCCGGCAAGTCTTGATGGTTCTATAAGCGAAAATAGTGTCACGGCAATACAAAGCAATGCTGTGTAAAATGCTGCCGAAGGATACAGTTTAAAACTGAAAGCATCCGTTAATTCAAGAGTACTCTTAATCCACGGTTCAAGTACCTTCAGCCCTCCGAATCCAACTATTATTCCGATTATCGATGCTAATAATGACATTGTTATCCCTTCTGCAAAAAGCAGTAGTCTTAACTGTCCGTCAGACATTCCCACGCATCTGAACACTCCATAATCCCGAACTCGTTCCGTAACAGCAATCATCATAGTATTTCTAAGAATATATGCGGAAAGAATCCCAAATATAGAAGCAATGAGAATTAATACGCAATTTAAAAACAATGTAGATGTTGAATCACCCTGTCCATAGTACATTAAAACATATGACATGACTTTTAAATCTATGCCGTATTCATCTCTCAGTTTTTCTGCTGTATCCAGGAGATTGTTTGTATTACTAAGCTTAATTTTAAGCGTGATTACATCCGTTTTCTTTAAATCCGATATTTCAATTTCTTTCGCATCCGTAGTCCACTTATAGTTCCATTTTAGTACGACAATTTTATCTATTCTTTTATCCTTACTTAGTTTATCAACGGTTTCTTTAATATTCGGAACTTTAACTATAGAACTGAAGCGAACACTTTCATCCTCTTCCTCACAAATCCAGCCTGCCGAATATACTTCATAGGGATCCGACAAATATACACTGTCAAATGAGTAATCCCATGCTGCATATCCTATACTCATTGTTACGTAACACAGAATAAAAGTTAATATAATACCAAAAACAGAATAAAGTGTTCTGGTTTTATTTCGTTTCATATATTTCAAAGAAAGTGATATAAAATAACTCATAGTTCATCCTCAGCATTTTCATCTATATCAGAAACAGCATTTTTAATCGTTACATCACCTATAACTTTTCCATCCGATAATGTAATAATACGATCAGCCATAGCTGCTATTTTTTCATCATGCGTTACAAGTATCATGGTTTGCGAAAACTTGTTGGCAGACTTTTGTAAAAGAGCCATAATCTCCAAGCCTGTTGCCTTATCCAAATTTCCCGTAGGTTCATCTGCCAGTATAAGTGCAGGATGATGTGCGTATGCCCGACCGATTGCAACTCTCTGCTTCTGGCCGCCGGAAAGCTGTTCGGGAATATGATCTCTTCTATCCTTAAGTCCCAAGAGTTCCAACAGTTTATCCATGTTCTTATCTTTCATTCGAATTCCGTCAAGTCGAAGTGGCATTTCTATATTCTCTTCCACCGTAAGAACAGGTATGAGGTTGTATTCCTGAAAGATAAATCCAATTTTTCTTCTTCTGAATTCAGCCTTTTCTCTGGGTTTCATCTCATGAACATTTTCTCCGTCTATAACAACTTCTCCTTCAGTCGGAGAATCTATTCCACCAAGCAAAGAAAGCAGCGTCGATTTGCCTGAGCCACTGCTTCCGACAATGGCTACAAACTCGCCCTTTTCAAATGATAGATTTACATCATTAAGGGCTTTGACACTGCTTTCACCTTTTCCGTATATTTTACTTAGACCTTTAACTTCTATGAAACTCATGTGCTCCTCCTTAAGTATGTTTTATGTATAAATCATAAAATAAAACAAAGGAGAAGTCATCTTAAGATAACGTAAGATTTCTCTATGAATCCTTTAGAAATGTTGTATAAATGCTGGTGTAAGAATTAACACCTGTTTTACTCTCGGCTGTAATTGTTCCTCCATGAGCCTTAATTATTTCCTTTGAAAGATTAAGGCCAATTCCGACACTGTCTTTCTTTTCTTTCTGTCCGGACGCTTTATAAAAACGATTAAAAATCTTTGGAACTTCATCTTCGGGTATTCCCTCGCCGTAATCTTTTATTTCAACGCTTATTGCAAGCGGTGTATCGGATATACAAATATCAACTATGCCGTCCCTCTCGGAATATTCCATTGCATTTTTAAGTATATTTACAAATGCTTCTTCAAGCCATTTGCTGTCTCCCGTAACGATAATATCGTTTCCGTTTTGCTTTTGTTCTTCTTTGTGTATGGTAATGTTCTTTTCTTTTATGATGGGTTCCAGCATATATAAAACGCGGTCAATTGTCTCGTTTATCGGCAATTCTTTTTTATCCATCTGATATGCGCCGGATTCAAGTTTTGCTATCTGAAGCATTCCCGTTACGAGCCAGCGGATTCTTTCGATAGCTTCTATGGCATGTTTCGACAACTCCTGTTTCTCTTCATCTTCGCCGATTGATTTTCTGAAAATATCTGTATATATTTCCAGTGAGGCCAGTGGTGTTTTAATCTGATGCGATATGTCATTCATAAGATTTTTCTGCCATAATAATTCGCGATTCTTTTCCGCTTCCCGACTCTTTTGTATTTTTTCAAGTTCTTTTATTTCCTCGAATATACTTGCAAATACACCATCTTTTTCAACACGGGAATTGAATACAAGTTCATTTTCATTTGAAATAATATCATCAAGATACTGTTCTGTCTGAATCAGTTTTTTGTAAATTCTCCTTATAAAAACAACTCCTAAAACAATCGTGATTACCAGACAGGCGGCAAGCATAATTGCTAAAACCTCCGGTCTTTTATACAGAAAAAAAGTCGCGAGAATTAATCCTGCGACTAAAATACCTGTAACTGATAAAAATTTCTTTTCTTCCAAATAAATCATAATTTCCCCCGGTATCATGCACATGCAGTGTTTTATATTATATCAATTTATAGCCTTCTCCACGTATGGTCTGAATGAATTCCCCGTTTTCACTCTCGCCTAATTTTTCACGAATTCTCTTTATATGAACCGAAAGGGTATTGGCATCCAGATATTCTCCCGCATTTTCCCATAAGCACTCTGTCAGAATTTCTCTCGAAACTATTTTTCCCTGGTATTCGATTAATTTACCAAGTATTTTATATTCTGCGGGAGTCAGATCAATTCTCAAACCCTTCTTCCATACACATAGCCTTGCGTGATCCATTTTGAATTCTTTGAAGGAATCCGAACCTTCCGTATTCTGAACTCTTTCTTTTGAAATTTGCACACGATTGTAATGTGCCTTAATTCTCGCAACCAACTCGGCCACGCGAAAAGGTTTTATAACATAATCATCTGCGCCGAGTCCGAACCCCTTTACAACATTTTCCTCATTCTCCATTGCGGTCAGAAAAATAATCGGTATATCCTTATCCTTTTTGCGAATCCACTCACAAAAATCATATCCGCTCCCATCCGGAAGCATGATATCCAAAAGAATTAAATCTATGGTTTGATTCAGATATATATCCTCTCCATTAATTATGTTTTCTGCATGATAAACTTCAAAGCCTTCTTCTTTTAAAGAATACTTCAATCCCAAAGCGAAGTTTGAATCATCTTCAATTAATAATATTCTCATACCGCATCACCAAATCATTTTCCTCTTTGATAAATTATAGCATTCAGAACCTTTTTCATAATTCAATTATATCTGATATCTTTGAACATTCAATGATCAAAATATCAGAAATCCGCTTCTAGAGCGGATTCCATTGATTTGTAATTTATATTCATCTAAAGAGTTCGTCGGAAGTTATTATAGCCTGAATATTCCCAGAATACGATGATTCCTCAACCTCATACGTCGTTATTAATGTTGAATGTATCGCATATTTTGTCTTTGTCGAAATCCTCAAATCAGATATTCTCCTTCGCATAGCTTTATCAAAAGCCAAATCCGGAGAATAATTGGATTCGCTATATTTCATTTCACATACATTTATAACTTGATCTTTTCTGACAATTAATAGATCTATCTGTGATCCCTGAATTCCTTTTTCGGAGTCTGCATCGCATCTCCATGAATTTACATCCGTTTGAACACCCGCTATTCCTAGCGCATTCTTTATTTGTGGAATATGTTCTAAACATACTCTCTCAAATGCCACTCCACTCCATGCGTTCACTTCACCGGAATTACTTGCACTTTTCCAGTAGTTCTCGTCATATCTATTTGTTTTCAAAAATCTGTTATAAAACAATGTGTAGTTATCTATCAACTGATAAAGCGAATTTTTGCTTTCTGCGCCAAAAGGAACATATTTCCTTATAAATCCACAATTCTCCAATTCTTTAAGTTTCTTTGTTAGTTCACCGGAACTTGGAATTCTCGTTTTTTTGCATATTTCATCTCTGGTAATTCCCTTTTTTACATTGCAAAGTGCTTCGATAATCTTGATATATTGTTCCGGTTTGTTAAATAAAGCACGATAAAGATTATTATATTCATCCTGCAACGGAGCGCCTTCCTTAAAGAAAAGATCGTCAACATTTTGAGGAAGACTCTTTCCTTTTTTTAAAAGACTCCAATAAAAAGGTACACCTCCAAGAATCATATAGCATTGAACTATCTGATGGCGGTTGAATTTTATATTTTTCGAAGCCAAATACTCTTCGCATTCTCCCAATGTAAATGGTTTAAGATTTATTCTGACAGTAATTCTATTATGTAATCCACCTTTCGAATTAACGATATTATCCATCATCCAGTATGTTGCAGATGCACATACAATAAGAATTACATCTTTTTCCTTGCGTGCCGTCACCCATCCGTTCCAAAAGCTCTCAAGTGCAGAGATTAGTTCACTGCCCTTCGTATCCATCCAGGATAACTCATCTATGAATATTACCTTCTTCTTATCCTTAGATTTTTTTATTATTTCTTTTAAACAGTCAAATGCTTCGTACCACGATGATAGTTCGTTTTTCGGCTTGAATCCTGCTTCTGAAAGTGATTTTGAAAACTCTTCGAGTTGCGTTTTCTTTCTGGCAGTCTTTATTATAGAATCGGTGCTGATTCCCGTATGTTGAAATGTAAACTTATAATCAAAACTTTCTCTTATTAGGAATGTTTTTCCGACACGGCGTCTTCCAAAAACAGCCACAAATTGAGACTCATCCTCTTTCAAAAGCGACTGTAACAATTTTTGTTCTTCTACTCTACCTACCATAATCATTCTCCATTTCTTCCAAATCCTATAATTTATTAAAGTTTTGGAAGTTTTCTATGGCATAATTCTATAATAAATGATACTTACTTGTCAAATGCAAAAACTTCCAAATTTCGAATTTTTTATCGAATTTGGAAGTTTTTCTAATCTTCTTAAAAAGAACCATAGTAAATTAGTCGAGTAGACTAAGGACTCGCACCCTTAGTCCCTCACAAATCCGTGCGTGCAGCTTTCCTGCACACGGCTCCTCACAGTAACATTTACTCTAATAAAGCGCGTAGTAAATTTTAGGTTTTGCAATTACTATTACTATCCTTTCATGCTCATTGTTCTGCACTTCTCCCGGATAGCCCTTTCAAGTTCTCTGGACGCAATGCTCAAAGCATATT
>Ga0247608_10008211_pt1 | contig 10580 bp, 6 predicted proteins | sample 176DNAGHGlowgp2_FD_193490 | JGI IMG/M metagenome (GOLD analysis project Ga0247608, IMG submission 193490) | Sheep rumen microbial communities from Palmerston North, Manawatu-Wanganui, New Zealand - 1766 DNA GHGlow gp2 | ecosystem: Host-associated > Mammals > Digestive system > Stomach > Rumen ... | reverse complement strand
TCTGGATGTCGCCACGCTCAAATGAATCGAGTATTGATGGTGCATCGTCAAGTCCGCTGATATACTGATGGTAGGAATACCTGCGTTCGCGGAACATCTGCGAATATTCGTCAATTATATGAATATCTTCATTGTCTATCTCGTAGTCATCGATTTCAGCATAGTCAGGCTCATAACCCTCTGGAACAAACACAAAGGTATAGTTGAGACTGCCTTTCTTCTTCTGTTGGTCAAGCAACTCTGCAACCTTCAATTTCTTGTTTGCAGCCTTGTGTATGATTCGCTTCCTGGCCATCAGAAGCGTTTCCGCTTCCTTCTTGTATTTGCCAGTTACAGGATCGATAAACTTCCTCAGTTTTTCCGTGATAATGTTGTATTGCTCCATTTCGTCAGGTGTCAGACTGATGAATAATGGATAATACTCATAGTGGCAAAGGATGGGAGGATCAGATTTCCATATCGCATCCTTCATTGTAAATCTGTATGTGTACTTGGGTGGTTCGGAGTCGAAGAAATCATAGAGCTTCTTGGACCCCCCTTCATCATAGATACGTTCTGGCGTTGCAGACAAGCCTATTCTGTACTTAATGCTGATTGGCAATTTCTTAATTGGGCCAGTTGCTCCCAAGTTATGTGCCTCGTCAGCTATAAAGATAAAGTTCTCAATTCCTTTCGTACTCCTTATGAAGTCTTGAATATATTTGCGAATGAAGGTTGCATAAGTCGTAATGATAACAATATTCTTTCGTTGGTTCAGCAGACTCTTCGTTGTATATCGAGATAGCAGATTCTTCCAGTCTTTCTCTGTGTGAGTAGAAACGACATTTTGGAAATTGAAGTGCTTTACTTCATCTTCCCATTGCAACGCCAATGCTCTTGTTGGAACAACGATTATCACTTTATAGAACCCTTTCTCACGATATTGTTTGAGGACACAGTTCAAGGCAGTAACCGTTTTACCAGAACCTGTTGCCATTGCAAAGATTCCATTTCGATTATTCTTTATCCATGCATCATACGCATCAATCTGAATAGACCGCTCTGATGGGAACGGGAATCTTGGCTCTTGCTCCTTGAATTCCATCTTCTCAACCAGACGGCTGGGGAGAGGCTTGGATGTAATTGGGTCAGAAGAGTCAATCTCATTCACTTCTCGCAAATCTATTTCACTATCAAGTAGTTTCTTTAGCTTTACGCCACCAAACTTATCCTTGATATACGATGTAACCTTGCTGATAGGAATATGAATAAGATGAGTATTGTCCTGACCCCAATTATCATTAAACTTATCCTCCAAATCCTTTACGTAGTCAGGATTCTTCCAAGAAGTAAATGCCGTAATGGTCTCTCCATTCAGCTCCATTGCTGTTTGCGAGAAATTTGCTGAGCCACTAAAGGCGACTTTATTCCCATTCTCATCAGTAAACACACCATACTTATCGTGCCCAAGTCCACCTTGCGTTGAGACTGTAGCCACAAATTCTATCCTGTCTATCGATATGAGATAAGAGAAGCATCTGAAGAATTGTTCATCTTGGCGAGATAACGTATTGCAGAGCTGTGTCACATCGTTTAATATACGATCTTCAAAATCATCTATAACACCTGTCTGGCCTTTCACTATCGCCATTTTGTCCTGCTCACTAAGAATGTGATTGATAACGACACGCATTTTGCCTCCATTAGCAATGAACAGCGCAAATCCATAGGCTAAGCAACGAATGCCAGAAGTAGAGAAGAATCCCAAGCCGAGGTCGAATGATTTGCTTTCAATCAGCGCCTCAGTAAAGAATTCTTTTGGCTCGTGCTTTAAGCCGGTAGAATATGTCAGTTCAAACTCACAATCTCTTAGCATATCGTTTCCAGTCCAAATTGTATCTTATCAAACAAATAGTCAAAACCCACGAGATTCGGATTATCTTTCACGTCTGACATTATCCGCTCCAAACCGTCATCGAGATGCAACTTGAAGTATCGAGGCAGGTCTTTATCAGACATCTTGATATTGTAATGCTTGCACATGATGGCAGCATACATAGAGTAAAGATTACCAAACAGGACATTCTTAGAATACTCCTTACCACCAGAATCCTTCACATCCAATGGAGAGAAGTGAACACCGCTTTGCAAAGAATAGGCAATAGCTATGCGGGCTATGACATTCTCTGCCCCCAAAGCAAACTTTCGAGTGAGAACAGTTACAGCTTCTTTATTCTTGGCACTTGTCTTTATCTGGGTAAACATCTTTATTCCTTGTTTATAAATTCATCAATTGGCACCTGCTTGAACGAAGAATGAGTCACCTTGTTCTGAATCAGGTACGTTGCGTTTACTAACGGTTTCATCACCTCAAACTCATCTAATGTTAGCTCCTTATAGAGCAACGGAAACAGGACAACCTGTTTCGAAATCTGAGGATAGAACTCCGTGATAATCTTGGTAGCATGACTCTTGTCAAACTTCTGAAGCGGAGAGTCGATGAATACAGGGAATTGGATTCCTGACTCATCAACCAACGCTTTTAATATCGAGGTCGCATATAGTTGCTGCTCACCTTTCGACAGAGAGTCTTTGTTGATAGCATCACCATTGACGGAATACAATTCGATATCCATGTCTTCGCCATCAACGACAACTTCAACCCTGCCAATAAAATCCTCCTTGTGCATCAAGGTATTAAGCGTTGACTTAATCCGTCTCTCCAAAGAGTATTTCTTCTCCTGCTTCAGAGATACCAAGAAAGTAGAAAGCTCTGCTATCAGTTGTTCTGCTACCTGATCCTTTTTAGCATCGCTGTCATCAAGACTAACCTTTTTGCTTAGTTCGCTTACTTGCTTAGTTGTGGTTGCCAGTTCTTGGGTTATTTCTCCTATAGTCTCGTGTAACTGGCGTATCTCCTTATCTTTTTCAAGTATATCTGCTTCGACCTTGTTCTTCCTTGAACGGATGTCCTTGATAAGTTCATCCTTCTCCTTGCTATGGATGTTTGATAGTCTGCGACTATTGCGTTCCAGCACAAGTTTGTTTTTGCGATAGTCATCTGCCAAGTGCTCGAACTCTGCCTTGTATGTCGTAGTCAAGTTATTGAACACGGCAACAAACTCTTCATATTCCTGTTCAGAAACAGAGAGCAGCACTTCTTCGTTGACCACCTCATGCTTGTATTTGTCAAGTACATCTTGGACTTTCAAGATAAGATCAGACTTCTCCGTTGATGCTATGTTTGAATGCTCAAACATCAACATAAGATCTGAAGTAATCTGACTTACAATCAGGTTCCTGCTCAACTGGTCATTCTTGGTTTCTTTCAACTTAAAGTCGTATTCTATCTGGTCACGAGTATCTTTAAGTAACTTGCCGGTTATAGCAAAGGGAGCATATTCAATGAAGTTCTTCAACTTAGATTTGTATTCCTCATCCTTCTGCTTTGTAGTTTGAATGAGTTTTTCCAATCTGGCTATTTCTGCCGAGGTGGCATCATTTCCCTCGCGCATCAATTGTAGCTGGAGTGCTTCATCGTCATTTCTCAACTGTTGTAACTCAGATTCAAGAGTAGAAAGCTTCTGTCTGCTGTCTTCACTTTTCTTTTCCAGATGTTCTTGCTTGGAAAGAATACCCAGCAGTTTTTCTCTACTTTCTATATCTGATGACTTCTTACGAAAACGTAATCTTACGTTCTCCAGATTCTTCTTCAAATCTTCATACTTACGCACTCCAAGCACCTCATTGTAGGCAGAACACAAACGACGTTTCTCTGTGGAAGTGTTCGTTTCGGCCAAAGCCACAATCTGTTCGGAATCGAAAAAGAAGAAACGGGCGATGTCTTTGTTCAGAATAAAGTCATTAATGAAGACTTCTGAGCCAATCGATGCTGTCAACTCATTCTTCTTACCATCAATCAAGATGTCAACCGTTTCCTTTTCAGTAATCATATCGTATGAACGGACAACTTTCAGCGACGTACAAGGAAGAGACGGGATGATGACATCTTCAAACTCTATGGCCACATAATAAGTGGTGATTTTCTTCAAACCCTCATTGTCAGAAGAATATCCTCTGCGCTTTATCAGATCTTTCTCTGCCGGGTCTAATGCCTCAAATTTCGCTCTGACATTGTGGTTCAGATTGTTTCTCAGGAAGGCATTATATCCGCTGTTGGCAATGTCCTTTCTGACCTCTGCTTCAACCTCAGTAATCAGTCTGCCATACAGACACCATATCAACGAATGAAGGAAGGTGGTTTTTCCAAATCCATTCTCACCAGAAATCAAGAATATGGGTTTCTCATCATCCTGCGTGAACTTGATGATGTTCTTACCCTCATAGAGGCGATAATTGCCAAGTGTTATGCTTTTGATAATCATGACTCAGCCTCCTTTACAAATGATTCAAGACGAGATTCAAGGTCTGTTTGCAAACCATATCTTCGCATCAATAGTACTTTATTTTTCTGCAATGCCAGCAACTCTTGAATTAGTTGGTAGTGCTGGGGATTGTCTGCACATGCTTTTTCCAATAATATGCGCTCTTGTAACCCAATATTGGTATTGGGAATGTTATAGCCATAAACCTCATTATAGATGTCATTCACCGTCGTTGTGAAGTTGCCATCACGATACCACAATACCTGAATGGCTATCAGCTCTTGGTTGGTAATAAGGTCTATGCTGGAACGGTAATTTTGCGTGTCTTTCTGAACGGTCAACAACTCTCGCAACAACTGGATTCTGTATTCCATCGTATAGTTGCCGAGATTGTGGCCCGTTTCATCGACGGCTTTTTGGCCGTTTCTTCGAGTTGCATATCTGAGTTCCGACACATTACGATTCTCAACAAGCCTGTCCCTGAAATCCAGTAATGGTTTCATCCATTCAACTCCGTTCTTGATAAGGGATGACATAGACTTATCTTCCTTTACCACAGTACATATCCAACATCCAAAGCGACTCTGACCACAAGAACGATGGCTATCATCAGTAACAACCGTGGGGCATTCGTAGTCATCGGCAGATGCATCAAGATAAATCTTGTATAGAATCTCGTTGTCAAAGCCCCAGGGAGAAGGGATTGTGTTGATTATCCACCAAACCTCTTCAAGCATCAGTTCCTTGATTGGTGCATACGTAAAAGTATTGGGATTCAATGGGTGCTTTGACAAACGATGCCCCTTTATCTCATGTCGTTTGATGGAGCGTTCACGTTGTTGGCTTTCTGTAAGTCTTGTGCCAACAAGAACAATTGCCTCTCCGTCAGCAGCCACCTGATCAGTTATAAATTTGGAGGTGGGTTTAATCTTCATCTTCTCCGTACAGAAGCGGAAAGAATTGTTGGGGACAGGATAGCCTTTGCCAATAACACAGCACCAAAAAGAATCTTCCAATTCCGGCGTTGTCGTTGCTACAGATATAGGCATCTGCTGCTCCTTGGCAGCCTTTGATATCATGTCTAAAACCTTGGTGACGTACTCCTCAATAATAGGATTCTCAACCATCGTGTCATTACAGACCACATGCACATTACGATTCAAAGGCTTCCCTTCCTCACGTAATCTTTGCAATGCAATCCAGACGAGAGTAAGCAGTACCGTAGAGTCTTTACCGCCACTAAATCCTATAATCCAAGGGCGGGTGTAGCGGTCTTCTTCCAGATACTGGTCCTTCAATTCCTCAATAATCGCTTCAACGCGTTTGCTTTTTATTGTCATTGTCCTAAATCCTTAATAATAGCTGCAAACGGAAAAGGTCACAAAAATGGCGTGAAGCCATCCTTATGCACTTAACCTGAGGGGCGGTGTCTGGAAAACGGGACCCCTAGAACACTACTAAGAATGCAACACGCCAAAGCGTGTGCAAAGCTATGATGTGTTCTTTTAGGATACCATTTCCTGGCCTCCTCTGCTCAATGAACGAACTATCCCAAATTTAGTTTTCCAGACACCTTCGGTTAAGTGCGTATCAATAAGCAATGCATCATCAGTCCGGATTTCTCCCCGAACTGACTGCAAAGATACAAATTATATTTGTAAAATGGCTCCATAATTTCAAAAAGATGATAAAAAATGAGGAAGAAGTGGACAAAAAGTACATAATCTGGTGATTTTTGTGTAATTTTGCAGGCATTAATTCATATAATTTTGATATGATACACAATATCTTTTATTCTTGGCAATCAGATTTACCAGAAGAGAACAACAAAGCATATATAGGCTCCTGTTTGCACAAGGCATTATCAAAAATTAAGGAAGACAAAAATTTTTCTTTAGAGTATGTTATAGACCGTGCCACAAGTAAGCGCATTGGAACTGTTGATATTGCTCAAACTATTTTCAATAAGATTAATACCGCCAAGTTGTTTGTTGCTGACGTGTCAATCATTAACCATCGATCTCGAAAAAACAGGAAAACACCTAATCCAAATGTCCTTATTGAATTGGGTTATGCTGTTAGAACTATCGGCTGGGAAAATGTTATATGTATCTTTAATACGAGATATGGGAATCCTGAAGATTTGCCTTTTGATATACGAAATAGGCGATTATTATTGTATAATAGTGAAGATGACAAGTCTATTCTGATTAACGATTTATGTCATATTATTAAAGGAAGCGATAAGATGCGTGTACCATCTGATATAATTCGGGATTTCTATAATGCTAAAATCTACACCTCACTATTTCAACTTATTTCTGATGTTCATAAAATGCTTTTTGGTTATGAAGACGGAACTACTATAAAGAATATTAATAAAACACTCAATCTTCAACAAAAGGATATTATAAAAAAACTATCTAATTGTACATTTCTTGGTTTCCAGTTGTTTAAAAGTTATCAACCAATTATAACTGAATTGCGGTCTCAATTAGAGAAAATACTCACAATTCGCCAATTCAATGATATATACTATGTCCCATTGGTGGAAATAATAGACACCTTAAAACTTCACGATAAAGCATTAAACCGATGGATAGAAACCGATGAGCTAAGACAGGTTTCTGATAATAATAAGTTTAGTCTTTTATCAAACACCTCTTGTTCTAAAGACCTCCCATACCGTTTTGTTCTTTTGCAAAAACTTGAGGGGGAACGGGATTATGGACGTGTCGTGGATTTCGGTGATATAATTAAGAAAAAACACCAAGAAGCATTGTTGCATTCATTTAAGTTGACCGAAAAATCTCTGAATTTTTATTCAGGTTTTACATATGACCTATTAAAATCAATTAACAAATGGATTGATAACAATGGTGGTGAATTCATTCTTGACGAAACAGAATTGGAGTACAATCCAGCAGCTCTCAAACAATAATTGTCACAATTTGTCGGGTGTCCTTTGTTTAAGGCTTTTCCCGGCAAATGTGAGGTTGATTAGATTAAGTGAATTTTCGTGAGAATTTTGACGAGAACAGATGAAATCTAAGACGAAGAAGGTGCTTCTGGAACCATGCCCAGAATTCACCTTCTCGTATATGAAGTAGGAGGTTTCGATTTTACCTGCCCCATCCCCGTTTCTTGGTGCCATCCCAATTGGTCAGTTCGTCTGCATTGCCATTGCTGCCACCAACAGACTGGCCACTTGTTGAAAGTCTCATTTCTGATGCGAGCTGGCCTATACGTGTTACAGCGATGTCCCATTGGAATCTGCCGATACTGCCGATAATGGAATCCGCCATATCAGCGATATCATTTGCAGCCTTCATGCGATCAGACTCTTGGTAAGGATTGAGACCGTTAAGCTGACATTGGGCAATGATGCCCTGACCAATGGTTTGCTCCACGTCACGACTGAAGATTGATGCTGTGCTATGCGCCCAATCTGCCAATGCCTGGGCTGCTTTCTTGACAAGAGTCTGGAGATAGTTCCAATGCTCGTATGCCTCTGATGCACCAGACGAACGAATGAAGCGTTCCATATCTGAAAGACGATTTTCAGCATCATTGGCTCTCTTTTCTTCCCGATCACCTCTCAATGTTTGCTCCTGCGCTTTCCGTTCTGCGGCATCTGCCCTGCTCTTTTCACGGGCTACTGCTCTTTCATCGAGTTCTGAGATACGTTGTCTCAAAGTCATATTCTCCCTATCTGTTTCAACCGCTAAAGCTATCTTCTGCTTGACATCAATGTACATCTTCTTGCCAACATCTTTGATTTTCCTCTTCTGCAGTTTCGATACGCTGAGTAACTGGTTTTGGAGAGTGGTCACAATCTCTTTAGCCTTGGCGGTGCGTTCCTTCTGCCATTCATCACGCTTCAACAAGGGAATAGGTGTGTTGATTTCCTTGTCGAGTCGCGACAATGTCAGGTTGATAAGGTCTTTAACAGTCAACGGCTCTTTTGAACCTTGGAAGGAGAAAGTCATCTCTGCGAACGGTACTGCCTCCAGTTCCTCTTCTGGGACATTGGTTACAGAAAGCAATTCATCAATAGCCTCCTGAAGTTTGCTCAGTTTGTTGTTGCCTGCCTCAATAGCGTTCTGTATCTGTTTAGATTCCGCTTTCTTACGTTCCGTGTATTCTGCAACTTCTTTTGCTCGTAAGGTTTCCTGCTCAGCCTTGAAAGTATGAGCATCACGCCATTTCTTGTCACTTTTCTTCCCACGTTCCATCTTAAGGGTATTAGCCAGCATATCCTGGAGTTCCGACATATCATGCCGATTGAGATTAATGCACTGGCCGGTATCATGGTCAGTCCAATCAAAAACATAATGAGCATGATAGTTCCATAGAAAGATGGTAGAACCTTCTTGGGAATCGAGATACTTGCCCTGCTGATGATCCCTATCCGTCACCAGATGCTCATGTCCTTCGTCAAGATGAGCATAGATGGCTTTGGTCTTGATACCCCAACGCTGCTCAATCTGATCTGCGAGTGATTTCATCTGCTCCATTGTCGTAGCCTCCGTGATGACGGCTACCCCTTCACGGACAGGTTCAGCGTTCTTCGGCATCTTCTTGGGTTTCGACAAATCCTTCTCCCATACAGGAACAAGTTTGGGAAGTCCAGATATAGGGTCAACTATTGGGGCACCTGTCTTGTTGTCGTAAGCAGGCATTGTCAATTGTTTTCCATTTTCATCAATTTTTGCCTTACGGCAGAAGTGATGGCTGGAATAGCGTTCCTTAGCCTTACGGATTTCATCGGCCACAGACTTGAAGTCCTCAGCTTCCCAACTTTTGTTAAGGTGTGAATACTCGGGATGAACATGCTTCATCTCCTTCTCGCGTCTGTTGTGCTTCTCGGCACCATATTTTGCAGCACATATATGTATGGATGTTTTCTTAGCCATAATTGTATAAATTCAGAATTGATATAATTCAGTATTTTAGTAATTCAGAAGATGCCTTGGCAGCAGTCTTTCTGATTAGAGAGTCCAGGGAGAACGCTTCTCCTTGGTCGGGTTCTTAGGGCAGAAAGTCCTAAGCGGGGGTCTGGGGAGGGTCACTCCAGCGGTAGGGTTCGAAGGGGAGAAGCCGCTCCCCTCGCGGTACTTAGGCAGAGCCTGAGCGGAGTCCAGAGAGGTCACTCTGGCACACAAGGGTTGACATAACCCTTAGTGTGCTACCTGATTTCCGCTGGAAACAGTCGGGCTGCGCACAGTGTAAAGCGCAGAACGGCTTTTCCGACGGGATGAAGGTAGAAGGCTTGCGCAGCAGTAGTCTTTCATTGCACTTCTGCATTTGCACCATTCGTCTTCGGTGTCCTGAACGATGGGCTACGATAGGGAAGAATAAGCATCATCTCATTGAAGCGGTCTGCTATTCTGTCACCATAGGTCGCTCGTATCTGCGCAGGAGTGAGATTAGTCGTGACCATCGTGAAAAGCATCCTGCAATAGCGATATGATAACAGATCAATCACAGGAGTGATTCGGTTGCCGTAGTTCATCAGTGCCGTTTCCTCTTCCCCCAAATCATCGATGCCAAGCATATTGGTTTCCTGAAGTTCTGCATATCCTTTAGGGTCAACAGTGACCTGATTGTAGATGAACTTGGCACTTTCAACCGTCAAAGTATAGCAGTTACACGACTTGTTATCTTTCAGCGGTATCTCTAGATGTAGGAGAAGCCTCTGCAAAGCCATCATCATGGAACTCTTGCCATTGCCGACACCACCACACAGCAATATGCCGAATTTAGCCGTAGGCTTGGTGAACAGCTCTGCTATCCGAAGTATATAGCCTTGCAGTTCGCTACTGTCTATGAACATCTTGCCACGGTCTGCCACTTCTAACCTCAATGCCGTATCAATAAACGCGGCTGCCTCCTCAGTTGACATCGGGAACTTAGCAAACCCCGTTGTAGTCTTCTGGACGGTTAGCTGAGATCTCAGCCGAGCCAGCTTTTCCATAACACTTTGATTCTTTTCCATGATTCTTGTTCTTGTGATTATAGTTGATCCAATTGAACGCATATTGGCGGCAATCTGCTTCTTCTTTTCCCTTACAGCCCTTATGCTCCAGCATATCAAAGAAGTCCTGGAGTTCTTTGCTCAACGCCTCTGCATTGAGATTAATCCCATTCTTGGCAAGTTGCGAGGACAAGTACTGTTGCCAAGAACTGTCATTCATTAGTTTTCCCTTCAGTTCA
>Ga0247608_10008210_pt1 | contig 10581 bp, 10 predicted proteins | sample 176DNAGHGlowgp2_FD_193490 | JGI IMG/M metagenome (GOLD analysis project Ga0247608, IMG submission 193490) | Sheep rumen microbial communities from Palmerston North, Manawatu-Wanganui, New Zealand - 1766 DNA GHGlow gp2 | ecosystem: Host-associated > Mammals > Digestive system > Stomach > Rumen ... | reverse complement strand
TGATTTAAAGTAAGCACAGCAACAACTATTAAATAAATACCTATAGACATTCTAGAAACCATCTTAGGAGTCTTTCTCTTGACAATTAAATATACACCAAGAAAGAAAAAGGCTACCAAGAGTGGAAAATAAGCAACACCAACCAAAAAAACAGCAAAGCTCCTTATAAAATTTCCAGCTCTCCCATATCCAAGCATTCCAATAATTGAAAGTAAAATTAATAAAACTCCAATTATCTCATTACTATATTCAAATTTATCACTTTCTTTTTTTTGTTTCTTCTTTGCCATCTTGATACCTCCACTTATAATAAAATTATAGCATTTAAAGGTAAAAATGTAAATAGAAAAGCACCCTAAGGTGCTTAATATACATTAACGAAGTTTCTTAGATCCCATTTCCTTACTCTCAGTTTTTAATTTTTCTATTTCATTATATAATCTTTGAATTTCTTCCGTCATATAAAATACAGACATACCAAGATTCTTTCTTTTGCTATCTTTTAATCTCTTAAAAATATCAGGTTTAATTGAAGTAACAATCTCAGGAAACATTTCAGAAACAGCTTCAATTCTAGAAAGATGCGAAGAATATACAGGAAAATTAGCATCTCTTAATACATTTAATGCTCTTGCAGTTTTTAATTTTTCTTTCACTTTATCATTATTTAAATATTTTTCCAACTTTTTACACAATTCATTTTTTTCTTTATTAGCATATGTCAAATAAGACCCATCAGAATAATAATCTTGTGCCACCTCTCTAACATCAATACTCCCATCAAGTCCTTGATAAGAATCAACAACTCTCGTTATCAAAAAGTCCATATTTTCACAGTTAATCGTATCTAGATACTCACCATTATAAAATTCAATTTCTGAAAAACTCGCATTTAATTTACTATCAGTATTATAACCAAATTCTATTTTTTTCATTATATCACCCACATAATACAATTATATAACCATTATCAGTATAAAATCAAGCATCCTAATTTATTTTACAAACAGTTTGTAAACAATATAAATTTATTTATTTGCAATTATTTTTCAAATAAATAAAATCTACATCTTAACAATTGTTAAATCTACCCTTTTTATTAAATCTTTTTTAAATTTATCAGAAAATAGCATTGTATAATCTCCATTATTAAACTCAATAATATTTTCAATTAAATTTACTTTTTTAATATTACTAATATTAACTATACAAGATTGATGTGACTTAAAAAAATTATTACCAAGTATTTCATATAATCTTTGAATTGAATTAACCACATAATAATTACCATATACTGTATGTATAATACAGCGTTTTATCGTAGATTCTTTCTCAATATAATTAATCTGTGAATAAGGTATTCTATATACAATATGATTATATTTAAAAACAAAAGATCTTTTTTCATAAATAAGTTTTAATGCATAAATAACATCATCACATAACCTTATTTCATATTCATTTGTCCTATAAATAAAATCAAGTACCATAAGCCTGTTTAGAAACACTGCATTTTGGTACTTGTTACAATCAGTTATTAAAATAATAATACTATTTATTTCTCTTTTTCTTATTTGTAATGCAACATCAATACCCTTACCACCACTACCAATGTCTAATACATAAATTTTAATTAAATCATTATTAATAATTGTTTCAAAATCTTCATTATAGTTACTAAAAGTATATATACGATAATCGATATTATATTTTGCTAAAGCCACATTTATAGCTTTAATATCTTTCTTGATATAATTTTTATTTTTACAATACACTATAATATTTATCATATAAAACCTCACCCTACAATGAGATTATACCCTACTTTGCTTAAAATATATAATTTTTGTTAATAATTTTACCAAAAAAGCACAAAAAGAAAGCTTAATTTGTTATTTACTAACCAAATTAAGCGCCATTTGTAATTGATTATCATTTTCTTCCGTGGGATTTTTATAATAATCTTCACCAAGCTTTACCACATTCGTAGGCTCTATTCCCAAACCATTTATCCAATTACCATCAGGTGTCAGCCAATTCTGTGTGGTATATTTAATTAAACTGCCATCACTAAGCCTCTTTACCTGCTGAACAGTCCCTTTACCATATGTTTTCGTTCCAACGACATATCCATGATAACTCTCTTTAATTGCTGCTGCTAATATCTCTGAAGCAGATGCACTATTTCCGTTTGTAATAACCGCTATTGGATAATCTCTTTTTTCATTAGTTTTATCTTTTGTAACCTCTTTCTTATTATCTTTTTGGACCTGATACATTGTACTTCCTTTAGCAAGTAGACTACTAAGAATATCAGATACTTCTGACAAATATCCACCATTATTATCTCTAACATCGATTACTAATGAATTAATACCATCACTTTCTAATTCTAAAAGTTTACTCCCAAATTGTTTAGATACTACTGAATTAAATATTGAAATATCAATATAACCAATTTTTTTATCATTTACCGAAAACACTTTACTACTAACCGTAGGAACTTCGACACTAGCTCTTTTCAAAATAACATTAACTTCTTCTGTATCTCTTAATAAAACCATCTTAATTTCACCTGTTGCTTCATTCTTAATATATTCAGCTAACTTATTTACCCCTACATCACTAGCAACAAGTTTATCTACATACTTAATAATATCCCCATCTTTAATTCCCGCTTTTTTAGCAGGGCTATCATCGTAAACCGTAACCACAATTACTACATTATCTTTCATCATGATTGTACATCCAATACCCTCGTAAGTACCGCTTAAGATTTGATTAAAATTATCAGCCTCCACAATATCACTATAATTTGTATACTCATCTCCTACACTAGATACCATACCTTTAATGGCAGCTTCTACAAGTTCACTCTTATCGACATCTCCATAGTAATTATTAGCAAGTGTATCATATACATCATAAAACTTAGAAAGTTCTCTTCCTAACCTCAAATAATTCTTTCCATGTGCTAAAATCGTAAATAATGAAAAACAAGCAAATATTCCTAAAAACAAAGAAATGATAATTATTACAAATACCTGTGAAAAAGAATAACTATTTTTTTCAAAAAACATAATATTTATTTTATCCAAAATCTTTCCTAATTTAGTTTTCTTAAAATTTTTAATTCTCTTTTTCATAATAATCTTCTTCTGAATTTTAATTTTTTCTTTTTCCTTCTTAATTATTAATTTACTATCAACTATTTTCTTATTTTCATTATCTACTTTCACATTTGTCACCTAAAACAAGTCTAACACATAAAAATACAATTCTCAACTATCAAACCTTTATTTTACATAAATAAATAATTAAAACACATAATAAAAATGGTGAATTATATGCAAAATATTATTAATAAATTAAAACAAGATACAAACTATATAGACAACATCATCTACCGAAAAAAAACAATTTTTTATAAAAATATTTATCTTATCTATAACGAAACCATTACCTCATCCACAATTATTTCAGATTTTATCATTAGAAGCTTAAACAATATCCACATTCCAACATACAAAAATATTTTAAATAAAATAAGTAATTTTAAATATAAAGAAATAAATACATATAAAGATCTCTCTTTTTATTTAAATAATGGTTTTACCATTATTATCTATTCTAAAAATAAATTCATTGCCTTAGAAACAAGAAAAGACTTATCCCGCGGCATTACTTCTCCAATTACTGAAAACACATCGCGTGGCGCCCTAGATTCATTTACTGAAAATATTGAAAATAACATAGGTTTAATCAAAAGAAGAATTAAAAGTAATGATTTATGGAAAAAAAGTTATACCTTAGGTAAATACACCGATACAGGAGTAGTTATTCTCTATATTAAGAGTATTGCTAAAAAAGAATTATTAAATAAAATAGATTCTCTACTAAAAAAAATAAACATTGACGGCATTATCGCCGCTGGTAATATTAAAAATCTAATCCTTAAAGAAAATAAAAATTATTTCCCTAATATTTTAACAACAGAAAAGCCCTATACAGCAAGTAAATACCTACTACAAGGGAATATTGTAATATTGACAGACAATGATCCTTTTGCTCTAATCTTACCCGCAACATTAAATGATTATTTTATCTCCGAAGAAGATGATTTTAATCAAAGTATTAATACCTCATTAACAAGAATTATCAGATATATTACCTTTGCAATAACCCTTCTTACCCCTGGTGTATATATCGCCCTAACAACATATAACCAGGAAATTATTCCTACATCCCTTTTAATAAGTATTGCAGCTCAAAGAGAAAATGTTCCCTTCTCCACCTTTGTTGAAGCTTTACTAATGATGATTTCTTTCGAAATACTAAGAGAAAGTGACCTAAAAATTCCTAGTTTTGCATCCTCTGCTATCTCAATTGTTGGAGCACTCATTCTAGGAGAAGCCGCCGTTAGTGCTGGCATTGTCTCTCCCATCATGATTATCGTCATTGCCATTACTTCTATATCATCCTTAATCTTTGTTGAACCAGAATTTATAAATGCCTTACGCCTATATCGTCTTTTTTTCATGATTGGTGGAGCTCTCTTTGGTATTCATGGTGTATTATTAGTCCTAATCTTCATGTTAATTAATCTATCTAGCTATGACTTTTTAGGTATGCCATATCTTATCCCTTTTGCCCCACCACAAACTAGAAATTTCCTTGATAGTATTATCAAAGTTCCCCTTATGAAATTAAAGAAAAGAAATCGTTATCTTACAAATAACATAACCAAACAAAAAACGGAGGAAAACCATGACTAAGAAAATAATAATAATTGTTATAATATTTCTACTAACAGGTTGTTTTGATCACCAAGAACTAAACGAAATAGCCATCTTGACAGCCACCGAAATAAACAAAAACGACGATGAATTTATCATAAATGCCGAAATAATAAATCCCCAATCACCCGATAAAACAACTATCGTATCATCACCATTTATCATGTATCAAAGTAAAGGTAAAACCATCCAAGAAGCCTATCGTATGATTAAATTATCATCATCAAGATATATCTACCCAGATCACCTACGAATTGTTATTATTGATGAAGAACTTGCTAAAAATGATATATCTGAAATATTAGATTTCTATCTTAGAAACCCACTAGCCAGAACTGAATTTAAAATTCTAATAGGTAAAGATAAAGATATTTTAAATACTATAACACCAATTGATCCCATATCATCAAATAGTATCTTAGATACATTAGAAACAAGTAGCAATTATCTAGGAATCACTAACATCGTCACCCTAAACAATCTTGCCGACATGAAATTAAATCCCAATAAAGAAATTATCTTGCCCTCAATTGAATTAGAAAAAAAAGAGAATAATAATGACACTATCAAAAATACAGAATCATCTTCTCCTAACACCATGTATAAACTTAGTACCTTAGCCATATTTAAAGATAACAAACTAATTGGTTATCTCACTAAAGATGAAAGTATCACTTATAATCTTATTGAAAACAAACTAAAAAATACTATTATTACTTACGAATGTGAAAAAAATAAATATTTATCTTATGAAATAATTAATAATAATTCTAAAATAACTACTAAAAACAAAGAAATAAATATCAATATTGATATTACTGGTACCATCAATGAATCAGCCTGTAATATAAAATTAAATAATGAATCTAATATTACCAATCTAGAAACATCTTTATCTAACTATTTACAAGGAAATATTACTAAAAATATCAATAATATTAGAAATACTTATAATTCAGACGTCTTTGGATTCCTAGATATTATATATAAACACGACTATCAAACCTATGAAGAAATTAAAGATACTTGGTATAATAAAACATTTAAAACAATAAAAATTAATATCTTACCTAAAGTAAAAATTATTGCAAAAGGAAATGTCATGGAGGGCATCAATGAAAAAAATTAGTTATTTAGAATTATCATCCATAGTCTTAACCGTCATTATATCCTTTAATTTAGGTATAAACCTCTATATTCTAAAAAATAATACTGGTATCAATTCATGGATTTCTATTATCATAGCCTATTTAATAGGTATTATTCCCCTTACCCTAACTATCTATATATCAAATTATCATCCAAGTCTAACTATCTATGAAAAAAATATTACCCTATTTGGTAAAACAATCGGTTCCATCATCAACATAATTATCTCATTTATTTTATTCGTAATTGCTATAACCATTCTTTATAATCTTATAAGTTTTATCACTACCCAGTTTTTATATCATACCCCAATGTTAATTAGTGCCATTTTATTAGTAGCCTTAGCAACTTATGCCGCTACCAAAGAAATAAATGTTATTTCCCACGTTAGTTTAATCCTAATAACCATAAATCTCATCATCTTTATTATAAGTACACTATCATTAACAAAAGAAATTCATCTAGATTATTTACTTCCAATTCTTAAAACAGATCAAAATAATCTCATACCTACGTCTTTAAAAATTGCCATCATTAATACATTACCACTCTTAATCATTCTAATTATTCCTAAAGCAAATATTACTAATCAAAAAAAATATTCCAAATCTATAATTATATCGTATATCATCGGTATGCTTATTTCATTCATTATAACAACTGGTACTATCAGTACCCTAGGCATCTATTTGACAAAAACATTTGAATATGCCGAATATATAGTTCTAAAAAAAATTAAACTATTCGGTTTCCTAGAAAGAATAGAAAATATCTCATCAATCCAATGGATAACCGAATCATTTATCTACCTAACATTAATCATCTATTCGATTGCTAAAAGTATTACTCATAAAAAAGACGATATCAAAGAAGAATTAAATTACCACAAAGTAGATAACGCCAAAAAAAAATTTATCTATACCTGTATCATAACGGGTATTATCATTATTATAACTAACAATTATCTTTTCACTAGTATTACTAAATTCAATAACTATCTTGAAACAGCCTTCATCTATATCGTTAGTTTACTTATCCCCATTTACTTAATTATTAGTATTAAAATAATGTTCAAAAAAAGTAATTAAAAAATACAAATTAATTAAATAATTTGTATTTTCAAAATAAAATCTCCAACATTTACTTTACTTCATCAATAAACAAAATATTCGTTTAATTATTTTAAAAATTATTTCTCTTTTAAAACATATTTATAGAATAATCCAGCAAAAATTGCACCTACTATTGGGGCAACGATAAAGATCCACACATTACTTAATGCACTTCCGCCTTGTAATACGGCTGGAGCTATACTTCTAGCTGGATTAACACTAGTTCCCGTAAATGGAAGTCCAAATAAATGTACTAACGTTAAAGTAAGACCAATAACTATTCCTGTAGCATGACCATTTTCTTTTTTGTCAGTTACACCCAAAATTGTTGTTGTAAAAATAAATGTTAAAATTACTTCTACAACTAAAGCCATCCATATTGTCGTATCCCCTACAAGTCCATTTGCTCCAAGTGCACCAAATCCACCTAAAAGTAATGCTAATAACAATGAACCTACAAAAGCACCTATAACTTGAGCAACGATATAACGGATACATTCTTTAACAGTCATTTTACCAGCTACCAACAAAGATATTGATACCGCTGGATTAATATGACATCCAGATACATTACCAATGCTATATGCCGCAGCCACAATCACTAAACCAAAAGCAAGTGCCGTAGCCACTAAATTAACTTCTGAAGTAACCGCTATACCACAAGCTACAAGTGTAAGTAACATAGTCCCAACACCTTCAGCAATATACTTTCTCATTTTTCCTCCTCCTTAGTATTATTATACTATATTTAATATTATTTATCAAAATAAAAAAGCCAACCCTTTTAGAGTTCGCATAATCACTAAATGGCAGGGGATGAGAGAATCGAACTCCCAACAGTGGTTTTGGAGACCATTATTATACCATTTAACTAATCCCCTATCTGCTTGCAATATATAATTTATCATAAAAATAACAAATTAGCAAGCATTATTAATATTTTTATATGTCTATCTTTTCTTTTTTATTACTAACTTTTTTTCTTAAAAATTGAGTATTAATTGTTTTAATTCATCACATCTCTTTTTCCTAAAACAATCATGTGTAACTTCATCGATATTAATTAAAATGTTAGTTTTAGATTTTACGTTATCATAAACTAATTTAACAGATTCTTCTGGGACTACCTTATCACTAAGACCACGAATTGTTAATATTGGACAAGTAATATTTTCTAAATCATGTTCATAAGTACTTACTAGTTTAGTAAATTCAATTAATGTAGGTATTGGTGTTTTTTGAAATCTTTCAAATACAACTTCTGTTCCCATATTTTTAAACATTTCAGGTATATCCTTAAAACTATTGTTAAGTCCACGAATATTAACCTTTCCATCTTTAAAATCTAAATATCTAAATGCCGGAGCCACTAATACAACTTTTTTAACCTGACTATATTTACTAGCCAAATGAGCCGCAATTACTCCACCCATACTATGACCGATAACATAAATATTCTTGTATCCATGTCTTATTAAAAATTCCATCTGTTCTTCTGCCGCATTAATCCAATCTTCATATTTTACATTTTTTACAACAGTTTTATCATGTCCAGGAAGTGTAAACGTATATACATCAAAATTTCTATATATTTCTAACTCATTTGGATAATTATTATAATCGTATACACCACCAACAAAACCATGAATAAAAAGAACTGCCTTTCTCCTAAAACACATACTATCACCTACTAAAAGTATATCATTATTTACATTCATTGTAAATTATTATTACAAATTAGTAATAAATTTGAAGTAATAAAGTATTTATGTTATAATTAGCCTAGATAAGGGAGGTTAATATGTACGGAGAAGAACATTATTTATCTAAAATAGAAAGAAATGCTAACGTTGTTGCTAATGCCCCTAAAGAAATTCAACAAAAATGTATTGCTAATATCAAATGGGCTCGTGAATTGTCAAATAGATTAAATCACCTTGATTACGATCAAAGAGATATTGCTATCAAAAACATGCATAAAGTATTAGACGAAGACTATGTATCAATGGGATTTGAATTAAAACATTCTTCAGCTAAAAAAAGATAATTGAAAGCATATTTTTTAATATAATAAATAAAAGAAAGAAAAAAATGAATACTAAAATTAAAGCCTTTGAATTATTCTGGCAACTATATCACAATAATTCTAAATTTAAAAAGTTGATTGATGAAGAATTTAAAAATAAAAAAATTAGATTCTTTAACGAAGAAGAACTAAATAAAATAAGAAATCAAAACTTTATTCATCCCAATAATCCACTTATTAAAGAATTCGAAGATATTTTTATCTTAGGGCAAAATATTGGAAATTGTGTTGGCATAAGTAGACAATTAAGTTATTCATATAATAATGTTGATTTAGTAACAGGTACCTTACCAATCTTAAAAGGTACACTAAACGCCAAAGATTTAGGTGGTCATGCATGGATAGAAACCAAAGATAAAATTATCGATACCAGTTTAATGTTAGTAATTGATAAAACACTAAAAGATGATTTTGGATATATTGAAGAAAATAGAAAAACAGCAAGTATGCTTAAACAAGATAAAAACTATCAAACAAGAAAAGAATTTGTTAACGATTTAAATTTAAAACCAAAGAAAAAATAGCAATGCTATTTTTTTACTTTATCATTAATATTTGACCTATAGATAAAACATCAGTAACAAGATTATTTAATCTTTTTAGTTCATCAACAGTTATGTTGAAATCTCTAGCTATTTTATACAAAGTATCTCCAGCTTTTACTACATACGTATTTTCTTCTTCCAATGGTATAATTAGTTTTTGCCCTACTTGCAACATATTATTAGTCAAATTATTTGTACTTTTTATCTTATCAACAGTCGTATCAAATTTCTTAGCAATACTATATAACGTATCACCTTTACTAACAGTATATGTATTTACTGAAGATAGACCACTAGGTACATTTAAAAGTTGACCTATTGCTAAATTATCATTAGTAAGATTATTAATTGCTTTTAATTCACTTAAACTAATTCCATATTTATTAGCTATACTATATAAAGTATCCCCTTTTTGTACCTGATAAATAACTGTATCTCCTAAATCAACAACTTTTGTTGGTATCTTAAGAACTTGCCCTATTGATAACATATTGCTTGTCAAATTATTTATTTTCTTCAACTCATCAACAGTCGTATCTAACTTATTAGCTATTCCATATAAAGTATCTCCACTTACAACTTTATAAGTATCAGTCACAACAGTTGAAGGTTTAGTATACGGAATATTTTTATATTCTAAAACTGCCTTAATAACAGCTTCAGCTAATTCCTTATAATTATCCTTTAAAAATTTTATATCATCATTATTATCAATAAAACCATATTCAATAATTAATGGTTCAGTTCTCCCAGTATCCCTTAACATGTAGTAATAATCTTTAGTAGGATTACTAGGTAATCTTCTTTGATATACTCTCCTCATATTTTGTCCAGTATCACCAATATTACTCAAGATATTATCTGCAAGTCTAGAACTATTACGAAGTGCATAG
>Ga0247608_10008204_pt1 | contig 10585 bp, 8 predicted proteins | sample 176DNAGHGlowgp2_FD_193490 | JGI IMG/M metagenome (GOLD analysis project Ga0247608, IMG submission 193490) | Sheep rumen microbial communities from Palmerston North, Manawatu-Wanganui, New Zealand - 1766 DNA GHGlow gp2 | ecosystem: Host-associated > Mammals > Digestive system > Stomach > Rumen ... | reverse complement strand
AGTGGTCGACCAGCTCTTCGTCTTCCAAGGCGACGGCATGGTGAAAGGCTTTATGGGCAATTACAGCCAATATAAGGACTATCTGGACGCCAAGCAACGCGAAGAGCGTAAGGAGAAGTCGGCGCAAAAGAAGGAAGAGCCAAAGCCCGTGAAGCAGCGCGAGAAGGTGAAGCGCTCCTTCAAGGAACAGCGTGAATACGAGACCCTCGCCCAAGAGATGGAAGCCCTCGAAGCGGAGAAGCAGACCCTCACCGAGGCCTTGAACAGCGAGACCGACTACCAGAAACTGCAAGACATGGGTAATCGTCTGCAGGAAATCAAGGACCTGCTGGATGAGAAGGAACTGCGATGGTTAGAGTTGGATGAAATAGGAGGATAATACATAATAAGTAGATGAGCAGAATAGATTTACATAAAAGCAGGAGATTATGGCCGTCAGCAGTCAGCTATGGTGCTACCAAGCTGATAGCTGACGGCTGATAGCTTACAGCTAAGAAGCTTATAATAATGCAGTTTAATTATGAACAGTTACTTACTATGAAAATCAGGAATACATTTATTATTTTGACCCTCTGCTTGGGCTTGTGTGCTTGTGTTGGCGGGGAGACAAACTACAAGGTGGCTAAGATCTATTTGGGCCGGACCGAGGGTGTCAACTTCTTCTCGCAAGGCGATGTGAACCTCGTCGCCGATGGCGACTTCAACATTACGAACACGGGTGCCAGCCAGGTGGAGTTTGCCTTTGTGAAGGATTTGGTGTATCGCCTGAGCATGGTCAACAAAATCCCGAAAGACGGTTGGACGGACACCATCGAGCACATCAACCTACAAGACGGCTATGTGGGTCGCCTGCTCTTGGATGACGGCACCTACGAATACTGCCGCTTCTGCGTCCACACCATCGATTACGACATGAACGCGGACCAGTATATACTGTTTAAGTATCAGAGTGATTTCGCGGCGAAGTAGTTTTTAATTCCTTATTTACAGCAATATATCCGACAGCAAACGACAACAAACGACTACAGTCGACAACAAACGTTTGTTCACCGGCTTTGTCTTGAAGGATGTTGTTTCTTTGCACTATTAATGTAAAAAGAATAGGTATGGCAAAGAAAACAACAAAAGACAATGTACAAAAACCGGTCGCAAATTGCGACCGGCTCGAAGAACCTATCACAAATTGTGATAAGTCTGTTGACATTTCAGAAATTGAGAATATGATTTTTAGTATCCGAGGTGTGCAGGTAATGATTGACCGCGACTTGGCTATGCTTTATGGTGTAACTACAAGCCGACTGAATGAGCAAGTAAAACGAAATAGGGCTCGTTTCCCAGAATCATTTCGTTTTCAGTTAACTGAAGCCGAACGGGATGAGGTTGTCGCAATTTGCGATAACCTACGCTCGCTAAAATATAATCCTTCTCTTCCATACGTGTTCACGGAACAAGGCATTGCACAGTTATCATCTGTTCTACATAGTCCTATCGCCATAGAAGTAAGTATAAGAATTATGAATGCCTTTGTAGCCATGCGACGGTTTATGATTCAGAATGCTGCCGTTTTGATGCGTATAGCCCATCTGGAAAGGCACCAAATCGAAACAGACGAAAAAATCGATTTGATTCTCGACAAGATAGAAGAGCATCATCCAAAACTCCTCCCAGAGCAAGTTTTCCCCACAGGCTGTGTCTGGGATGCATGGGCGTATATCTCCGACCTCGTTAGGAGTGCTCAACAAAGAATCGTCCTGATTGACAACTACGTTGACGACCGAGTGCTCTCCATGCTCACAAAGAGGGTCGACGGTGTTTCGGCGACCATCTACACACGCTATAACGGACAATTCCTCACCGACTTGAAGAAACACAACACCCAATATCCAGAAATAGAGTTTATCCAACTGCCCCACCGCAACCACGACCGTTTCTTGATTATCGATGACAAAGTCTTTCTGTTGGGCGCCAGTTTGAAGGATATGGGTGCAGGACTTTGTGCTGTTACTGAAATGAGCATTGAGCCAAAGGTGATTTTGGGGATGGTGGGGTGAAGATCCGCCACATGTTTGATGTTTATCACATCTTACGTAAAAAATGGGTTTTTACAATTTCAATGATTCAACAAAAACCCGCTCCATGTCCTTCATCTTCTCACAGAAATCCCCATACGATGAAGCAGTCTTACATACCTCTATTCCAAATATGGATAACGCCGAAGCACTGTCTTTAAGCAGCGCTGTCGGCACCTTCTGCTGCGTCTGCATCAAAGGCGCGACAAATCCACCTCTTGTCGCTTTAAGTGTGGTCATGTAGGCCATAACCTGATGCACATCGTCTGGGTCAACCTTTGAAACCTTCTCATAGTTTCCCAGCCGCTTATACTTTGCATCAAGCACAAAATCATCCTTATAGAAATCAGGGTATCTGACACCGCTGCCACCCTCAAACAAATGAATGCTATTCTTGCGTTTCTTGTTCTCGGCATGGACAAATCCCAAGCCGTCCAACACCGTGTTGACATATTCCTCCCACAGCCAGGCACCATCGAACAGGATGCCACATATCACATCATCATTCTCCCCATACTTCACCTCCTCCATCCGCAGAATCTGCAAACACAAGGTTTGCAGCGGTCGATATTCAGTGTAGTAGGGATGCATTCGCAAACGCAGATTCTTGCTGATGATGTTCCCTCGATCGCCCTTGTTATACAAAGGCGTATGCTCAACGATGGCATCCACATTCTCCTTGGTCTCTCTGTCGATGTTCAGCACCGCCTGGCCATACTTCTTCGTTTTCATGAACTCAATGGTATGCCTGATGAGCTCAGTCATATCATTGTCGTGGCTGTACTCCCTCGTCGAATAGGCTATGTTGCCTACAAAAGGAATGTTTTGTGCAATGTGCATACCAACATCTATGGCACCTTTGATATTTGCATCATTGTGCCTGTAATTCTGGTATTCCCTGTAGATGCCTTGGCGCATGGCCGATTTAAGAAAATAAGGAAACATGAACATGACAAAGTCAAACACGTCCTCATGCTCGTTGTTGTGGTTCAAGTCAAACAGATTGAACGACAACACACGCTGAAGCATGTAGTGAAGCAAGAAATCATCCCGCCCAGCATCAAATCTCGATTGTATCTTGATTTGAAGGTCACCAACGCCGATAAAGCCCATCACATTGTTTGTCGTGATGCGCACCTTATCAGGGTCGCTGGTGTTCAATATGGTCATGACAGAAGCATCGCCCACCCTATCATCCGACGTTTCGATGCTATATGGGAAGATGAGCAGGTTCTCATTCTCCCTACACAGCTCCGCCACAGTCTTATCCGCTATGGGGAATAAGGCAGCAACATCCTTCCGCAGGAACTCTTCCGCTTTAGGTTGCCCGATGTTATTATCTGTCAGGTTAATTCTCATCGATTAGCTCTTCTGTTGCCTCTTTTGTATCAAAATAAGTCTTGCAGAACTTGTCTAGGATTTCCTTCGATTTGCGGAAGCCACGAAGGTATTCCTTCAGCAGAGGCTCAATGTTCATTCCCCAGAGCTTATTGAAATCACCTCCGTTTTCTCCAAGCTTCAAGAAATACGACGGACCTATGCTGTAGGCTGCACCAAGTCCATCCGTGGCAGCTATGGCCTCGTTCAAACGCTTCATGGCAGCCTTGGCCTCATCTGCACACGGCAACGGGTCAAGCATGTCCTGTGTGTCCTCTGGAGTAACCTCTTTCCACGTGAACCTTCTGCGCATCGCAAAGTCCATACTTTCCACCGAGCGGTCGATGTCATTCATCGTGGCCAGTATGTAAACATTCTCAGGCACGTAGAATCCCTTGGCAAACACATCCGTATCAGGAACAAGGTTTTGGTACTGCGTCTGCACCAAGTGGTCTTTCTTGCCCCTATAGCCCGGGTCGATGGCATAGAACAGCTCGCCAAAGATCTTCGAAGCCTCACCTCTGTTGATTTCATCAATGATGAAAACGAATGGCTTGCGATGCACCTTGGCAGCATCCGCTGTCGCCGTCTTTTGCTTCATAGCTCTAACAGCCTTTGTTATGATGTAAGCGTATGAATCAGGCTGAGTACCAAACTTTCTATTAAAATGGTTACGGATGTCTTTCACATTGTTGAGCGGTACCTCCTGTACAAGCAGCTCCAGAATCTCGTCTGTATTGACCAATACTTGCGTGGTCTTCTCGTTCTGCTCGTTGTGAACCACAACGCTGTGCTCCCTGTTTTCAACGATGGTAAAACTGCCTCCTGTCGCAAGCGTGTACTTGGTGCCCTTCTCGATGGAGTCATCAATATGCTGCTGAAGCTTCTCTTCCCACGAGATTTCTTTGGTCAGGTCTCCAACGCTCTTTTCCGAGTCCACCATGTTCTTGATGGCCTTGCGGCAAAACTCCTTGAACACACCATCTTTCCGCTCAAATCCCATTTGTCCGTCAAGTTTCTCTATGGGTCGCAAGCCTTCTACGAAATCCGTATAGTCAAACGAAGGATGGAACTGCACAAACATCGATTCCGCGCCCATCTCGTCGGCTATGGCTTGCGCCATGTAAGTCTTGCCTGTGCCTGGTGCTCCTGTTAGCACAAGATTATAGTTTTCGTTCAGTAAGTCAATGTAGGCTTGGTATTTCTTTGGTGTCATAGCTTCTCCGTTTAGTATGCCGTTGGCATAATCGATGATATCTTGCACTTTGCTGTCTGCAACATGTATGGTCTTTCGGTAAGCACCATATATGTTGCCGTCAAAGTCTATTTGATCAAAACTATAGTATTTCACGCTGCATTTGCATCGTGTATATTGCCCAACCTTATAGGTCGTCACATTTCCTGTAACCATTCCTATCCCTTTTACCCTCAGGAAAGGAAGATCATGGTTCTTACCTTTTGTCGCTGATGATTTTAAGATGATGACATCGCCTTCCTTAATGGTTTTGGCCAAAGCCATCAGCTTTTGGTCGCCTGTTGCAGATTCGTCAAAACCTCCTTCCCAAATACCATCCTCCTTAAACCGCTCAATTTGCGACTCATTACCGCCAAAGCTATAGCCAACGAGCCAATACTTCCTGTCTTCATCACCACTTCTAACCCATGCATGATAGGATATTGCTGGAATATCTTTTTCCATTATCTCCCGCTTCGCTATTTTGTCTTTCACTGCATGAAGCACATTCAAATAATGCGTAGAATCAATTTGGCTTTCCTTGAACAAGGAAACTCCCAATTTTGGAAGATACTCTCGATTGCGTGAATCAAGCGCAATGTAATCATACGGCCTAATCCAATAACAACCCATCGTGATATTCCACTTAATTCCCTGCTGTTTGCACACAATATCAAAGCATTTTGCAAACAATGCTTCATCATTTTTTATCACTGCTTCAAACAGTTCCCACAATGGTTCTACATCCTTATTCACATTCTCGCGCCAAAAGAAAACCGCCATCATGTTGTTCACAACAGGAACACCGTCAAAATCCGAAGGCACTTCAGCTTCTATACCTAGCTTCTCCTTGAAATACTGACAAATGTAAAAACGGTTCTGATTTGTAATGCCTCTGTTAATGATGGCTAACACCGAGAAAGGATCCAAATCCGTCATGTGTCCTCCGTCATCGTCTCTAATATAGCCTACAAATTTGCTATCAAGCCCGTAAACCAATTCCAACAACTCCTTCCTTCTATTCTTATATGGCAAAAGCCTATCGGCCATTTCTTCAAAAAAAGGAATCCATGTTCGATGATTATTCCATCCAAGATTCTCAATGGCTTTCACCAATTCTTGTCGCAAAGTCCATTCAAAATGTCCTGTATCCAGTTCAGTACCCTTACCCATGGCAATTGGCCAAAATCGCTCCTTATCATCCCCATCCGAATTATACACATGGAAACGATTAAGGTGTTTGACAACAGCCTTTCCAAATTGTGTAATCCACGAATTGAACTTTTGCGCATCTACGACATTGCCATAATGTTTCAAGCCAAGAGCCTGACAAGTGGCCTTATGGCCTGGCTCACTATAAAAAGCCATCAAAGCTGTCATATAGTTATCCGTGGTCAGTTTCTTATTTTTAAGAATGTTTTGCCACTCTGTAACAGTTATGTCTATGTCACATGAAAAGGTGCCATGAGGAGTTTCCCTGATGTAAATCTTGTCCATTTTCATCTATGGTTTTTATTCGTGCAAAGATAGCGATTGTTTTCTAATGATATATCATTGACTATAATTATATTATCTCACAAGATTTCGTTCTTTCTCATGTTAATACGGAAGTGGAGAATATGGACATTTGCAATGCGAAAACAGACAATTGCGGAAGCCGCATGATTAATGGGAAATTCGTGGTTCATTTATGGTAATTCGTGTTTGTGGACAGCATCCACCAATTGTTCAATAAAAATGACAAGAATGTGGTGTGATATTTTGCTTTTGTTGTATCTTTGCAACCAAAAGGACTCAACATGGATAATAACACCAAGAAATATCCAAAGGAAGAAGAGACGGGTAATCTCTGCATAGCCAGTGAACCAGCAGCGGCATTAGCAGAACAGGAAACATTTGTTATACCCGATGATGTAGACTATGCCGATGTCGTTGAAGGCATTCTCCAGGTGACTCCCGACATTGAGGAGGAGATTGCCACCGCTGACCGTGGCGAAACTGTGCAGATGGATGAATTTAAAACGATGTTCGCCAAATGGCTCGGATAATCGAATTCAGCGTCCGCTCAACCCAACAGCTGCAAAAGATATTGGCCTTCTACGATGAACGCAACGGCAGCGATGCATACAGCCGTCGCCTGTTACAAAGCCTGATGGATGACTTGCAGCTCTTGGCTAAGATGCCCATGGCCAGTAGTCCTTCTACACGCCCCGATGTGCGATTCTTCTATTTGATGGGTTTTACCGTCATCTTTCGCTTTAACTCTCGCAAATTGACAGTGCTTAGCATCCGATCGTCGCAGCGCAAGCCTTTGAAGATTTATCAAAAGAAATAAAGAACCTTTCCGTTTCTTCTTGTTATGCAGAAGAACGAAAAGGTTCACGTATCTTACTGTTTCCTCAAATCATCTTCTCAATCCCCCAGCAGAAAGCCCTCAGCCCCAAATCCGGGGTCTTGAGGTCTTTTTCGTGCAGCTGGTTGAGGATGCCGTCCACCTTGTCGTCATCGACGATGCTGATGATGGCGTTGTTCAAGGTCGGCCAGGCATGGGTGCCGTAGTGCGGCTCGCCCGTGTCGCTGCCATGGCCTTTGATTTCGTTCCACTCGGTGAAGCCCTTCGTGCCGTTGTCGTTCAGCACCTTGGCGATTTCGTCGTAGTAGGCTTGATTATAGGTGATTAGGATGGCTTTCATGATATTTTTTAGCTATCAGCCGTCAGCTATCAGCCGTCAGCATGGTTTGGACGGAACTGATAGCAGACGACTCTATGGTTTAGTTTATTGAATCTATTAATTTGCTAAGCATTGCTTTAATCTCTTTTACTTCTTTGTCAAGTGGCAGATAGGATTCCTTGTCAAGAAATTCAAGGTCATAAGCCAACAACAATTCTTCTTCTACTTCTGAAGCAGAACCCGCAGCAATATTGAGATAGTAAGCAAATTCAGCATCAGACCTTCTTCCACATCCTTCGGCAATGTTGAAGGGAATCGACATGGATGCTCTTCGTATCTGAGAGGTCAGTCCAAACAGTTCTTCTTTTGGAAAACTTTTTGTTTCCTTATAGATACTCAAGGCAAGTTGATGTCCTCTTGACCACACCTTGTATTGATGGAAATCTCTCATTTTAACCAGTTACTTATTGTTTGACATGGAATTAGCTGACGGCTGATTGCTGATAGCTGACGGCTTAACGAATATTCTCCGTTTTCGTCAACGCTTCCTCGGCTTTTCTTCTCTTTCTACGCACGGCTCTGGTTTCAAGTGAGCAGTACAATGCAGGAATGAGCAACAAAGTGATAAGTGTAGAAACGGTAAGACCCCAGGCTACAGTGATACCTAAGCCGTTCCACATCTCGGCACCTTCGCCACGACCGATGGCCATGGGGATCATACCCAGCACTGTCGTCAGGGTGGTCATCAAGATAGGACGCAGACGTGAACGGGCGGCCTTCACTGTGGCTTCTTTCACCTCGACACCGCGCTCCTCCAAAAGTGTGGTGTAGTCGATGAGCACGATACCGTTCTTTACGACGATACCCATCAGAATCAGGATGCCGACCAACGACATGACGCCCAAGGCGGCGTTGTTGGCCCACAAGCCAAGCAACACACCCGTGAAGGTGAACGGTACGGAGAACATGATGACGAAAGGCTTCATCAGGTTCTCGAACTGGGCGGCCATCACGATGTAAACCAAGATGATGATGAGGATGAGCAGGGTGATCAGGTCGCCAAACATTTCCTGTTGGGTCTCGTAGTCACCGGCGATTTTGGTCATGATTTCGGACGGGATCTCGGTGTCGTCAATCACTTCTTGGGCCATCTTCACGACATCACTCAGCACCATGCCTTTACCTACGACGGCGGTCACGCTGACCATACGCTCACGGTCCTTACGTTGGATTTGAGGCGGGGTCAAGGTCTCGACCACGGTGCCTAAGTCGCCCACGCGGACGGCCTGACCATAGCCATTGTAGATCTTGATGTCTTCGATGTCCTCGATGCTGGTGCGGAACTCGGGGGCATAACGCACACGGATGTCGTACTCGTCGCCGTCCTCACGATAATAAGAGGTGACCGAACCGCTGATGCGGTTCTTGACGTAGGTGGCAGCGGTTGAGCTGTTCATGCCGTTGAGGGCCAGCTTCTCGCGGTCAAAGTCGATTTGGTATTCCGGAGTGTATTCGTCGCGGCCCACGATGACCTGCTTGATGCCTTTGTCGCGGAGCTTCTGTGCGATTTCGTTGGCAACGCGGTCAGTGGTGCCGAAGTCATAGCCATAAATCTCCACCTGGACGGTGCTCATGCCACCCATGCCGCCACCACCTTCGCTGACGTTGGCTTTCTTGATTATCGGGATGGCATTGAGTTTGGTACGAATCTCTTCCGCGATTTCCGTCGAGGTGCGCATCCCAGCCTTGCGGCGCTCGGTCTTGGTGCCGATACGCAGGTTGAACGAGATGATGTGCGTGCCGTTGTTACGCATCGAGGCAAAGGCGTTGTCGGAGTCGGCTTGACCGTAGCTGTAGTTACAAATCTTGACTTCGGGCATGGCCATGAAGTCGTCGGCCAGCTCTTTGGCAAAGGCTCCAGTGACCTCTTGGCCTGTACCAACAGGCAATTCAATGCTGATGGAGAGACGCTCCGAGTCGCCCTTGGGCATCATCTCCGTCTTCAGGTTGGGTAAAAGCAGTACCAACGAAATGACAAACAATCCCAACATACCGAAGAACACCAGCTTGCGGTGGTTGACGGCCCAGTTGATGAGGCGGGCATAACCGTTGCTGATGGCATCCAAGGCCTTGTTGATGGGGCGGAAGATGGCTTTGTGGAATTTGCTTTCGTGCGGGTTCATCACAAGCATCTTGGAGCACATCATCGGCACCAAAGTCAAAGCACCGGCGGTTGACACAATCATGATGATGGACACGATCCAACCCAACTGCTTGAACATCACGCCTGCCGTGCCTTTGATCATGGTCAGCGGCAGGAACACGGCCAACATCGTCAAGGTGGAGGCGATGACCGACAACTGCACCTCCTGGGTGGCGTGTACGGCGGCCTCTTTGGGCTTCGAGCCACGTTCGATGTGCGTGGTGATGTTCTCCAACACCACTATGGCGTCGTCGACAACCATACCGATGGCTATGGATAGTGCCGACATGGAGATGATATTCAGAGTGTTGCCCGTGGCAAACAGGTAAATCAACGATGCCAGCAACGAAATCGGGATGGCCAAGACGATGATGAAGGTGGCGCGCCAGCGACCGAGGAAGATGAACACCACGAGCATGACCAACAGGAAGGTGATGAAGATGGTGTCGCGCAAGCTTCCGATGGAGTTGATGATGCTGGTGGAGCCGTCGACGATGATGGTGACTTTCACGTCGGAGGGCAAGGTCTTCTCGATTTCTTTCAGCTGCTTCTTGATGCCTTTGATGACGTTCACGGCATTGGCATCGGTTTGTTTCTCGATTACGATGGTGGCACCTTGCACGCCGTTGCTGAACGACTCCTGGGAACGCTCTTCCGGGCCGTCGATGACGCGAGCCACGTCGCGGAGGTAGACAGGGGCGTTGTTGCGCGAGCCGACCACGATGTCTTCCATCTCCTTGGCGGAACGGAACTGCTTCTCGACGCGTAGGTTGTAGGTGTTGGAGCCAATGTCGATATAACCCGAGGGGATGTTCTGGTTCTCATACATCAAGGTCGACGAAATCGACTCGATGGTCAGGTTGTAGGCTTCAAGTTTGTTGGGGTCGACATAAACCTGAATCTCACGTTTGGGCGCACCGTTGGCCGACACCGTACCCACGCCGCTCACACGGGCCAGAGGCGTGGTGATGCGGTCGTCGATGATTTTCTCCAAGGCAGGCAGACTCTCTTCTGCCGTCACGCTGAGCAG
>Ga0247608_10008202_pt1 | contig 10587 bp, 13 predicted proteins | sample 176DNAGHGlowgp2_FD_193490 | JGI IMG/M metagenome (GOLD analysis project Ga0247608, IMG submission 193490) | Sheep rumen microbial communities from Palmerston North, Manawatu-Wanganui, New Zealand - 1766 DNA GHGlow gp2 | ecosystem: Host-associated > Mammals > Digestive system > Stomach > Rumen ... | reverse complement strand
ATTCCTGACCATTTCACGGCTTCAGTGGGTAACTATGAGGGGAAGGGAGCCAGAAACGTCCTGTGAGCCTCCTGTGCAGTCCTGCGGCTATTGATGACATTGGTGTTACCCTTGCCTTGCTGTTGTAGCCTCTTGGATTCCATTTTCCCCTTCTGCCTCTTCACTCTCAATTGGTGACGATGCCAATCCTTCATCTTCTGCCTCGGTTGCAGCCCTTGCAGCCTCTTCTACCTCTCTCATTGTGACCTCAAACAGTTTCCCTCCCAATCTGTTGTAGAAACTGAGATAGAGAAAGAGTTGGACGTATGGGCTTTGTTCTTTGGTAAGGGCTAAGAAGTTATAGAAGTTGACCTTGTACGTGTCTGGCAGTACGAAGAAGTCGTATCTCTTCATGTTCTCTATCAGCTTGCAGCCCTTCTTGGCTGCAACAGCATCCCAATCCCCATTGGAGAAGTCCTTAATCTTAATTCCTCTCTTCTTGACCTTCTTGACGTTGATGCCAATGCAGTGAAACGTTAGCATGAATCCGAGTTCATCGTCAAAGGTGTTCTGCTCTATGAAGTCCATTATCTTCTTGTAGTAGAAAAATAGTTCTGCATCCGTGCAGTTCTGAAATGTGCGTAGGTAACGCTTGTAAGTGTCTAGAATTGTCTTAATATTCATTTTCTTACTTTTTTTAGTTCTTATTTTCCATTGGTAGAGACTGCGAGCAAAACCTTATCAAAGGAGGTTTTGCCCCTATAGCAGTCTCGTTACCCTTATTTATCTTGTTTCAATCCATCCCCCTTTCCCTCAGTCTCTTTCCTTGTACAATAGAGTCTCTACATGTAGAAGTGTTTTCTTTCTATCAATTCTTAATATATTTTTATTATAATATTATATTAATATTTTATATCTTATTATAGAATATTTTATTTTAATATTATAAGTCTCTTCTACTATAAGTTTCTATACTCTCAGTGCCTTGCTGTCGGATGGGTTGGGATGGGCTGTTATGTTATACTCTGTCATGTTCTGACATGCTATGAGGTGTCATGCAAGGGTTTGGGTCGTGGTGTTAGGTTATGGGATGGGGTGTTATGTAATGACATGTTATGTAATGTTATGTTATGTAGTCCTAATCGGCATTTCCAGAGATTTGGACTAGCTCATAAACCTACCGAATCTCTCACCTATAGACCTCTTCCTAAGTGTTTTTTCCAACTCTTCAAAGTGGATGGTGTACTCTGATGCAGCCCCTTCACCTTCACCAATCTTCCTATCCACCAACCCATATAGCTTCAAGTCTGCCAATGCTTCAAGCAGCGTGTCATGTCCTACCCCTCCAATCCTACATAACGCCTTGTTGTCAATGGCGATTATTCCGCTTTCCATTGCCTTGCTGTTTTCAGTCCACAGCAATAATGCCCCCAAAGTCTTTTTGGCAGCTAATGTCAACTCTTCTGATTCCACGATGTTGTTTGGCAACTGTGCCAACACACTTGATGTTTTACTCATGCTTCTTTCGGTTTACTCAGTTATTTTTCATCTTCAAACGGTTTTTAGACGAAGGTCGGTGTGGGAGAGTAAACCGTTTGATGAAACCCACACCAACCAAGAAAAAGCGATAAACTGATTGCTTATCTCTATATAAAATATAATGATTATTGTCTGAATTTCAAGGGCTTGGAGCAACTTTTTTCAGAAAAAAGTTACTTTTTTTCCTACGAGACCTTATAAAATTTGGATTTCTCGAAGATTTTTTATATCTTTGCTAAAAACAGAGATTATATGAAGAACATCAAGAGAGAATACAAAATCGAAAACAGCATCTACTTCAACAGTAAGTTTGGTGAAAGAGTCCTATCCAACATGTACCCATGCAGACTTGAGTACAATGGCGAGCTATTCAGAAGTGTGGAAGAAATGTTCCATGTGTTATTATACCGTTTCCTTATCGACAAGACAAAGACTTGTAGTAACGCTTTTGAGTGCAAGGAGGTTTATAAGACCTATGTCCTAGACAAGAAGGAAACCAAGGGAAAGAATGAGAGTGATGAAGAATTTGAGAACAGGAGGATGCAAAGGCTGATGGACGAATACCGTATCATCCATCTATGTCACCAAGTGAAGTTCCAACAGTTTAAGCCGTTCCGAGACATTATCATCAACTCTGGGGATAAAGACATTGTGGAATGGTGCTATTGGATATTCGACAAGCGCATAGATGGCTTTGGAACTTATAAGGATGAAGAAAAGGGGCTGTTTATCGGTGGCAATATATGTGGTCGGAGCATGATGCAAGTCCGTAAAGAGTATCAAGAGGGCAAGTTGGAGGTTAAAGAAGCCGAATGTGCTACTGTGAATAGAAGTTAATGTTTTGGCTAATCCAACTTTTTTTCGTAGCTTTGCATTACATCGCTCGGAGAGCATGGGAGTGAAATTCTAGATAGTGACAGTGCGCAATGCCACACCTTCCAACCTCTGAGTAACCAAGTAGGCTAACCCTAGCCATATAGGGCATAGCAGCATCCCAACCTTTTTTCGATATTGGGTCGAGTGACAGCCACCATTGGGCTTTGTCGCAAGGGATTACTGTGCTGCAAAGCAAGGGTGCTGAAGCTGCAAGAGGCACATATAAAAGGCATTGCGTATGCTTAATAAGACATTATACAAAGGCGATTCCGCTGACATGCTAAAGCGGATTGACAGTGATTCAGTTGACTTGGTAGTTACTTCACCTCCCTACGATAGACTGCGTTTTTATGGTGGTGTTGGTGGCAGTTGGAACTTCGATAAGTTCAAGGCTATTGCCAATGAACTTGCTAGAGTTCTAAAGAAGGGTGGTGTGTTGGTTTGGAACGTTAAAGACCAATGTACGAGGGGCGGCTATAGCTGTTCCTCTTATCGTCAAGTCCTTTATTTCGCTGATGTGCTTGGACTGAATCTGCATGACACGATGGTTTGGCAGAAATGCAATCCAATGCCGAGGAAGAGGGGAAAGCGTTATCAAGACACCTATGAGTTTATGTACGTATTCTCTAAGGGTACACCAAAGACCTTTAACCCTATCATGCGTGAATGCAAGAACGGTGGCAAATCATACAAGGCTACTTTTAAGAGTAACCTTTACGATGGGCGAATTGAGCATAAAGAAGGTATAATCAATGCTGAGATAGCGGAATCTAATGTGTGGGTGATACCCACTGCATCCACTAAAGAAACCAACTACGCCCTAAAGGATGGGCGTAAAATCCACCATACAGCTGTGTTTCCCAAGGAGTTGGCAGCACGTCACATCAAGACGTGGACTAACGAAGGTGACGTTGTTTTAGATTGCTTTCTTGGCAGTGGCACGTCTGGTGTTGCAGCCGTTGAACTTGGTCGCAACTTCATAGGTGTTGAAATGAATGAGGATTACTTTCAGATGGCTTTTGAACGCATTGATGCACGTATGACAGAACTTGGCTATAAGGCATCTACAGAGACAAAGGCAAGCGTATGTGAGCCTATTTACGCACACTATGAGCTTAGAGATAAGGACGTTTTGACCCAGAGGCATAAGGTCAAGATGTGGGTAAAGGGTAAGAAGCAAACTCTATATGTGCAGCGTGTGTATAGCAGTATCTATGAGCGTTTTGGATTCGCTCAATACCATTACATTGTCAAGCCCATCAACAAAGGTACAACGTGTTTGCTATTTACGGATAATAAGAATAGACCAATCGCCTTTGTGGGCTTGCTGAATCATCCCTTCAAAGGGTGTCGAAACGGCATCATGGTAAGCCGTTTCGTAATACTGCCAAAGTTCCAGAAGAGAGGACTGTCATTGCCGATTCTAAAGGCTGTAGGCGGCATGTTATCCGCTAACGGCTATAAGATGTATATTAACACTCAGAACAAGCAACTTGGAGTGGCTTTAGGTCGTAGGAAATGCTTTGTCGGCACGACCTTTGACAAAGTGTATAGAAGAGGACAATATGACAAAACCCACCGTAATAGGATATGGGGCATGGCGTGGCGCAAGAAGTATTGTGGTCACAAACTATACGGTTATTCAGAGTTGTTCAAGAAGGTTGATATACTGCGCAAGGAATCATCAAAAAAGAGTATATCAAATGACAATTTTCATAGTATAATTTTATATCCTATAGACAACCTTTCCAATAATCGCTATAACAGCCCCAATTTAGCCATTTGCAGCCCCATCGTTGACATTTCAAATGATAGGTGGATAGTTGGCAAGGAATCGGTATGCAATGCACCTTTGGCTTCTTGTTATACGCTCATAGGGATAGTTGGAGTAAGTTACTTCAATACGTCTTAATCAGCTGAATATGAGATTTTTTGAAAAAAAGTTCGTCTGGGATTTGGGATTGTCGATTATTTTGTATATCTTTGCAATGTGAGTTTAGGAATCACACTAGTGGTTTTGAATATTCTGATTCCTAACTTTTCCAAGTTGGATGTATAGCATAATTAAAGCCTTTCCTAAGTGGGGATAATAATATTCATCGGCTATGTGACTTAGGACATAGCCAATTTCTAAACTGTCAAACAAATGGAAAAGTTAATTACAATAAGTGATGCGGAAGCAATGTTAATATTAGATGGATTGGTCGGTAAAGACCCTTTTAGGGATATTTCCATCAAACTTGAAAGTTTCTTGAACTATCCTATTTCAGAAGAGCAACATGAGCTTATGAAAAAATACGATGTTACATATACGGATTTTTCGTGGGTAATGAGAGAATATAATGCTTTCAACACCATCCAAGAAATTAGGAAGAGACAAATAGAATTAGGGCATTTCAATGATAGAATGAGGAAAATGTTTGCTAATAGTCTATCTAATGACGGTGGTGAGGCGATTTATATAAGCGATAAAGAAAATCCTCTCTTAATGACAACTTACTCTCATTTGGTGAGCATGATTGGAAAAAAGGAAGCAGACAAGATAAAGCCAGCAACTGAGGAAGAAATAATAAACTTTTTAGAATTAGAATATGAATAAGCAGTATTATACAAAGACAGAACTGACACGTAGATGGACGAAAAGACTTGTTGACAAATTCTTTCCACAATGCTCTGAGGAAGTTCCAAACCCACGTAATAAAAAAACTCCAATAAAACTGTACGATGTCAACAAGGTAAACTTCATTGAAACGCTTGGTTCTTTCAAACCAGAATGGGAGAAGTTGCAACAGCGTAGATTTGAAGCAATGGAGAGAGACTTTTGTGAAAGATGTTACAGCCCTCCATATTAACATTCTCTAGCCTTTGGGCAGTCCAGAAGGTCTGGCTGTTAAGATGTCTTGACTTCGTAACCTCCTGGTATAAAGCCAGTTAAATATTTCTTTCAGATTTGCAGGATAGTGAAATTCTTAGTACCTTTGCAGTGCGATAAGTTCCTGATTATTAACAAATTAAATTCAAAAAGATATGTTACAGACACAAACAGTTTCCGCAGTCGCAGTAAAGGACATGACCATCGTAAGAGCCAATGTAATAGCACAAAGAACAGGCTCCTTGGAGATTGGAATTACCAAGGCTCTGCTTATTGAGCAGCTGAAAGAGAAGATGAAAAACGGTGTGGCTCACTTTATCTTCCAAAAGAAGGATGGCACATTGAGAGAAATGTTTGCGACTACATGCAAATCTCTCATTGAGCGACACATTAATGGTCGAGGGGTTAGCCGTGAATTGTACGGAACGACATGTGCGTTTGATGTCGAGAAGGGTGCTTTCCGCTCTTTCAGGTGGGAATCACTGGTTAAGGTGTTCTAAAGCATAGGAATAAGGCAATGTTAGAAAGCAGAATGATATACCATCATCTACGCACAAACCTACTCATTCAGTGGTCGATGGGCTTTCATAGCCCAAAGACCATCGGATATGGACTTCAATTCGGTGTGGATGGTTTGGCATTCAAGGGAACTGTTAGGATTCGATATGATAGGGAAAGAGACAGCTATGTATTATTCTTCATCAATGAACAAGGTCAACAGATACGTAAGATGTGGGATATTAAGCTAGACAACCTTATCCCAACCCTACAGCGAAACATTGATGGTGTGCATGGTGATTGGTGGCAAGAGTTTAAGAAACGGTATGTGTTTAATCAAATAGAAAAGTAAGCATTATGGAAGAGAAAGATTACAATGAGGGCAAAGAGACATTGTTTGACGAGCAACAGCCACCGATAAAGTCATATAAAGTGACGGAAATGAAAAATGGTGTTGCCATCCGACTTGAAGGTTATCCACTGCAATTCATTAGAATCATCAAGGACACAAGGTTTCATAAGTATTCAATCCTTATGCGTGACGTTGACGGATGGGCGGTGAAGTTGAACAAGAGCGAAGATAGCAGAGTGATAGCAGCAACCCTATTCAAGATGAAGGATGAAATACATACTTAATTCAGTTCCATATTCATCAAATAGTAATAAATGTAATTGCATCAACAATAATATAAAGTGACAGAGTTATGAGTTTACGGAATACAAAGACAACAGCAGATTATATCCCTTGGGAAAATGCCATCAACACAGTGCATCGTCTCTATAAGGACAAGAACTATACCATGTCTCTATTCATTGCATGTGGCATCTTTACTGGCTTACGTGTGACAGACCTCAGAGCCTTACATTGGAATCAGCTTCTTAATGGTGGTGTACTTACTATCACCGAGCATAAGACCAAGAAAGAGAGGCAAATCAAGCTGAATCCAGAGTTTGTAGAGCATGTGAAACAGTGCTATGAGGCAATGGGTGTCAAGAATCCCAATGAGTTTTGTTTCCTCTCACAGAAGAAAACTGTTATCTCAATTCAGTGGTTTAACCGCTTATTGAAAGATGTCAAGAAGAAATACAAGCTACCTTGCAAGAATATCTCATGCCATGCCTTACGCAAAACAATGGGGCGAGCCATATTTGAGAAGTCGGAAGAGAATAGTGAAATGGCACTTATCAAACTGAGTGAGGTTTTCGGACACAGTAACACTCAGATAACGAGACGCTATCTGGGCTTAAAGACAGAAGAGATATTGAGTGCCTATGACCTTTTATCCTTCTAATCTGTACTGATTTCAGTTTAACTTGATGGGCTATATTCCATATTGGGGTGTAGCTCATTTTGTATATTCCAAGGATATTATATTGAGCTGATTCTATCCGTTTCCTAACTTATTTGCTGAAATAATGCTAAAATGGAGGCATAAGTTAGGCCACCCCAAACATTTTTGTTACCTTTGTGCAGAAAATAAAATATCCTATTTTATAAACTCGGACAATATGGAAGCAAAACAGATTGAAGTCATACGCAGGAGGCTTGAAGAATTGAAGTGGTCAATACCAGAGTTATTCCGTAGAAGTGGCGTTGCAATACCTACCATTAAACGTATGCTTAACCCCAAGGCGAACTATAACACTACAACGAACACCATCAATAAAATTGCTACCGCATTGGGTATTGATGCAATGGATATATACGATGCGAGGGTGCAGACAAATGACGAATATCTCGGCATAAATGGCTATATTGACTTCATGGGTAAGATTACACGTATCAACAACCTCAATGACCTAAAGAAGATAGCCAAGAGTGTTGAAGAGAGTATTAATGCTAAGAATGAAGCAAAGAAGATAGAGAAGATAGATAAGGCGAACCAAAAGACACAATCAAAAGCACCAATAGATACTACAGTCATTAACCTATCCCAACATGAATCATACGACACGGCAAAACTATACACATGGAGTTTCCGCAAGTCTGACGATGAAAAGGACGGTGATGTGAATGACCTCGGTAATATGTGCAAGGGCTACCCATTCAAGGTTTGTGGTGAGAAGTTCTTGAATAGCGAGTGCGCCTATATCAGTGGCATGTTTTCACAGAATACGCCAAAGGCTACAGAGATTCAAAGGGAACTACAGAAGTCAGATAACGGCTATGAGGCAAAAAAAGCAATAAGGAGAAAGTATGAGCAAGTAGGACTCTCAAGAGACGATTGGAACACCTTTAACGTTCAATGGATGCTGTTTGTTGTATGGCAGAAGGTTACTCAGAATAAGAAGTTTGCTGAGAAACTGAGAAAGATTCCATCTAATGCAATGATTGTGGAAAACTCTACATTCCAGAAGGCTCAGAAGGGAAAAGACACGGCAGCATTTTGGGGTATGAGGAACCAGGTCATTAAAGAGGCTACACAGACACTTGAAACAGCAGCAGAAGTGGAGAACTTCACGGCTTCAAAAAAGGACGTGGAAAAGGCTAAGATGGTGGCGAGGAATAGGGTTAATCATGTCGGAACATGGGAGGGAGTCAATTGCATGGGTAAGATATTGACCATTTGCAAACATTGCATAGAGAACGGCACAGAGCCACCTATTGATTATGACCTACTCAGAAGCAAGGGGATATATCTGTTTGGCAAACTATTGACCTTTGAAGGATTACCCAAGGCACAGGAAGCAATAGTTCCAAAGCCTACAAGCGCAAAACAAGCCAAAGTCAAGGAAACACCCACAAGAAAAAAGAAAGTGGCTCAGGAGGTCAGGAATGAGGCAATATCTACTGGCGAAAGAGTTAAGGGTATCATTGGAGCTGTTATTGGTGAAGTGGTTGGCAGCAGATTTGAGTTTGCCAAGTCATTGCCCAAGAGACGTTATGAACTGTTTGCGTCTCAGTGTTCATTTACTGATGATACCGTATTGACAGTAGCTATAGCCGATTCGCTCCTACATGGAAAAGACTTCAAAGATACTCTCTGGGAATGGGCGTTACACTACCCACATGCAGGTTTTGGAAAGTCATTCAAGCAGTGGAAGAAGAATAAGAAGAAAAATGAGGAAGCCACCAATGACAGCAAGGGAAATGGTTGCGGCATGAGGGTTAGCCCCATTGGTTTCCACGCAAAAACACTAGAAGAGGCTTTGGAACTTGCTAGACTATCTGCAATCATTAGTCATAACTCAGACGAAGGTATAAGAGGCGCACAATCAATAGCAGCCGCCACATTCTTAGCCAAACAACAGACACCCAAGGAAGAGATTAAAAAGTACATAGAAGAAACCTTTGGCTATAATCTCCACATGACAGATGAAGAGATAAAGGCTCATGTGGATAGCCTAACAGACATTGGCGAAAAACAGTTGGCAGAGAATACATGTCCGCTCGCCATTATTGCGTTCTTGGTGACGGATGATTATGAGGATGCTATCAGAAAAGCAATAGGTTACTTTATCGACACAGACACGGTAGCTTGCATGACTGGAGGTATAGCAGCCGCATATTATGGTGTTCCACAAAATATTGTGAATGAGGTTGCAGATTTTTTGCCACAAGAGATAATAGACATTATCAATGAGTTTGACCATATCCATCTACAGAACACCAGAACCACACCAAAGGACTGCCACAGATGGGGTGACATTTTCGTGTATGGTAGCGGTGACAACAAGAACGGTGAAACAGAGGGATTCACGGCATCCAAGTATTTTGGCGCAGGTAAGATACTTGAGGGAATGGATTAGCGAGCCTATGCAATTCCTACCGTTGGAAGGTCATTAGACGAAATCAGGGTATCCGTTGACCGTTTTATCGAATATGCTGAGACCAATCAAGACAAGACATTCTTGGTGACAAGAATCGGCTGTTCCAAGGCTGGCTATACGCCAAAGGATATTGCGCCCATGTTTGTTAAGGCATCCAACGTGACAAATGTATATTTACCAATAGAGTTTAGAAATGTTTTGAACACAAAATAGTCGTTTTGATATGGGATTCTTCAATTTCTTGGATTCAAACAACCACGTCTTAGCAAAGATAGACGGTGGCAAGCTATATGACCGCAATAACCACGTTATAGGCAAAATAACATGGGGCGGTGACGTACAAGACGCCAACAATCACACCATAGGGCATATCAGCAGCAGCGGTGAGGTTAGAAACAGATGGTATAGCAAACTTGGCAGCGTGTCAAGCAATGGTGAAGTTTTTGATTCCAACAACCACAAGCTAGGCTCAGTGGATTCATGGGGAACTGTGAGGGATAGGAACGGACACACATTAGGACATGCAAGGGGCTGTGATACCGTGTATGCGGCTGTGTTTTTCTTTTTTGAGTTCTAAACAAACAGCTATGAAAAGAATTATTATACTTTTGTTGATGGCATTGTCCGTAAGTGTTACTGGCTTTGCTCAAACCATCCGTAATAACAACAATTCAACTGTAGCCAAGATTGATAACGATGGTACGGTGAGAAATAGCAACAATTCCGTTATTGGACGTATCAGCAGCAACGGTGACATTCGAGACAGCAATAATCACTATTTGGGAAAGATAGAGAGTGATGGCAATATAAGAGACAGCAACAACTCATATCTGGGCAAGGTCGAAAGCAATGGTACTGTGCGCAATCGGAATAATTCAACCGTTGGCAAGGTTGATAGTGATGGCACGGTCTGGGACAGCAATAATCACACCATCGGCTATGCAAAGGGGGTACACATGAAATATGCAGCCGTTTATTTCTTCTTTGGATTCTTCTGAATAAATCCCATCAAAACTTTCTTTTTTGGCAGAAGTGAAATTTTCAAATATCGT
>Ga0247608_10008199_pt1 | contig 10588 bp, 10 predicted proteins | sample 176DNAGHGlowgp2_FD_193490 | JGI IMG/M metagenome (GOLD analysis project Ga0247608, IMG submission 193490) | Sheep rumen microbial communities from Palmerston North, Manawatu-Wanganui, New Zealand - 1766 DNA GHGlow gp2 | ecosystem: Host-associated > Mammals > Digestive system > Stomach > Rumen ... | reverse complement strand
ATAACCAGTCAGTTTTACTTCTGCATCAGTCAGCACGTTTTTAGGCATTCTTCGCTTCCATTTGACTATCTTGTACTTCAGGTTCGTCTTGGCTCTGACAACAAAGAAAGACTCTGTAAGGTGTATTATATATATTGATTGGGGTGTCGCTCTTGCTGTCGTGTAACAGCAGGAAGAATGCATTTCCTGCAAGAGCAGACGCAGGGTAATGGTAACAATAGACATGTCAACTTATCGATACTAACCTGTTTGTAAATTGGTCGTACCTGACAGGATGGGCAAACGATATGGGCTTTCTGCCTGCTACGGCTGCGGTGTCGATGCCGCGCCGCTGGAACTCGTCAAGGAGCGCCTGGTCGTGATAGGCTCGCATACTGGACCATCCATGATTACCAACCAGACGGTTGAAGATGTTAACTAACTCGGGAATCTGCATGTCTGCGAATTGCAGAGCAAACTTGATGTAATAAATGTGCTGTTGCATAATTTGGAATGTTTTGAAGTTTATAAATGTTGCTTCCGCATCGTACTGACCACCGTGGTTTCCAAAACTCGGTTGGCGAGTTAACCTCGAAAGGTTACTGCTCTTGATGCTTTCGGGTGCAAAGGTAGTGAAATCTTGGCAAAATGCAAAACAAACTTCAAATTATCTGTGGTTGACAGTTGAAATCACATAAGCATTTTCAACTTGTCCGCTCGGCTTTGCCGCTTGCCTTAGCAAGAACGCTAGAACTTGACAACGGTTCGCAAATATTATTCTTTGCAGAATCTTTTGAGGGTAATTCTGCAAAGAAGTGGGTGCAGGTTGGGCGCATCGTTCAAAAATGGGTGCAAAATGGGTGCAATTTTGAAATGTGAGAAATAGAAAAGTCCTGTAAGTCATTGACCTACAGGACTCGTTCTTAGGCGCTTCAGGATGGGCTTGAACCAACGACCCCCTGATTAACAGTTAAAAAATGTAAGATTTTGCGATATTATGTTTAAGTGGATTTGGTTGATTCACAGAAAGTTAGTAACTTTGCAGCAGTTTATGATACTCCATGAAATTGGGTAATTACGAGAATAGATAACCAAAATTTGTTCAGACGAATTGTCAATAAATAAAGGGGTTTCAGAAGATTTGAGTGAGTCGAGATAACCAAAATTTGTTCAGATTAGATAAAAAGACGTAATATGGCAGAAAGAAAGAAGAGAGAAACGATACCCAATTTGGAGTCGCTGACTATGGGTAATTGTACCATCGTATTGACACTTGATACCAGATATAGGGATGAAGATGGCAAGTATCACGCATCCATTCGTTTCACGGTGAATGGGAGCCGGTACTTTTTCCATTTGGGATATAAGTACTCGGTAGAAGAGTTCGATGCCATCTGCAAATCGGATGGGCGTGGACGTGGCGGCAATCAGAACCAGAACTATATCGAGAAAACCCATTTGGTGGAAACGTACAGCCAATATGTAGGGCTTGTCCGTGATATGTATAATAAAGGTACATTGAAGTCTGTTGATAACATTCGTTCTGTGATAACCGGACGTATCTCGACCTATGGGGATTCAAAGGAAAGCTCTGAACCATATGCTAATTCGTTCATCGGCTTGTGGAATGAGGTTATCTCGCAGAAGAAGGCAAGCACAGCAGAAACCTACCGTAATGCCCGCGATTGTTTCATAAAGAGCGGTGTGTATAATGCGAAGGACGGCTATAATGTTGGTGTGGATAAAATTCAGGCATGGATAGCCTACATGAAGAAGATGAAATACACACAAACGACTGTCGGATTCTATCTTCGGGCCATCCGAGTTGTGTTCAAGGCTTGCATTAGCAACGGTTATATGCTGGAAAAAGACTATCCGTTTAGTGCATCAGACCCATTGAAAGTTAAGATTCCATCTGGATCTTCACGTAAGGCTGATTTCCTAACCATTGACCAAATGACAGAACTGTATGAGTTCTATGTCAATGGTGAGATTCCCAAAGAATATAAACACCCAGACGAGATGAAGCAGAGTCTTGGTATGTTCCTGGCCCAGTATCTTTGTAATGGATGCAACCTTTATGATTTAGCTTTGCTACGCTATGATGACTATTACGATATATCCGAGCACAAAGCCCTCCGATTCTTCCGTCATAAGACGAAAGATCACTCAGAATCGGGTTCAGAGGTGATAATCCCTATTATACCGCCGTTGAAGAAGATATTAGACGAGTTGGCTGCTCCTGTTGAGAAAGGCGCATTGGTATTTCCATTCCTTCTTGGTGAGGGCGTTGATCCTGACAGCAAGAGTGCCAGGGACAAGATACATCAGGAGAACCACAACATAGCAGACAGAGTGAAGAAGATAGCAGAGATAATAGACTGGGATATCAAACCGTCTTCCACCTTTGCCCGTCATAGCTTTGCTACGAATTTGAGTCGTTCTAAAGTACCGATGGATTATATCAGCTTTGCAATGGGCCATTCACTGGGGAATAAGGGACAGATAACCAAGCGGTACATATCACCCTATCCCATAGAAGAACAGATGCAATATAACTCTTATCTTCTGGATCTCTCAGAACTGAAAGCACTACGCCAAAAGGATATGACCAAAGAAGAATTGGTCAAGATGGTCAAGGAAACCATGACAAAAGAAGAATTGTTAAGCCTGCTGTTAGGTAAGTAAATGACTAAAAGTATTAAACACTAGTCAAGTAGGCAAAAAACAAAGAAAAATTGTACATTGTACTTTATATTTGATTAAGAAAAAGTTGGTGAGTACTATTTGGTAAAAAGTTAAATCGTGTTAAAGAAAAGGTTAAACAAGCTATAACTCTTATTTGATTGAAAAAGAATTCATTATCTTTGCATGCTAAAACTGAATAAAAATATGGCAGCTTATTTAAACAAGGCAAGAACTAATATCAAATCTGCACAGATTCTCATGGGAAATGGCCTGCCTATGTCTTCAGCTCATCCTGCATATTATTCTGCTTTTTTGCTGCTTAAATATGTATTGGCCCATTTTGGCTCGATTAATTATACCCAACAAGAAGCATTATCCAGCTCAAAGGACTCTCACACAGCCATATCAAGCAGAGCCCTTCCAATAGTGGCAAGTAAAGATCCTGATGCTAGTAATGACTATTTTGAAAAGTATAATAAGCTGAAAATGATAAGAAAAAAGGCAGATTATAAGCCTGTAGAGATGAAAGATTATCTTCTTCAGGAGAATCTAAAGGATGCGGAAGCATTTTTGAGTGGTATTGAGTCAAATTTTAATTTGTAAAAACGATGAGTGAAATCGAGTTCTTGAAGAAAACTCTTAACGAATGGTGTGAAAGGTTTGTTGGTATACATGTGAGGTATGCATACGACGTGGTATCGGAATACCATATTATTGAAGTGGATCCAGAAAGCATTCGCAGAGGTAACGATGAATATAAAGAGGCTGAAATGTCTTTGTGGACTTCTTTTATGGAACTTTATCCTAATGCAGATCTTCTCATTACCAAGCCCTCTGAGGCTAATGATATGTCAAACTGCTTATTTGATAGCAATAAAGTGGTAAATGACTATCTGGAATTATCTGGTATGTGGGATTTTTCTCAGATTTTCACACCTTTTATTAATAAGAAATATAATAATTCTTATAAGATTCAAGATAATAACGAATATGCTTTAGCAGCGTAATACATTTAATATGGCAGAACAAATAGCACGTTTCCGTTTTTTAGGATATAAGATTCTTGACAGTCACATTCAAGTAGCACCGGATCAGGAAATTGGTAAACAGTTTAATGTGACGTTTGACCAAACTACGGGTATAAATGAAAGTGATTTCAAAATGCGTTTGGTTTTATCAGCCAAGATTGAGGATACTAATAATGCTATGCACATTATAGTGAAATCTGAAGGATATTTTGAATTTGAAAAAAATATTACGGATGATGAGCGTAAGGTGTTTTTTAATATGAGTGCTCCTGCTATTTTATTTCCTTATATTAGGGCATATATTAGTGCGCTAACATCATTATCAGGCATTAATCCCGTTATCTTACCAACATTAAATCTGAGTAAAAGATAATTTGGTGTCATGCTTAAAAGGTCGTATGACAATAAGAAAGCTGCGTTATTTCTATTAAGTGTTCATTGCTATGACTCAAGTGCAGTGGCATTTTACTATGCTGTGTTTCAGCGTATGATGTATGCTTTGGATCATGCAGAGAAAAGGCCCTTGCATTATGACTCTCAAAATCCCTTGAATGAGGATATTCATTTCAAGATTTTATCAGAAATCAAAAATCGATTACCTGGAAAAGAGAGCGAATTATATGCAGAGCAGTTTATGAAACTATTCGATTACAGGAAAAAAGCAGATTACCAGATGGACTCTATTTCTCAGGACGATTGTTTAATTTGTAGAGATTTGTATGACTGGCTTATCGGTAAAATGAATCGTTTTTTTCCAATTAAAGAAGATTGATTTTTCCAGAAGCCTTTGTCACTCCACTCACACTATAAAATGTGTTATACGTGGCTTTCACCTTTGGCGTGTGAGCCACTCTTATTATAAAGGTATTAGTAAACTGAAATGAGTAAATGGATTGATGAACGAGCATGGAATGTGTCCATGTATATATGCTATGCCCTTTGTTTTATCGTTCTGAGCGTAGCTGGATATAACGGTATTATGATGCTTGTTGGCGATGTAACCCTGTTTATGAGGGCTGTCCTGCTAATCTGTGTCTGTCTCTTTGTCGCATTGGGCGTCTTTTTGGTGTTCTCTATCTTCGTAACACCGTTGAGCGAACTTTTGAATCGATTGGCAGTGTATTTGTTTGAGAAAAAGAAGATGCATAGTACTCCTGTCCAGACTGACAAAGGAGAAGTGGAAGTGCATGATGATAATATTGTCGATGATACTGAGCACCATGAAGTTTCTGGCTCTTCCGAGAACCATAATTACAATAAAGATGAAGCTCCAGATTCTAATCGTAAGGCTCTAAAAGATGAGTTTATAAGGGATTATGTTAGGCATAACCATCAGAATGACACTATTTATGAAGTCTTCGAAGCCCTGTTCAGTCAGAAAAAGAGCGGTGCGTTTGCTGCTCATGCCTTCAAGTGTGCCTTGGACGAGAAATGGTTAAAAGATTTCCCTGGCTACGAGGCTGCAAAAAGATTGTTCCCTAATGAAGATTCGATTAAAGGAAGCAAATCTAATTATTCGAATGCCAATAATAATAATCTCAAGCCTGAAAATGAAGAGGGAATCAAAACTATACTACTGGACAAGTTCCATGAATTGAATCCCTCAACAAAGGACGGACAGAAATAGTACGTCATTTTGATAAACATAGATGACTCCACAAGCGTAATGTTTGTGGATTTTTTGTGTCTTAACCATCCGTTTTTTCCAACTTTCATCAGTGTACTTGGATGGAGTATACTGAACTCCAGTGTACTTGTGTGTACTTCGTATAACACACTGAAAATCAGACGTTTTTATTCTTGTGGTATTCCAAGATATTTTCTAATTTTGCGCCAGAAAATTTGAATATCACACAATAAAAACAGAATTTCATGGATAAAAAAATCATCTCAATTGAAAAGCTCCTGCAGACTCCTGTCTGTATGATGAGCGGTGAGGAACTCGCGTTCCTATTTAATAACCTTGGTGTTCTTGACAAAGACAAGAAGCCGGAGCCTTCTATGCCATCGCCAGACCGTAAACTGGCTTATGGTATCAAAGGAATTGCTGAGACCTTTGGCTGTAGCATCCCAACTGCCAATCGTATTAAGAAGAGTGGTATAATAGACAAGGCAATCTCGCAGTTGGGACGTAAGATTGTTATCGACGTAGACCTGGCACTTGAATTAGCAGCAGAAAGGAAGGAGGAAGAGCGTAATGATTGACATTGACGAACTGGCTAATCAGATACATGCCGATGTATTTGATGTGGCTAAGACAGGAATTCCTCTGGGCGTGTTTCCGAATGTCTTTCAGAAGATTGCCTTCGAGCTGGTGAACTACGAGAACTTCAATCTGGAGTACACGGTAGCCATTATGCTGTCAGCCTTTGCTACAGCTATTGGCAACACCTATCATGTGAGGATAAAGGGCAAGTGGGTAACCGCTTGCTTTCTCTACATGATATTGGTGGGCAGGCCAGGTCTTGGCAAGACTCCTCCTCTCGGCTTCCTCTATTTCCCTATCCGCGACTATGACCAGCGATTGCTCGAACAAGCACGTAAGGAGTATGAAGTCTATGCCCAGCAGCAGGCAGTCAAGAAAGACGGAGAAGCGACGGAACTGATAGAGAAGCCTCGTCTTATGCAGACGGTTATATCTGATTTCACTCAGGAGGCTATGCTGAGCATCCACTATGATAATCCTCGTGGTATTGTTCTGCTGGTAGATGAGGTCGTATCACTATTCAACTCCGTCAAGAGATACAGCACGAAGAGCAATTTGATAGAAGATCTGCTCTCTGCCTATAGCGGACAGCAGTTGAAGGCTGTCCGTAAGTCTGAGGTGTTTCCTATCTGCATTCCTCACCCATGCATTAACTTGATCGGTGGCATCCAAACTAATCTCCTTGACGAGATCTTCCGAAAGGAATATGTAGCCAACGGACTCACAGACCGTTTCCTGTTTGTATTCCCCAAGAACAAGAAGATTCCCAAGTGGCAGATTGGCATCGAACAGGAGAAACGTCCTGACACTATGAGCAAATGGTCTTACTATATTAATAAGGTGTTGAATATTCCTTGTCTGCTGAGTGAGGACGGAATAACACCCCAACCTATAGTATTGGATTTCTCAGAAGAAGCTAGAACCTACTTCTATAATTGGAACAACAGCATCATTGATGAAGTAAATGGTATCGAGGATGACAATGAGGTGGAGAGCCGGAAAGTAAAGCTCAATGGTAATGCTGCACGTCTGGCCTTGATCCTTCAGGTGATGCGATGGGCTGCAGGCGAATGTCAGATGGACTGTATCGACATCACTTCCGTCAAAGGCGCAATCCAGTTGATAGAGTACTTTGAGGACTCCTACAAGCGAGTAAATGCTCTCTCAGGGATGGACGAGCCAAATAGGAACCAGGATCGTTGGCTGGCTATGGTCGGTGACACCTTCACTTCATCCGAGGCAGAGCAGGCTGGACAAAGGACTGGCGTTTCACGTCGTACGGTGTTTTCTTCCCTTAAAAGACTATGCGAGACCACACCTCCTGTATTACAGAAGGTAAAACAAGGCGTTTACGAGAAGGTAGTGAAGCGTTGCACAACTGCACTCTGCACTTCTGCACTCTCCGATAGTTCAGAAGATGGCGGTGAAGGGAAAGTGCAAAGTGCAGAAGTGCAAAGTGCAGACAGTGCACAGGAAGGAGGCGAGGATGAGTGATTACAGATTCCATCTGGAGAAATATCGTCCTAACAGCAAGCTTACTTGTCCCCAGTGCAAGAAGCTACGTTGTCTCGTTCACTATGTCGATGATCAGGGTATCATTAAGTTCCCAAACTATGTCGGCAGATGTGACCATGAGAACAGTTGCGGGTACCACTATACTCCCAAAGACTATTTTCATGATAATCCTGATATGAAGCCCAAGGATTGGGACGACGACACTCCTATATATAATAAGGTAGGAACAACGAAAGGGAAAGAAGAACCCAAGCCAATTGAACCTTCTTTCATCCCTATGGTATTTGTCAGCAAAAGCCTGTCAGCATACAAAACAAAGAACCCTCTCTATCAATACCTCTGTGGTGTTATCGGCGAAGATGAGGTTAAGCGTATCTTCCGTTTGTATCTTGTCGGAACGGGGAACAAATGGGGAGGATGTACTGTCTTCTGGCAGATTGATACCAATGGTAATGTGAGGGCTGGTAAGTTGATGGGCTATGACAGCAAGACTGGCCATCGGATAAAGGAACCCCAAAGTCAGGTCACTTGGGCGCACTCTGAATTGAAGATAGCGGATTTCCATCTGGTACAATGCCTGTTTGGTGAGCATCTTCTTCCTGAAAGGCCAACTGCACCCGTCGCTTTGGTGGAGAGTGAGAAGACAGCTCTTATCATGACCCATTTCATGCCCGACCTCTTGTGGTTGGCTACTGGAGGCAAGAACGGATGCTTCAATGAAAAGGCCGTTCAAATCCTTCGCAACAGGGATGTGTTTCTTTTTCCCGATCTTGGTGCCAAGGAGCAATGGCAGCAGAAGGCTCTCATACTCCAGACGCTCTGCAAACGAGTTGTCGTATCTGACTGCATAGAGAAGATTGCAAACGGCGAACAACGTGAACAGGGTCTTGATGTGGCAGACTTCTTCCTGATGAAGCCAACGGCTCATGAAATCCTGGCAGACATGATAAGACGAAATCCTGCCGTTGGACTATTGGTGGAGAAACTTGATTTGGAGGTCTGTAATGATGAGGAACCTCAGGATGGCGTGCCGTAACGTGCGTGCAGGGAGATGAAGGGCTTGCCCTTGATATAGCCCACTATAACTACGAGCTTCGCTTTCGTAGTTGTGGGCTCTTCCGAGGGACTCAGGGCTTTGCCCTAAGAACCTACAAGGCTCTGCCCTTGACCCGTTCAGGACGCTGCCCCGAAACCCCGGCAAGGGCTGTCAGCCCTCTGCAACCTGACCAGAGAGTGACCCTCTCTCTGGGCTCTCCGCTCAGTGGCATCTGCCCCTAAGAACCCTGAGCAGGAAGTGACTCTCTCCCTGCACCCACCAATCAGGGTAAACCCCGATACCCCCTTGGGAGAATACGGGAAACTACAAATTTATAAATTTCATAATTGTAAAAATTCATAATTTCATAAATTACTATGAGTGAAATAGCCAAAGCCTCCGACCACATCGAGCCGTGCAACATCGAGCAGAGCGAACGCCACAACAGGCGGGACGCAGACTACATCGCATCGCTCAACCCGAAGACACTGTACATTCGTCAGAATCTGTCACCCAACAATGAGTCGTATGTCGCACCTGATGTTGAAGGTCAGAGCCTGCAAGAGATATATGATGCCATCAAGGTAATGGTGAAGCAGAAGACAGGCAGAGCCATGCAGGAACGCATGGTGGAAGTCACCGACAAGAAGGGCAAGAAGAAAAAGCGAAACGGCAGCAGTCCGTTGCGTGAGAGTGTCGTCAACATCAAGCCAGACACCACAATGGAAGACTTGCGACAGTACACCCAGCGAGTACAGGACAGGTGGGGCGTAAGAGCTATCCAAATCCACATTCATAGGGATGAAGGTCACTACAAAGACCCTGAGAATCCCGAAACGTGGATACCGAATCTTCATGCTCATATCATCTGGGACTGGATGAACCATGAGACGGGTAAATCCTGCAAGCTCAGCAAGCAGGACATGTCAGAACTTCAGGATATGGCAGCTGAGACATTGGAGATGGAAAGAGGTAAGCGAAAAGAGGAAACTGGAGCCGAACATCTGACCCGTACCGACTTCATCCGACAGAAGCAGGAGAAAGAACTCCAAGCCATTCAAGGCGAAATAGTGGAAAAGAAAACGGAGCTTCAGGAACAGAAAGACGAGATCACAAAGCTGGCTCATTCTTCCTTGCTCGACAAGCTGCTCCACTCAGGCATCAGCCCCGCAGTAAGGAAAGCAATAGAGGATGAAAAGATAGCTCACCAAGAAGAACTTCGTCAGGCAACAACTGCTATTGATGAGAATGGCCGTCCCTATGTTTGGACGAGTGGCAGCAAGAAAGACCAGGATGTCACATGGGAAGAATTAGCCAAGTTCCGTGAAAGGGAGAAAAAGGAGGCAGAAATTAAAGCTAAGGCTGACAAGGAAGCTGCTCTTGCCAAGGCCAAGGAAGACAAAGAAGCTTCTATTGCAAAAGTCAAAGCTGACGCAAAGGCCGAACTTGATGCCGAAATTGCCGAAATGAAGGAAGTGTACGGAGGTCTCATAGAAAAGGAGCGTTATGCTTTCAGTGAGAATGGAATGCCACTCTATTGGTCAGGTGGCCCAAAGGACGGACAGAGAATAACCAAGGATGAGAGAATCAAGTCATTGGCTGAACAGTTGTCAAAAACAAGAAATTCCAATAAGGCCTTACTTGAAAGGCTGAAAGTCTTGAAAGATCTGATATTTGCGACATGCAGCCTGAATTTCAAGAAAGTAGTCCAAATTATTGTTGACCAGTGGAAGGCTGGCGTAAAACAGTTCACAAAGGACTTGAAGGATTTCTTGTTAAAGGCGATAAGTGTTGAGAAAACGGTAGAAGGTCGCAAGTCATACATCAAGGATGCTTTTGACTTTGCAAAAATGCAGGCAAAGACTGATCCTGATTTGAATCTTGATGACAAAGCCCTGAAGCCTCTCTACGATGATGCGCTGAAAATCGCAGATGGCACATGGGAATCATACCATCAGAAGCACGACCTGTTATTTAAAGAAGCTGTCAAGGCTCTGGTAGAAATGGGAAACTGTCAAAATCAACGCCATCTAAACCAAAACCAAGCCAATATTATTGAAGCATTCCTTGCCTTTGATGGCAGTGACAGGACACAATTATGTGAAGAAATCTGGAATGTCGCCAGTCCCAAGGTTG
>Ga0247608_10008198_pt1 | contig 10591 bp, 7 predicted proteins | sample 176DNAGHGlowgp2_FD_193490 | JGI IMG/M metagenome (GOLD analysis project Ga0247608, IMG submission 193490) | Sheep rumen microbial communities from Palmerston North, Manawatu-Wanganui, New Zealand - 1766 DNA GHGlow gp2 | ecosystem: Host-associated > Mammals > Digestive system > Stomach > Rumen ... | reverse complement strand
ACTACCCTTTTTTAATTACATAGTTTTTACAGGACGTGGAATACAAGTCTATTACTTAATCAAGCCATGTTATTATAATCGCTCATTTTTGGTTAACATGGTCCGAAATAAGCTAATAGAATTCTATAAACTCATTTTATTAGACATTCCTAAATTTCATGTGGATATATCAGCATCCGGAAGAGATTCCGGACTATTTCGTATGCCCTATACAACAAACCAAAAAGCACATGCAGATAGTTATTTTATGTATTGGGAAGAGCCTATTAAAAGAGATATTAGCGAAATGCTTGATAAGATAGGCAAAAGCAAATTACCATCCGTTTTAGAATATAATAAAATTGATTCAATTTCGATAGAAGAAAATGAGACTGTTTTTGAAACCAATCCAAACATCTCACGCTGTAAGAAAGTTTTGCTCGAGGTCGAAAAATATCAAGCCGACATAATAAAAGAGGAACGAGAACACGAAAATAGGAATAGAACCATTTTTGTATATTGTTCATTCTTGTTGCACTTATACTCTACAAAAGAAACCCTACAAAAACTAATAGATTTTAACAAGAGATATAATAACCCTCTTCCTGTAGAACGTCTAACGACAATCGAAGAATACTTATACGAAAACCATTATGATATCAATAAGAAAAAATACCTATATCTTAAAAATAAAACCATTCTCTCCATGTTAGAAATATCTTCAGGCCAATATAATATAATAGTCACAGATGATTATAAATATCAGTATTACACAAATGATATCGAAAAAATCGAAGCAAATAAGAAAGAAAAGGCTACTAGAAATCTTCGAATTGAAGAATTACTAAAACATGGATATTCCCTTACGGACATCTCAAAAATGACCGGCATCTCTATACCAACAATTTCAAGGGTAGCCAAACAAAAACATATCAACAAGAACAAGCCATTAAAACCTTGGGAAGAATTAGGAATCCCACGAAGCACATATTATTACAAAAAAAATCAAAGAAAATAGTTTTTATCAAAAGCTGGACTCTTTTTTTCATTTTATATAATAATCTTAATATATATGGTTTATGTATTTAAATCTGTAAATTTCACCATGAAAGTGACTCAAATTTTTAAACACTAGGTTTTACCCGCCTACCCAAAACTATTTTTCATTTTTTTCAATTATTTCAAAGCATTATAATAAATGATTTCTTTCATCAAACAGGCTAATTTACAACAAAAAAAAGATGCTGCTCAAGACTTAAAACAGCATCATTTTTGCTTTATAAGTATATTTACTTCAACTTTGCTTTTAACTCTGCAAAGCTATCTAATGCACTTTGAAGATTTTCTATAATATCATCTGCAAGTACATCAGGAGAAGGAAGATTATCAAGGTCAGCAAGAGATTTATCTTTAATCCAAAAGATATCCAAACTTGTTTTATCTCGTTCAAGATTTATTTATGAGATATGGAAGAGGCCTCGTGCCTCTTCTTTTATTTTTTCTCTTATTGCCAACTAAAATTATACTTTAAGCAACAATTTGTTGCATTTTATTGAATCACACATATAAATCTATAGAAACGCACAAAAAAACCACCCCACATAAATATGTAGGGTGGTGAGATTTGGGGATGGGGATTATTGATTAACAAGTTTAATATTTTCATCAATTGCATTTTGAACTTCGTCATCTTCAAGCATTTGGATTTCTACGAACCACATACCAATGTCGTTAGAATCAGCATAATCTGTGAAATAATATTTGAATTGCCCATTTGTGAGCATTCTTACATAGTCACTATCATCTGAATCATTTTCTTCATTAGCACCTGGAGTAGCATCCCAAAGATATTCAAAAGCAATAGAGTTGTCTTCGTTAGTAATAACGATAAATCCCATATCAGCATACTCTTTTGCTTTGAAGCCCATATCGGCAGGTCCTGTAAAAGCAATGTTTGCCTTTTTTACACCATTGTATTGTACAATATTATAACTTGTAGTTCCATCGATAGAAACAAAGTGATGGATTTTCATTGTTCCATCAGGAGAATCGAAATATCCATACTCCTTATACTTTGCCTCAACTACTTCTTCCGTAGTAGTTTCTGTGGTAACTTCTGTAGCATCATTATTTGTAACTACTTCATCAGTTGTAGTTTCAACAGCCTCTGTTGTAGTTTCTGTCGTAGTTGGAGTGGTGTCACTACTACCATCCTTACCACATGCTACAAGACCAAGCATCATAATCACTGCCATCATAATCCCAAAAATCATCTTGTTGTTGTTCTTCTTCATTTTCTTCATAACGTTCACTCTCCTCTTTTTCATAATTCTATTTTTCTTTAGAACTATTGGTTTAAAATTGAATCAACTATTTCTTGTGCCTTTGCATCATCTACAATTTCAATATCGTGATACCATTGCATAATTAAATTTTCATCATAATCATTTGGAAAATAATACTTAAATTGGTTGTTGGTAATCATTTTGTCATAATCGGCATCATCAGATTCAACAACCGATGCTGTGTCTGTTGGTGTTACATCCCAATAATATTTAATAGCCATAGTATTGTCTTTATTAGATAATCCAATATAGTCATCGCGTTCACCTGCTTTTGCACCAACATCATATGGTACGGTAACGGTAAAATTCACTTTATGTGTACCATTATACATAACAACATTATCACTTGTTGTTCCATCAAGTGATACAAAAGCATATGTTTTAATAGTATTATCAACGGATGTCCATTCATATATGGTTGAATATTGAGATTCTTTTGTATCTTCTGTTACATCTTGTGTATCTTGACCATTCTCTACGGATGCATCATTGCCTGTAACTACTTCATCAGTTGTAGTTTCAACAACCTCAGTTGTAGTTTCTGTTGTGGTTGGATTGGTGTTACTATCACCATTTTTACCACACGCTACGAGTCCCATCATCATAACCATCATCATCCAAACAATTAATTTGTTATTCTTCTTCATTTTCTTCAAAATATCCTCCTTTCTTTTAATCATCTGTAATATATTATCACCTATAATTTATTTATGCAATATATCTTGCATTGCTTTTTGCAATGCTTACTTTACACCTCCCAAGCAATATTATTGTAATGCAGGAGGTGATATTTTGGGATTCCAATTACGTCAAAACAAAAAAGAAACCGAGAACAAAACTATCAGATTTCCTTTACATTTAATCGAACAAATTGAAAATGCCATAAAGGGAAAGAATGTTTCCTTTTCAAGTTTTGTTATACAGGCATGCGAATATGCCCTTAGAGATATGGATAAAGATAAATAAAAACAACCCTGATATGATTAATGTAATTCTTACTTCATCTGCGATTCCATATTCAAAAAACGAAATAACCACCAAAAAATCTTACCCATTACCGACAATAATACACAAAAATGGAGACCATCAAAAAAATGGTCTCCATTTGTCAACTTTACACATGTTTTTTGTGGTGTTTTTGTGGTGTTGTGGTGGTGTTTACACCCTCAAACCCTTATAAATAAAGGGGTTTTTAGTTTATGGATTTTAGTGTCGGGAACAGCAGCACATCCCTGATTGCCTGGCTGTCTGTCATGATCATCACCAGACGGTCAATGCCGTAGCCGATACCGCCTGTCGGAGGCATGCCGACTTCGAGTGCATTCAGGAAGTCCTCATCTGTGTGGTTGGCTTCCTCATCGCCTGCATCCGCAAGAGCATCCTGCGCTGCAAAACGCTCTCTCTGGTCAATCGGATCGTTCAGCTCGGAGTAAGCGTTGGCCATCTCCCAGCCGTTCATGAAGAACTCGAAACGCTCCACGTAATCCGGGTTATCCGGCTTTCTCTTGGTAAGCGGAGAAATCTCTACCGGATGATCCATGACGAAGGTCGGCTGGATCAGATGCTCCTCTACGTAAGTTTCAAAGAAGAGATTCAGGATGTCACCCTTCTTGTGGAATTCCTCAAATTCAATATGATGCTCCTTCGCAAGCGCCCTCGCCTGTTCCAGATCTTTTACATCGTTCCAGTCAACGCCGCTGTACTTCTTAACAGCATCAACCATGGTGATCCGCTCAAAGGGCTTGCCGAGATCCATCTCAACGCCGTTGTAGCTGATCTTTGTGGTTCCCAGAACCTCCTGGGCAATGTAGCGGTACATGTTCTCTGTCAGATCCATCATACCGTGATAATCGGTGTACGCCTGGTACAGCTCCATCAGCGTAAATTCCGGGTTGTGGCGGGTATCCAGACCCTCGTTCCGGAATACACGGCCAATCTCGTATACACGCTCCAGACCGCCAACGATCAGACGCTTCAGATAAAGCTCGAGGGATATACGAAGCTTCAGGTCCTCATCCAGCGCATTGAAGTGCGTCTCGAAGGGACGTGCAGCCGCGCCGCCCGCATTGGCAACGAGCATGGGCGTCTCCACCTCCATGAAGCCCTGCGTATCCAGATACCGACGGATTGCAGCAATGATCTTCGACCGCTTGATAAAGGTGTCCTTTACCTCCGGATTCATGATCAGATCCACATAACGCTGACGGTAACGGATATCCGTATTCGTCAGGCCGTGGAACTTCTCCGGCAGAATCTGCAGACTCTTGGAAAGCAGCGTAACAGCTGTGGCATGTATGGAAACCTCACCGGTCTTGGTGCGGAAAAGGTAGCCCTCAACGCCGGCGATATCACCAATATCCATACGCTTGAAGCCCTTGTAATTATCCTCGCCCAGTTCATCTCTTGTCACATAGATCTGGATGTTACCGGTCAGATCCTGAATATTTCCGAAGGATGCTTTACCCATGACACGCTTGGACATCAGACGGCCTGCAATAGAAACCCGGATCCGGTCCTCTTCGGCAATTTCCGGTGCTTCCTCTCCTTCGGCCGGCTTCGGGAATTTCTCTTCGAAAGCAGCCTTTGCCTCTGTTGTATGGGCAGATACCTCATATTTTGTGATCTGGAAAGGATCCTGTCCGGCCGTCTGGAGCTCCGCCAGCTTTTCGCGGCGAACCTTCAGAAGCTGATTCACGTCTACCATCGGACTGTTTCCCTGTATGGAATTCTTTAACTTTTCGTTAGCCATTCTTCTCTCCTTATTGTGTATAATCGTGGGGTAAGCAGTTAAAAAATAAACCGGAGCACTTTTCATCGGCTCCGGCTCATGTCATTAATTTCTTGAAAAATCCAGGATCTTGTAATCGTATCTTCCGTCCGGCGCATCTACAGTGATTACCTGGCCGGCCTTGGAGCCGATCAGCTTTGCACCGAGAGGTGATTCATTGGAGATACTGCCCTCCAGGACGTTGGATTCCGTTGAACCTGAAAGCTTGTAGGTGAACTCCTCACCGCTGTTCATGTCTTCAAAATGAACGGTACAACCGAAGTTGATGGTTTCCTTGTCCAGAGAATCCTCGTCGATGACTTCGACATTTTTCAGGATTTTATCGATTTCTTCAATCCTGGCTTCGATGTCGCGCTGCTCATCCTTGGCAGCATCGTACTCGGCATTCTCCGAAAGGTCGCCTTGCTCTCTGGCTACCTTAATCTTCTGGGCAACCTCACGGCGGCGGTTGACTTTCAGATCTTCCAGCTCATCCTCTAACTTTTTCAGTCCTTCGTAGGTCAGAATGTTTTTCTTTTCTGCCATATCAAACCTCACTCATTCTTTTTTAGATAAAGAAAAAGTGCAGCTGGCGGGAGTCGAACCCGCACCCACGTAAGCGGACATGAACCTGAATCATGCGCGTATACCAATTCCGCCACAGCTGCATAGTGCCTCTTTTCAGGCACTTTACGATAATACCATCTAACTCCGGGTTTGTCAACCGGAAAATGCAGGTTTCCCTCATGAAACTATCAAAATAAGGGATAACCCACGCATTTTCCTGATTGTGGCCCCATTTTTATACTTCTTTTTAATGAAATACTACTCCTCAGAATCTTCCTCCACTGCATCTTCCGCACCGGAAGCTGCATCGGAAGTCACATCCATAGTCGAGGTCATTTCCTCTTCCTCTGCCTGATTCTCATCCTCTGCCTGATTCTCATCCTCTGTCTGGACACTGATCTCCCAGGGCATGGGCTGACGTTCGGAAGCTGCCTGTTCCTCTTCTGTCTTTTTTTCTTCCCATGGTGCAGTCGTTTCACCCGGCCTGTAGGAATGATCCTCATAGGTCGGAGCCGGTTTCCCGCCTTTGTTGGCCCAGGCCGGATAATGTCCGGACTTTGGTGCCTCCGGCGAAGCTGCCGGTATATTCGAAGAAAAGTTCATCGGTCTTTCTTCCGACTCAGGCCGAAGTGCTGTCGGTTTTTCCTGCCATGTCGGTGTGGAAACCGGTGGTTTCGGCGTAGCAGGCATTTTCGGAGACTCCGCAGGTCTTGTGGAGAAATCCACCTGATGGGTAACCGGTCTGTTCGAATGAACAGGAAGCGGCGCACTCTTCTCGGAAGTCTGGGCCTCGTACACCTTATACTTATCCTTCTTCTTGCCGGTCTTACCTTCTTTGCTGTCCTTCGTCTTTTCGCCCTTCAGTTTCTTTTTCTTCTGCTTGGCGAAGCCGCCCTCCATGCCGGTCACAAAACCGGTTCCGGTCAGCTCGATCTCGGTTGCCGGCATCACACCGCCGGTCACCTGATTGAAGATATCCATGAACTGCTTGCCGGTGATGGTCTCATGCATAATGAGATACTCCGCAATCGCATCCAGGAGCGCTTCATTCTGCTTCAGAAGCTTATATGCCTTTTCATATGCCAGATTGGTGATCCGGGCAATTTCCTCGTCAATCCTGGTTGCTGTCTCATCCGAACACTGCATGACGGCCCGGCGGTCAAGATATTCCCCGGTGATTGCCTCAAGCTGAACCATACCGAAACGTTCGGACATACCATACATGGTGATCATTGCCCTGGCTTCTTTGGTCGCCTGCTCAATATCGTTGGATGCACCTGTTGTTACAGACTCAAATTTGAGCGCCTCGGCAGCACGTCCGCCCATGGTAATGATGATATGGGCCTCCATCTCCGCCTTGGTTTCGAGATATTTTTCTTCTTCCGGCGTCTGCCATACATAGCCGAGAGCCCCCATGGTACGGGGTACAATGGTAATCTTCTGTACCGGCATCGTATGCTTCTGCAGAACCGTCAGGAGCGCATGTCCCGTTTCATGATAAGCCACAACACGCTTCTCTTCGGGGCTCAGGATTCTGTCTTTCTTCTCCTTACCCGCAAATACAACCTCTACGGATTCCAGAAGATCATTCTGGGATACATACTTTCTGCCGCGGCGGACAGCAAGAAGGGCCGCCTCGTTAATGATATTAGCCAGATCCGCACCAACGGAGCCGCTGGTTGCAAAGGCCAGTTCCTTCAGATCGACCGTCTCATCCAGCTTCACATCCTTGGAATGTACACGGAGGATGTCCTCGCGTCCGCGCTGATCCGGTTTTTCCACGATTACCCGGCGGTCAAAACGTCCGGGACGAAGAAGTGCCTTATCCAGCACCTCCGGCCGGTTGGTAGCCGCCAGTACAATGATACCCTTGGATGTATCGAATCCATCCATCTCCGAAAGGAGCTGATTCAGCGTCTGCTCCCGCTCGGAATCGCCGCCCATATGGCGGGTATCCCGGCTCCGGCCGATGGCATCAATCTCGTCGATAAAGATAATACAGGGTGCCTTCTGCTCCGCCTGCTTAAACAGGTCTCTGACACGGGATGCACCGACACCGACATACATTTCCACGAATTCCGAACCGGACATGGAGAAGAAGGGAACGCCCGCCTCACCGGCTACCGCCTTTGCGAGAAGCGTTTTACCGGTTCCCGGAGGGCCTACCAGAAGTGCACCCTTGGGAAGCTTCGCACCAATGGCCAGATACCGTTCGGGATTCTGCAGAAAGTCAACCATTTCCGCAAGCGACTCCTTCGCTTCTTCTTCACCGGCCACATCCTTAAACGTGATGCCGGTATTTTTCTGCATGCCGTAGAGCTTGGCACCGGATTTTCCCACGTTCATGAGACCGCCGCTCTTGGTCATACTTCGCATGACGAGCATGAAGAAGATGTAGAACACCGCAATGGTCAGTACCCAGGAAAGGATGCTCTTGATCAGTGCGTTGCTTCCCTCATCAATGGCACGGAACTCTACCTTGGCCGCCGCCAGACGGTTAACGAGTTCATAATCGTCCGTCCGGATGACGTAATAGGTCACGTTTTCCGTTTTTACGCCCGCCTCATTCGGTGTGAAATAAATCTTATCACTGTAAATCTTTACGTTCTTTACTTCTCCGGCATCCACCATCTCGATGAAGCGGTCGTAGGGCACCTCTTCCTCACCGGACTGCCGGAACTTATTAAATTGCTGCCAGAAAATGAGCGCCAGAACAATGGAAATGATCAGGATGATGATCGTATGATTATTCCCACGTTTCCCGCGGTCATCATTTCTGTTGTTATTGTTGCCGTTATCCATACTTCCTTCTTTCAAAAAACCGCTAAATCTGCCGCCCGACAGATAATTCCTCAGGCGGCAGTTTTCATGCCCGATCCGGCAGATCTGAATTGCTGTTTCGAGCGCCGGTGTTCATTAAAACATCTGGCCGCCGTAGAGCGGGTACTTATCGGTGATGCTCTTCACCAGAGCCTCAGCCTTTACATTATCCTTGTCAATGATGGCTGCCTTGAAGGCATCTGCGATCACTGCCATATCCTCTTTCACCGCACCTCTTGTGGTAACAGCCGGTGTACCTACACGGATACCGCTGGTTACGAAGGGTGAACGGGGATCATTCGGTACCGTATTCTTGTTAACGGTGATATGTACCTCATCCAGAAGCTTCTCGACTTCCTTACCGGAAAGATCCAGGTTCTGCAGGTCGACAAGCATCAGGTGGTTGTCGGTTCCGCCGGATACGATGTTGAAGCCTCTCTCGATCAGGGCATCTGCCAGCGTAGCCGCATTCTCAACAACTCTGTTCATGTAATCCTTGTATTCCTGGGAAAGTGCTTCCTTAAAGCATACAGCCTTGCCGGCGATGACATGCATCAGCGGACCGCCCTGGATGCCCGGGAATACTGCCTTGTTGAAATTGTACTTCTTATTGACCTCTTCGCTGCAGAGGATCATACCGCCACGGGGACCGCGAAGTGTCTTATGGGTCGTGGTTGTTGTCACGTCCGCATACGGAATGGGGCTCATGTGGCAGCCGGCAGCAACGAGACCTGCAATGTGTGCCATATCTACCATGAGAACCGCACCGACTTCATCTGCAATCTCACGGAACTTCTTGAAATCAATCTGACGCGCATAAGCGGATGCACCTGCCACGATCAGCTTCGGCTGATTCTCTTTTGCGATCCGAAGAACCTCATCGTAGTCGATACGTCCGTCAGGTCCTACGCCGTAGGGCACACAGTTGAAATACTTACCGGACATATTGACCGGTGAACCGTGGGTCAGATGTCCGCCCTGGTCCAGATTCATGCCCATGAAGGTATCTCCCGGCTCCATGATGGCAAAAAAGACTGCCATATTGGCCTGTGCGCCGGAGTGAGGCTGTACATTTACATACTCTGCACCGAAGAGCTCCTTTGCACGCTCTCTGGCCAGATCTTCGACAACATCCACGTACTGGCAGCCGCCGTAGTAACGCTTGCCCGGATATCCCTCAGCATATTTGTTGGTCAGCGGGCTTCCCATTGCAGCCATAACAGCCTTGGAAGCAATGTTCTCGGAAGCAATGAGCTCCAGATTCTGGTTCTGCCGATTGATCTCATCTGTCATTGCGGCAGCGATTTCAGCGTCTACGGACTTGATTTCGTCAAACGTGTACATCTTTTGTTCTCCTTTATCCTTTTAATATTTATACTTTTTTGCCGTCCGGCCTCCGGCGGCGGAAGCTGCGTTTCAAAACACATGTGTGTTTCAACCTGCATCCCCTTCCGAAATCCTCGCAGCATGATTGACAATACTTCGCATTAATTGACTGTAATACCGGAGAATACTTCTCCGATCCGCTCCCGGATGACAATATCCGCACGGACGGTGCGCGCAGTTTCCGACATGTTGATGACTGCCAGATGCTTTCCGCGGAAATAGTCCACAAAGCCGGCTGCGGGATAGACCACAAGGCTTGTGCCGCCGATGATCAACATATCCGCATGGGAGATATGATCGATCGCACGGGTAATAACGGAGGAATCCAGGCCCTCCTCATAAAGAACAACGTCGGGACGGATCAGACCGCCGCAGACAGGGCACTTCGGCACGCCGTCGGCTGCCTTGATCTTTTTGGTCTCTTCCATGCCGTCGTAACGGGCATGACATTTGCAGCAATAATTCCGAAGAACGGAACCGTGAAGCTCCAGAACCTCCTTGCTGCCGGCCGCCTGATGGAGCCCGTCGATATTCTGGGTCACAACAGCCTTCAGCTTGCCGGCTTCTTCCAGTTCGGCGAGCTTCCTATGCGCTGCGTTGGGCTGTGCATCCAAAGCCAGCATCTTGTCCTTGTAAAACTCATAGAAATCCTCCGTCTTCCTGGTAAGGAAGGTATGGCTGACGATCTGCTCCGGCGGATATTTGTACTTCTGGCTGTACAGTCCGT
>Ga0247608_10008197_pt1 | contig 10591 bp, 10 predicted proteins | sample 176DNAGHGlowgp2_FD_193490 | JGI IMG/M metagenome (GOLD analysis project Ga0247608, IMG submission 193490) | Sheep rumen microbial communities from Palmerston North, Manawatu-Wanganui, New Zealand - 1766 DNA GHGlow gp2 | ecosystem: Host-associated > Mammals > Digestive system > Stomach > Rumen ... | reverse complement strand
ATATTACCACCACAATCAAGAATGGGTGCAATAACAGATGAAGAAAGAAAACTAGTGATTAGTAATAGCCCAATAGCTAATATATATGAAAATAGAACTAATGAAATATCAGCTCAAGAAATGAATGAAGAAGAGATGAATAAAATAAATGAAGAAAAGAAGGCAGAACTAGATAAAAAGGAACAAGAAAAACTTGATAAAGAGGCAGAAAAAGAAAGAATAAAACAAGAAAAAGAAGCAGCAAAGAAAGCTAAAAATGATCCTATGAAAAAACTAGAAAAGAAAATAGCTAATAAAACTGCAGATAGATTAATTAATAGATTACTAAATAGATTATTTAAAAATATTTTCAAATAAAAAAGACGATTTATTCGTCTTTTTACTTTATTCTTTCAATCTTATAATCTTTACTTAATTGATCTATTATACCATCATCCATAACTACATGTGCAGATCCAACTGCTACTAAAACATTTTGATTATTAGCTAAGAATTCTTTAACTCTATTTGTCATCATGTCATTTCTATCATTATACATAGCTTTCATATAATTTTTATATTCTTCTGTATTATTATCATTTGCATTTAGATCGTTACTGAATGCCTGTTTTAAAGAATCTACATCTTCATTTACGTATGAAGAAAATAATGATTTTAAAATACTTTTTTCAGTATCATAATTATCTATACTAGTTTCTAATTGTTTAAGAGTAAAATCTAAAGAAAAATTCCATCCATATAATAATTTTTCTTGCTCTTCAATTGTTTCAAGTTCGATAATTGGTTTATTATCTTTATGTGCTTGTTTTAATAAGTATACATCAACACCTGGTTGTATATATCCACCTTCCATATATAAAACTGAAGTAATATAAGTTGAAATATATGCAGGACTAAAGTCTTTAATACTATCATAGGCAAAGAATGGATTCTTTTTTTCAAGCGATTTTACTTTTTCTATTAATTCAGCAGATGCTACTTCTTCTAATGTTTTACTATCAGTATTAGTATACTTGCTTGTATCAATTGATGCTTCTGTAGCATCAAGCTCAACTACTAATGCATCACTATTTTTATATACATCAAGTGCTTTCTTACTTAATTTAGTAATCTTACTATCACCTAAATGTATGGTTCCCATTACATGTAAACAGCTATCATTATCACATACTTTATATAATGGTGGGGTATAACTAAATTCTTCTTTGATATTAGTTTCATTTTTCTTTGGCTCTTCTTTTACTTTTTTATCTTTATTATTAAGTATAAAGAATAGTAATACTTCTGTTATAGCTACTATAGCTATTATCAGTATTATTGATATAATAGTCTTTCTATTAATTTTTTTAATTTCCATTTGATCATTCCTTTCTATTAAATAATATCATGTAATTGTCTAATAATGTTGATATTTTTATCTTATGTAAAACACTTTACATCATTTTACACTATTTTCTTGCGTATATAATCATCAAATGGTAAACTAAATATAGAATAGAGGGATTGTATGAAGAATATTAAATTAATATTAAATGTATTTATACTATTAATGATAGTATCTTTTACTGGTGTAAATGCTAAAGATGTTGTTATTAATATTGATGGCGATGGAAATGTAACTAATACAATATCTGGTGTTAATCCAAGTAATCCAGGTGATACAGCATATATGCAATCAAAATATACTTATGATGTTGATGAAGGATTACTTACATTAACAGGTAATGATAATTATTATATTAATTTTACTAGTGGTGGAGCAGTAACTCAATCTTCTACAGCATCACCAGTAATAAAAAAATTAACATCTGGTAGTGGATGTTACTTTATGATGGATACACTTGATAATGCAAATATAGATGTTCCATATGCAACATTTAATTCAACAACAGTTAAAAACACAACTATTAATGGAAATTCTATAACATTTAATAATACTTCATTACTTGATAATGTTAATATTACTGCTATTAATCAAGTAATGACTAATAGACCAGTAAAATATAATAAAGCTACAATAAATAGTGAAAGACTTAATTCAACATATTTAGATATAGTAGATTCAGAAATGAATGTAACATATTTTAATATTAATAGTACTATATCTGGAACAAGTACTGGTTCAATAATTAATTCAAAACTTACAAGTACTGGTACTGGTTCAACAAATATTACTACAGTTAATGTAATTAATTCAACAATCACAGGTAGTGGTTTACGATTAGCACCTAATGGATCAATTGATAATTCTAATATTGATATATGGTATATGTATGGACCATATGAAAATAGTACAACAGGAAGAACTATAAAAGATTCAACTGTTAAAACATCAACTAATATGTTTGGTACATATGATATGATTGAAAATTCAACACTTGATTATAATTGCGATGGATTAGGCTCAGTAAAAGTTAGAAATATTAAGAATTCAGAAGTTAAAGGTGCAGCATTAACACTTATTGGTGGCAATATAACTGATTCAACTGTAACAATGGTTACAGGAAGAAGTTTTGAACCAAGAGTTGATGTAACTGGCGCTTTAACATTTAATAATTCAACTTTTAAACCAGAAAGAGTTGATTCTAGTTATGATATGACATTTAATGATAGTTTAGTAGATGCTGAACGTTATAGTAATAGTGCTAAAACAACATTAAATAATACTAAGATGTTAATAGGTGGTAGAACTAATAATTACTATAGACCATTCTATTCATCTAGTGTTGAATTTAATGATAGTTATGTTTTAATAAATAATACAAATCCAACAGGTGATTTCACAATTCAAACAGGAACAAATTTAACTAATATCGCAGCATATGATCAAAATGGTAATAGATTATATCCAAGAGATATTAGCAGTCCATATTCTACAGCTTATACATATGTTGATGTTGATGGAACTAATCAATATTCTAAATATGTATTAATAGGTAAACCAGTTAAAGTTACATTTAAAATTAAAAATGGTACTTGGTCAGATGGTACTAAAGATAATAAGATTCTAAACACATATTATCTTGCTACAATCAAAGATAGCGATATACCAACAGGTATGATAGCTAATACTGGTTATTCAAATGGTAGTTGGAATAATAATATATCTTTAGATATTTTAGATGATAACTATGAATATACATATAGTTTCAACAATACTCCAGTAGATAATAATACAGATTCTAATACTACAACTGAAACAAATCCAAAAACAGGTGAAAGTACACTTATGTATGCTATTGTATTATTAGGTAGTACTTGTGGAATAATAGGGGTAAGAGAATATAAAAAAAGACTAGGGTAATCTAGTCTTTATGAAATTGGAACGAGGCGATAAATATGAAATATGTACTCGATATAAATATGGTTAGACCAGGCATGAAACTTTTAGAGACTGTTGTTGCACCTAATGGTATAGCTTTAATTAAAGGTGGGACTATATTAACTGAAAGCCATATAGAATTATTAAAAAGACGTGGTACTTCTGAATTATCTATTGATTTAAATCCAGATGAAAAAGAAAAGTATCAGTATGATAATAATGTTATTCCTACAGTTAGTACTGGAGTAGTCAAAAAAGCTGCTGGATTATTAAAAAATATTAATAATAGCCTGGATGATACTAAAACAGAAGAAATATTAGAATATGCTAAAAGACTAACAGATGATATATTTAAAAATAAAGATTTTGTCTATAAATTAACTGATTATAAAGGCAATACTGATTATTATGAACATATAGTTAGAACTGCTACATATGCAGTCAATGTCGCTAAAACATATAATGCATCGTTATCAAAAATGAATATAACAGATTCTGAAATAGAATCTAGAAAAATATCACTTGAAAATATTGCTACTGCTGCTTTACTTCATGGTATTGGAAAATTATGTAATGATGATAAGGTAAGAATAGGTATTAAAAATTATATTTATTTAGGTGATAAATTTCCTGGTTTAACACAGGATAAAATCAAGGAATTAAAGAGTAAATATGATGAAAAATTTGATTCATATTATGGATATAGTATGATACGTGATAATAATGTTTTACCTTCAGAGGTAAAGGTAATGGTTTTATTTAGTGATGAAAACGATAATGATGATGGTCCTCTTAAACCATTAGGATATAGAAATATAACTGATAAGCATATTATTGGTGCTAAGATCATTAATTTATGTAGTTTATTTGATACATATATGATGGATAATATTAAAGAAGAAATAACTTTAGAAAATGCTTATTATCAATTCATGAATTTATTTAAGAATGGTGCTTTTGATGAAAGACTATCAACTTATTTCCGCGATTCTATTCCGTTATATCCTGTAGGTACAAAAGTGAAAGTACATGGTATTGTTGATAGTTATGCTGTAGTAATTGAAAACTTCACAGATGATTATGGATATACAAGACCTAAATTACTTACTATACCAGGTAAAGAAATAGTTGATTTAAGAGAAACAACTGATACAACTATTAAACAAGTAGTTGGTGATGAAGTAAAGATGTACGAATTACTTATGGAAGCTAATTCTGATGAAGTAGGTAAAAAAATGTAGAATGAAAACTCAGCTAATACTGAGTTTTTATTGAGTAATAATATATTCAAATTAAATGGTATAGTTTATTTGATAATATTCTTGAACAAATGAATAATAATACTATGAAAAAGTGTCCAATATTGACCACGTGAAAATATGATAAAAGAACTATTCGTAATGAATAGCTCTTTATTTACTAAATGGAGCGGATGATGGGAATCGGACCCACGTGGTCAGCTTGGAAGGCTGAAGTTCTACCATTAAACTACATCCGCATAAATTGTATAGCCTTCCAACTTCATTAGAAGACAATATTAATTATACCAAACTTATTTCATATGTCAACACTTTTTTTTATTTTTCTTTTTTAGTAACTTTACATATTATAAAAATAATATCTTTAAAATTTTAGATTTATATTGTATAATTACTTTATGATAGGAGGCTAATATGAATAAGAAAGGTTTTACTTTAGTTGAACTTTTAGGAATAATAGTTATATTGTCTTTAATTATGTTTATAGCTATTCCTAATATATCATCTTTAGTTCAAAAAAATAAGAGAAATACTTATATAGTAGATGCTAAAAAGATGGTTTCTTTAGTACAGTATGATTTAAGAAAAGGTAGCAAAGAAAAACCGAATAATGGAGAGGAAGTTAAAATAACTCTTAAAGCTCTTTCTACTAGTGATGTTGAAAAAGATTCAGATGGTAATGAATATGATTTAGATAGATCATATGTTAAAGTAACTAGAGAGAATGGATACTTAATATATTATGTTCAACTAGTTTCATGTGAAAATAGTAGTTGTACAGGAATAATAGAAACAAAATCTGATAATTTAGATAGTGACAACAAGTATGATTATTATAAAGATAATCAAAATATTTCATAATAGTAAAAAAATGTAAATACATATAAAATATATTGAATAAGAATAGAAAAAATGATATTATTTATTTAAGATAGGGAGGAAAATAAATGAAAAAATTAAATAAGAGAGGGTTTACGTTAATTGAATTATTAGCCGTTATAGTTATATTAGCTGTATTATTAGCTATAGCAATACCAGCTGTTGCTAAATATATTAATCAATCAAAGAAAGCAACATTTGTTGAAAATGCACAATCATATGCTAAAGCTGCAAGAAGTGAAGCATTACTTGGATCATTTGAATTTCCAATTAATAATCATGATGCAGTAGTAGTATCTTTCAAAAATCTAGAAGATGCTCTTGAAAATGGTGGTATTAAATCATCATATGGTGGAACATTTGATGCAAATCAATCATTTGTTGTTATTGTAAATGCAGGTACACCAGAAGCACCAAAGAATGAATACTATATAGCTGCATGTGATAGTAAAGGTTATGGTATAGGACTTGATCAAAGTGGAACACTATCAGCTGCTGCAATTGCATATGATGACTTAAAAGAAACAAATATCCTACAATTAGGATTAAATGGTACATCATGTAAAGGTATAGCTAAACCAACACAATCTGATTCACTACAAACAATAAATGGTATTCCATATCAAGTAAGAGTAACTAATTCAATTGCTATACCAAATAGTAATTAGGAATGGTGTTTATGAAAAATAAAAAAGGTTTTACATTAATTGAATTATTAGCCGTTATAGTTATCTTGGCAATATTATTAGCAGTTGCTTTACCTATGGTTACTAAATATATAACTAATTCAAAAAGAGATAGTTTTGTAACTACAGCTAGAGAATTTGCTGATACAGTTGAAAAAGATGCTACAAGTGAATTATATGATTTACCAATTGGTACAAACGATGTTACAATTGTATCTTTAGATCAAGTTAAACTACAAAAAGGTGGAAAAAAATCACCATTTAGTGGTAAGTGGGTTTACGATAGTAGTTATGTTGCTATAGTAAATGTTGGTACTGATATTGATCCACTATATAAATATTATGTAACTTTAACTGATACTAAGAGATATACTATTCCATTAATGGAAACAGAAAAAATTACTACTAAACAAGTAGTTAGAAATAATTCTTCAAGAACTAAAGCAGTAGTTACACCATTATGTGGAACTAGCGATGGTGAATATAAAATTGTAAACAAAATTGCAGGCTTAGAAAAACTAAATAAAAATTATAGTTGGAATGCTACAGTTTACAGTAATGAAGGGTGTTAAGAGACTTTGAAAAAAGTCTCTTTTTCTTGATATAGATAATTAATTATGATATATTAATAATAGAGGAAGTGATTATATGAAGAAAAAAGGATTTACATTAATAGAGTTACTTGCAGTAATAGTTATTTTAGGAGTTTTATTGATGATTGCTATACCAAAGGTTAGTCAATATATAAATAGATCTAAGAAAGATGCATTTGTTGATGATGGTAAATCATATATTGAAGCAGTTAGAAAAGAAATTACTAGTGAAGCTTATCCTGCACCTATTAATCCTAATGATGTAACTATTATTACTATTGATAAGATAAAGATGGAAAAATCACAAAGAAAATCACCATTTGGTGGAAAGTATTTATATAATAAGAGTTATGTTGCTGTTGTAAATGAAGGAACAGGTTCATACCCTGAGTATAAATATTATTATGCAGCTCAAGATACTAAAGGATATGCCATCCCATTAACACGTGAGGATGAATTAAATAAGAGTGTAGTAGTAGCAAATGCTAAAAATAAGATGGAAGTAACTATTCAATCAATATGTGGAACTGAAGATGGAGTAGTTGCTGTATACAATAATTTATCAGGTTTAACTGGTAGCTGGAGTGCAATGGTATTTAGTACAGATAAGTGTGGAAAAAATGATGCACAATAATTTAATTATTGGATCACATGTTACTTTTAATAAAAATGAACAGTTAATAGCTTCTGTAAATGAAGCTATTTCTTATAATAGTAACACTTTTATGTTTTATACAGGTGCTCCACAAAATACACTTAGAATGCCAATAGATGATATGAAAACTATGGAAGCACTTAAATTAATGAAAGAAAATAATATTGATATAAATAATGTTGTAGTCCATGCTCCATATATAATAAATTTAGCTAATCCAAATAACTTAGATTTTAGCGTTAGCTTTTTAAAAGAAGAATTAAATAGGGTTGATAAATTAGGTGTACATCTATTAGTATTACACCCAGGAAGTCATGTTGGTTTAGGAGTCGATACTGGTATTAATAATATAATTACTGGCTTAAATAGAGTACTTGATAACTATCATGGCAATGTTATCATTCTTTTAGAAACAATGGCTGGTAAAGGTAGTGAAGTTGGTGTTAGTTTTGAAGAAATAAAAACTATCATTGATGGGGTTAAAAATAGTAATCACTTAGGTGTATGTTTAGATACATGTCATTTAAATGATGCTGGATATGATATATCTGATTTCGATAAAGTATTAGATTTGTTTGATAGTATAGTTGGATTAGATAAAGTTAAATGTATTCATATTAATGATAGTAAGAATCCTATTAGTTCACATAAAGATAGACATGAAAATATAGGACTTGGAACAATAGGCTTTGATAATTTAATTAAGATTATTTATAATGAAAGACTAGGCAATATTCCTAGAATTCTTGAAACACCATATGTAAATAAAGAATATCCACCATATAAATATGAAATAGAAATGATTAGAAATAAAAAGTTTAATAATAACTTAATAGAGGATATATGTAGTGTAAAGTAAAAGGCTATTTTATAGTCTTTTTTCTTATTTTTTAGTATAATATAGGTGTGATGTATATGAACGGAATACTTGTGATTAATAAAGAAAAAGAAATGACTAGTAGAGATGTAGTTAATTCTGTGTGTAAAAAATTAGGTACTAGACATGTTGGTCATACAGGAACACTTGATCCTATTGCTACAGGAGTACTTGTTTTAGGAGTTAATGATGGATGTAAGATAATAGAATTATTAACTTCATCTAGAAAAACATATGAAGCAGAAGTAGTTATGGGACTTGAAACTGATACTTTAGATGTTACTGGTAATGTTTTAAAAGAAGAAGATGTTAGTGTTTCTTCTGAAAAAATAGAAGAAGTTATAAATAGTTTTCCTAAAAAATATAATCAACAAGTACCAAAGTATTCTGCTATACATGTTGATGGTAAAAGATTATATGAATATGCAAGAAATAATATAGATGTTATCCTACCATCAAGAGAAGTAGAAATATATAGTTTAGAATTATTAAGTGTTAATAATAATACTTTTAAAATAAGATGTGATGTTAGTAAAGGTACTTATATTAGAAGTTTAATTAGAGATATTGGAGATATGTTAGGTGTTTCTTGTTGTATGAAGGAACTTAATAGAATTAAACAAGGAATATTTGATATAAAAGATGCTTATAATTTAGAAGATGTTAATAAGGATACTAAATTAATTAGTATTAAAGATGCTTTATCTGATTTAGATAGTATAGAAGTAGATTTAGATACAGCTAAAAAAGTATCAAATGGTATGATACTTAATTTAAATACTAAAAGTGATTTAGTCTTAGTATTAAATAATAATAAGCTATTAGCTATATATAAAAGATATGATAAAGATAAAAGTATGATGAAACCTTATAAAGTGTTTAAGGAGGAATTATGAAAAAATTAAGTGAATTATATGAAGGATACCCTGATATTGAAATAACTGGTATTAAAATAAATTCTAAAGATGTAAAACCTGGTGATATATTTGTATGTACTACTGGTGTTACAGCTGATAGACATGATTTTGTAGATAGTGCTATTAATAATGGAGCAGTAGCTATAGTAGCATCAAAAGAGATAAATGCAAGTGTTCCAGTAGTTTATGTATCAGATACTAATAAAGAGTTACCTAAATTATGTAAAAAGTTTTATGATAATCCTGATGAAAAGTTAGAATTACTTGCTGTTACTGGTACCAATGGTAAAACAACAGTAGCATCAATTATTCAAGATTTAATGGGTAATGATATATGTGGTTACCAAGGAACAAATGGTATTATATGTTCTAAATTTAGTGAAAAAATAGTTAATACTACGCCAGATGCTGATAGAAACTATATGTATTTTGATAGATTTGTTAAAGCTGGATGTAAGTATTTAGCTATTGAAGTAGCTAGTGAAGCATTTTATAGACATAGGGTGGATGATTTAGTATTTAGTGTTGGAATACTTACTAATATAACTGAAGATCATTTAAATATACATCAAACTTTAGAAAATTATGTTGAATGTAAGAAACAATTATTTAAACAAGTAAAAGATGATGGATATTCTATTTTAAATGTGGATGATAATTATTTTGAAGATTTTAAAAGTATTAGTAAAGGTACTATTCTTACATATGGTAAAAAAGAATCTGATTTAAAAATAGAAAGTATTGATTTAGGAGTTAATAATACTAAAATAACTTTAAAATACAAAGATAAATTATATGATATGGTATCACCGTTATTAGGTGAATTTAATGTTTATAATTTATGTGCAGCTATTCTTACTTTAATAGTTAAAGGTTATGATATAGAGGATATTATTTCTAGACTTTCTAATATTAAAGTACCTAGTGGTAGATGTGAATTTTTAAATTATGGACAAAACTTTAGCATTGTTTTAGACTATGCTCATACAACAGATGCTTTTAATAGTTTATATAAATTATTAACTAGTATTAAGAAGAATAGATTAATAACTGTTACAGGTAGTGCAGGTGGAAGAGAACATGAAAAAAGACCTGTTATGGGTAAAGTAGTTTTAGATAATAGTGATTATGTTATATTTACGATGGATGATCCACGTAATGAAGATGTTAATTCTATTATTGATGATTTAGTTAGTGGAAGTAGTAAGACTAATTATGAAAGAATTATTGATAGAAAAGAAGCAATATATCATGCATTTGATATAGCTAAAGAAGATGATATTATTCTAATAGCAGGTAAAGGAACAGATAATTATATGGCTTTAGGAAATGAATATGTTCCATATTGTGATTTAGATGTTATTAATAGTTATTTTGAAAAAGATAAGTAATCTTATCTTTTC
>Ga0247608_10008196_pt1 | contig 10592 bp, 4 predicted proteins | sample 176DNAGHGlowgp2_FD_193490 | JGI IMG/M metagenome (GOLD analysis project Ga0247608, IMG submission 193490) | Sheep rumen microbial communities from Palmerston North, Manawatu-Wanganui, New Zealand - 1766 DNA GHGlow gp2 | ecosystem: Host-associated > Mammals > Digestive system > Stomach > Rumen ... | reverse complement strand
ACGAACGCAGTGAGGAAGGATCTTGAATAATTTGGCTTTATCTTTACTACAGTCTCCACCAAAGAAGTCCCGATTCCTGAAGCGCCGTCACATCATACAGGCCCTTCACATCTATCAGAACCGCCTTGTTGATAGAAGCCCCGCAAGCATTTGTATCAACCGGTCTTTCCATAGAATCGTTGCTCTTTGCAACAGCGAGTTCCCTGATCTGCTGCAAAGTCATTTTCTTAAACTCATCATGCGCAACTGCCACGATCACGCAGCCGGCATCTTTAATCTCATCAAGTTTCTTAAGTTTTATACCATACTCACGCACAGCCTCGGCTTCATCGGCCCAGGGATCCACCACCTGGGGCTCTATGCCGTATTCATTAAGACGTTTTATCACGTCATAAACCTTGCTGTTGCGGATATCCGGGCAGTTTTCCTTAAAGGTGAGGCCCAGGATCACCACCCTTGAATTCTTCGGTGCCTGCCCCGCCTCTATCATCTTTTTTACAGCGGCATCCGCGACAAAAGCGCCCATGCCGTCATTTACGATACGTCCGTTCAAAATGATCTGGCTGTGATATCCCAGTTTCTCGGCCTGATACGTGAAATAATATGGATCCACTCCTATACAATGTCCGCCCACCAGACCGGGCCTGAAGCCCAGGGCGTTCCACTTCGTATTCATGCCGTCCACCACTTCGTTGGTGTCAATGCCCATACGGTCAAAAACCATGGCCAGTTCATTCATAAATGCGATATTGATATCTCTCTGGCTGTTTTCCACCACCTTTATGGCCTCGGCAGTCTTGATTCCTGACACAGGGTATGTCCCCACCTCGATCACCAGATCATACACATTTTTGATCTCATCCAAAGACTCTTTATCCATTCCTGATACGATCTTGCGGATATTATGGAGGCGGTGTACCTTATCTCCCGGATTGATCCTCTCGGGGGAATAGCCTACCTTAAAATCCACTCCGCACTTAAGATGTGACTCTTCTTCCAAAATAGGCACGCACACATCTTCGGTGACGCCGGGATATACGGTAGATTCATATACCACGATGGAACCCTTGGACAGGTTACGTCCCAGAATCCTGCTGGCACCGGTGACGGGAGTCAGATCCGGAGTATGATCGGTATTCACGGGAGTGGGAACTGCCACGATATGGAACTTTGCTTCCTTTAACCTCGTTTCATCGCAGGTAAAATCAATGCGGGATTTTTTGATCTCATCATCCCCCACTTCATTGGTGGGATCTACACCACTTTTGTAAAGCTCTATCTTTTTCTCATTCAGGTCAAAGCCTATGACTTCAGCCTTCTTTGCAAAGGCGTGGGCTATGGGCATACCTACATAGCCCAGACCGACTACGGCTATTTTTTCTTTTTTGGCTACAATATCTTCATATAATGACATATACTAAACTCCTGTATTGTAATAAGATTCTTCGTCGCTTCGCTCCTCAGAATGACAAGGGGCTGTCTGTTCTCACAAGTTTTATAATCTGGTCATACATGATATTAATTCATATATGATATCAGATCACGCAATACCTAATTTTACCACCCGGCCCGCAATTTCACAACCTGAGGCTGTGGTCGGCTAGCATCACAGGCTTCTTTTGCATGGTGAAGGCGGGTACCAGGGGAGAAGGGCTGCCATAATAAGCGTCATAGCATGCTGCCATATCATCCGCCGACTTGGGATTGATCTGCACCATCTCAAATCCTTTCTCATATACCACATCTACCACCATATCCCATAATTTCTCAACAGAACTAATATGATACCACATCCCAAAATCCGAAGGATAAAAAGCAACACTAACAGACAGGGCATCAGCGTTTTCAGCTATGAGGGAGAGTCTGGCCTTCACAGATTCTATAAGAGGTTCTCCCAGTTCCGTGATCTCATTCAACCCGATGCAATAGAGAAGCTTCTTATTGTGATCAGAATCCACAGCAGAATCCACAGCGGAAACCTCATCTAGATTCCCATACTCCGCCACCACGATCCGTTTCTCCCACACAGATCGGTATTCCTCACCGGAAAAGGCGGTGAGTGCATTTATATACTGCTGCCTTAGATTCTCGGAATAGGCATATATCACATCAGCATATATCACACCCGGGGCGATCAGATAATGCTTAAGATTATACTGGTCGGTGGAATCCTTCGGACCGAATTCACCAGTCTTCTTAAAGGGCACAAAGACGAGTTGCTGCGTATACAGCCGTAAAACAGCGGCATAATAGGACGGGGGGATCGTCAGATACGGATTTTTCTCATCATAGGGATCCTGGATATATATCCGACGTGGGCGATGGGCGCTTATATCATAAGAGAGCCAGTCGGCAACCTCCACACCTTTTGGATATCTGTCCAAAGCTGTCAGAGTCATGATCTCATCATCCGTGGATGTTATCTCCCCCATCACATCTTTTCTCATGACAGGAAGAGGAACTACACACACATTTTCACCGTGGCTGCGTAGCTTTTCATATATCGAGGCAAAACACTCCCAACGGTCAGGACCCGTGGGAAGAAACAAGATTTCATCGGTGAACCACTCATCAATATCCGATCCAGATGTACTATCTGATCCATTAGTGCCATCTGAAACATCTGAACCTGCTGAAACATCCACAACCTCTTCCGACCCTGGCAATACCACCGGCCGTCTCAACATCCCGGGATCAAATTCATACTCAGGAAGTGGCGCGCCGTTCACAGCCTCCAGATCACGCTTCTGACCCTCAAAGAAGGGATAGTCATGGCCATTCCAGACCTTGCGCACCTCACAGTAATTCCCATATTTATTGGAAAGCACCTTGTTATAACAGCGGGGTACAGGCATGGTGATATCCTCAAAAGGAAGGCGCACCGTATCCTCAAACCATGACTTCGGCCAGCCCTTTCCTCCTTTCAGTATCCAGGGAAAAATATGTCCCACCTTATCTGACTCAAAAGGCGCAACCTCTGACATCAGCGCCTGGGCCAGCCTGAAAAGTTCTCTTTCTACCCTGTGACCTTCATTATCCGCAGAAAAAGCAAATCCGTATTTTGCCCCGATCCGTGCCAGATCATCCGCGATCTTTCCCACACTAAGGCGCCCTTTATTCAAGCCATAAGCCATGGATATCAGTTCCATGATCTGCTTATCTCTGGACTTTTCCATCTCTTCGTCACGATAGAGATAATCCATCACAAAAATATCGACACAGGCCAGATAGGGAAAATTATAATGCTCATCCAGATATTCCTCGTCAAAACATATGCGCTTGCTGTTCACCACCCTTGACAAAAACAGCCAGTGATCATCCTTGCGCTCAAAATCATGGATCGCAAAACCTGCGGGCAGCTCTGCATCCGCCACCTGACGAAAGCGCACATAATCATCCCTGAGCATACAGATATCCAGATCGTCATCCCAGGGTATGAAGCCACCATGGCGCACTGTCCCCAGCAGGGTTCCCCAGTCCGCAAAATAACGGATATCATGCCGGCGGCAGATATCATCTATTTCTTTTAACACGTCCAGAATACAGGCCCACGCCTGCTTTATGACCGTAGGGATGTAGAATCCGTTGCGGATTTCATCCCGAAAAAAGTCGGTGGTATGATTCATATTATCAAACTATCTTTTTCTCTAATTTACTCTTATATATTGCCGTATCTGTCAAGATTCTTCGTCACTTCGTTCCTCAGAATGACAATCAACAAATTTCATCACTCCGCTCCTCAGAATGACAATCAACAAATTTCTTCATTCTGCTCCTCAGAATGACGATCAACAAATTTCTTCATTCTGCTCCTCAGAATGACGATCAACAAACGTCATGCAAACGGATCCCACTCTCCCAAAAACAGACTCACGGCGTTCTCTCTGGTGAGTTTCACCTTTTTATCCGTCGAAAGTGTTCCGTCCTCTTCCTCGGCTGCGATATATGCGTCCTCCTCAGCGGCGTAAGAATTGGCCCATACAGCGCGCCTTTCGGAATTGTCAACCTTTGCGGCCTCCAAAGTCCCAAACTCATACATGAATTCAGACTCACCACCCAAAGTATTTTTCCACCCTTCGGCCGTTATGAGGGAGCATTCCCCGTCCTCATTTAACATATCCCTGTTCACCGGGCGGTCCGTCGCATCTATCTTTGTGCCGAAAAATACGGCTTCCGAGGTGCGTCCCAGCCAGGGTCTGCCAAAGTAGCCCTGATTCGGCCGTCCCTCAAAACAAGTATCCTCCCCGGGAGTGCAGGAGGTCACATGACAGTCAAGGAACAGGAAACCTCTTCCCTTAAACTGTTGCACCGCAGTGATATAAAAAGTGTCCGCTGAGTTCTGTGGCTCCGTATTTGCCACCAGTTCGCAGTCCTTAAACACAGCCGTCATGGCGCCGAAAATATAATCAGTACTGCCATAGATGGCGCATCTGTTAAAGGCCGCCTTCGTCCTTTGTCCGCCATAGAGCGTATCCTGACGGCTTATGATCCTGCAATTCTCAAAGTAAATGCCGGACAGATCATCGCACAGGGCCAGGGCTGCAGCTCTTTCCACATACTCCTTTTTCTGCACAAAAGTACTGCCATAAGACAACTCTGCACGGGTAAACTTTCCTTCCTTAGCCACGCTCTGAGGCACTATCAAGTCCCTGACAGCCATTTTTGACATGTACTGATTAAAGGAATTCTCCAGAATGATCCCCTTCATCTGTACGTTGTCAGCAGCCACCACCACCGTGGCATTCCAATAACCGCCGTCGTTTATACCGGATCCGGGATTCACAAAAGTGGGATATCCGTTATGACTGTTCACCCACAAAAGGCGCTCGTCAAATTTGCAGTTATCTGCCATGGAATAATAAGTATATCCATGACCGTAATAGAAGGTGATACGGACAGCCGTTTCGTCTATATCCACGCCTTTGTTTTTAAGCGCGGTAGAAGCATCTGCCCCCGATGCATTCACAAAAGTCACATTCGGAATATCTATGACCAGCATCTCCTCATAATCGCCGGGCTCAATGCTTACTGTCACAGGCTTTACCTGACCGCCGTCATCAGCCCTGTCCATATGCCGTATGGCATCCAGAGCTTCATGTATATGACGGTATTCCTCATGTCGCCCAACAGTCAGAATTTCCTTATAGGGGATCACCGGCGGAGCCAAAGTCGTATCTTCAAACTCTATGGTAAGGAAGGTGTCCGCCCCCGTAACCTTAAGATCGGGAGTCAGTAGCTGCACATATTTCGATATATCGGACACATCCGCAGGATCCTTTGTCCCGGCAGATACATCCTCCGCATCCGCGGAAATTTTTGTCCCGGCAGACACCCTCTCTGTCTCTGCGGCATTCTTTGAATCTGCTGATGCACTCACCCCGTTCTCCGATTCAGCCACTGCGGATTCATTTCCCAACGAAGCACTTACGCCTTCCGATACAAAGACCTTAACCTTGTACTGACCATCTCTCAGTCTGATACCTTCCGGTCCCGCAAATACATACTTATAATCCTCTTCCGGCTCAAATTTTGAATTCAGATGAGTAAACTCAAAACTCATGGACTCCAGATATCTGCGGGGTATGTCAGATTCTATGCCCACCGTATGCAGGGTCTTTTTCACAAAGACCATATCCTCGGCCTTATCCTCTGTATATTTTACTGTCAAAGAATCCTTTTCCTGATAACCACTGCCAAAGGATACCGACCCTTTACCAACATCATGGGATTTACCATCGGACTCATCATCTCCGATGGTGAGTCTGAAATCATCCACGCCACAGGCTTTGATCTCATAAGAAACGCCGACTTCATATTCCGCAACAAAACTACCCGATTCACGATTTATAGAGATCTGCGGCACATAGAGCACATCTTCCAATGCTTCAGTGATAAATATAACCTTCTTTAAACTTTCTTCATCAAGGCCTTTTATAAAACCGGTCACCTTTGCCAGTTCCACAGCCCTTATCCTGATATCAAAAGAAGCCTCAACAACACGATCCAAAAGCTCGAGACGGTTTTGACCCTGAACCACAAAGCCGTTGGCACCTGAAAGTGAAACCGTATATGTATAATTCAGCCCTGCAGGAAGGGATATTTCATAACTCCCGTCATCTAAAGGTACGGTCATATACACCGCGCCTGACTGATCATTGGTAAAGACCAGTTCATATCCTGAAGGAATTTGTACCGGTGCCGTTATTTTTCCCGTGACCTTTGCCCACACAGCGTGTTCTATTACATAACGTGCCACTGCCAGTTTCTCCGTGGTGGAATACTGTTTGTACATACCGTTATTTTTTGCATAAAATACCATGGGAACGATCTTGCCGCCGCCGGTATATTCCTGTACCTGCGCATCGGCGGGATCGGACATATTTACAAAATGAATGGTGGAATCCAACGCATTGGAGGTGGTATAAGCTGTGATCCTGTCACCTTCATCGGCAGACACTGCCAGATAGACCGCGGGAGAACCCACAGTGTTACTGTAAAAATAACCGGGATAAACTATTCCATGAATATCCTTAGGCGCCTTGTCATCAAATCTAGTCAGGCTCTGGTTTTTAGAACGGATACGGTTATCCGTCTTATTATTACTATCATGATATAATATCTGATCGCCCTTTTCATCCGTACAAAAAAATGAAGAGGGTGCATCCACTCCGCTCAACCCCTGTTCTGTATCCGCATCATACCAACCGTTTATGATCTCAGAAGTTAAATGGTTTTTTATTTTATCGTTTCCGCTTTTCTCTTCAAAGACTGCAGCACCAAAGTCTATGACCTCCACCTGATCATGATCATAAATCCCCTTATCATAGGTCACCACCAGGCCATGGATATATTCCGTGCCTGTTATAGTTATTTTAAGTTCACCTTTTTTAACTCCTGTGATGCGATAATAGGTAACTTCCTTATCATTTGCCCTGATGGCAGAAAGGCCGCGGCAAGTGGTTACCTTTCGTTCACCATTTTCCTGGAAAGCCTTTACTTCTCCCGAACCATAGGCACAGCCCTCTACCACCACAGTGGCTTCCTCACGAAGATTGAGAATGAACTCAGCCGGGGTCTGGACACCATGAGCTCCGTTATTAGCAGTATCACTGACTATCTCAAAACCATCATAAGACGGATAGCCGGTCTTGTTCATAAGTTTATAAATGCCCTGCGCTATATATTTCATGTTCCCCTCCTTAATCTGAGATACTTCCTCAATTCATTCCTGTCAGATGACAATGCAACATTCATCTTATCTCATGATATGGTAATAGGATGTCTGATTTATTATTATGCAGACTCTTTCAGGATTCTTCGCTCCGCTCAGAATGACAACTGATAAGGTGATCACTATGACAAAAACCCCACCTCTGATATTATATCAAAGGTGGGGCTGATTGTTAAATATTAAATGCAATAATCTCAGTCAAAATATATAACGCACATTTACTTACCGGAATTCTCAGGCGTTACATACAGAAGATTATATTTAGCATAAATATCTCTGTTGGGCAGAAGGCTGGCCTTGGGGTCCGTGCCGCCGGCCTTAACAGCGGTGCTGTACTTCTTTCCGTTCAAATTGTAAATGATCTTGGCATTACCCTTCTGTGTGGGAGCAGTCACGATGAGGCAGCCGCTCTTTTCATCTATATAGCAGGTGGAGCCATTCTTTTTGGACTTAACCGCATTCTCTTTGCCCACACGGTTTATGATCTCCTTGTCTACCATCCATACGCCGTTGAGCATGCCTGCGCCGTTCTCGATATTGAGGAGGGTGGGACGGATCACAAAGGTATCACGGCCCATGGCCTTATTTCCGCTTATATCATTGCCAGAAACTACCTTGGAATATACGCCGGTCTTCTTGATAGTCTTATGGAAGGCCAGATTTTCCACATGTACGGTCACAGTCTTTCCGGTGCTCTTATCTACAAAGGATACCCTGTACTTATAAGCACCCTTTATAGCCTTGAGAGAAACGGTAGTTTCGCCATCCTTAAATTTTGCCTTGGGCATCTTTGCGTTTGCGGGGAGATTAAACTTGCCCTCAGCTGCCAGAGAATTACCAGACACCTCATACTGACCTTTCAGTACCAGCTTAACCTTGGCATTTACAGTGACATCACAAGCTTTTAACCCGTTATCGGACACCTCCAGTTTCTTGATCTTGCCCTTGCTGTAATACTGGAGGATGGAACCTGTATCCTCCATGCTGCCTTTAGTCTCCACCATCGACTGTCCGGACTTGTCATTTGAAGCCACAGCCAACTTAAGATAAGTCTCTGCCATAGCCTTTGCATCAGCATCGCAAAGAATAGGATTACCGTTTACAGGATCTACACTGCTCTTTAACGCCTCATTCTTTGAAGCGCTGTTTTCAGATGTATCATCATCAGAAACACTATTCTCAGGCACATTACCATCGGAAATAGTCTCCTCAGACTTACCGTTCATGAAAGCAGCCACACGATCAGCCACATTTTTCTTGAGATTACCATAGAAGAAGCTATAATCATAAAGATGAAGGCTGGCACTTCCAAGTGCAGGCAGGAAGATCAGATCATCCTCCTGGGCAAGATCTGTTACCTTTAAGCAGCCACGCTCATCATCTATGTAGGCACCACAGTACTTTGTGCCCTCCCAGTAGGCCTTCTTATCACCTTTTTTATAGAAATTACAGGAATATATATTCAGTTCCTTTGAGGCCTTTGTGGAATCACTCTTCCAGTTAAGGGGATTGATGGCTATGGCCTTAACCCCACCCGGAATAACAAAATTCTCGGACATAGTGGGCTTCCTGTCATCCTCACACTCATAGGAGATGATGACTCCGGTATCCGTTTCACCAATAGCGGGCTTCATCTGAGGATTGTTTTTCACCATATCATCCGTCAGCGCCCAGCCTATGGCATATACTGCCACCAGGTTATCCTTGAGTTTCTTAGCCTGCTTGGAATCGCCTGCATAAAAATCCTGCATCAGACGATAGCACATATCAGCACCCTGTGAATATCCGGCCAAAATAACGGGACGGCCCTTATTCTCATGCTCCAGATAGTATCCAAAGGCTTCCTTCACATCGCTGTAAGCCAGCTTAATTCCGCTGTCATAACCGCCATACTTATATACCTGCAGGCCGATCTGCTGATAAAAAGGCGCATATATCTTCGCGCTGTCTGCATAAATGCCTCTCTGCTTTGAGTACTCAGTCTTAAACAGACTCTTAATGTAATCATTATTTTCCACATTGGTGATGCCTGCCATGGAAACTGAGCTGCATACCCAGAATACATCTACCTGTGTATCATCCTTATTTGAATCACCGTATGCGATCCAGTTATCGCTCACATTATAATTCGTTACGGCAAAATCTTTACCTTCAGCATCTTCCTCATCCGAAAGATCCAAAACTCCAGCCGCTTCCTCGCCTGCCTCAAAGGCCTCCACGAGGTCGCTTTCCTCACAAAGCAGATCCTCCTCATCCTCAAGGCCACAGCTAAAGACCTCTTCGCTGTCCTCTTCATAAGAATCAGCCGTCTCAAAAACCACTTCATCCACAAACTCATCCTCGGCGGCAAAAGCACCCATGGGAGCCAAAGATGTAGTCAGAAGTGAGATACTTACGGCTACTGCCAGTTTATTTTTCTTTAAATACATCACATATCCTCCGTTTTGGCTTCTTTTTTAAACACTCTGTTAAAATACGATTTTAGCGACCCCTTTTTTGGTTCTGCCTCAGGGGCGCCGCTGTAATCCTCCAGGTTAAGACTGCTAAGGAGCTCCTCCCACCGGTCGGCATATTCGTTTGAAAAGACCAGTTCCACAGTACGATCCTGGGTGCGGATCCTGGTGAAACGGAAGGTTTTCTGCAGATATAGCGGGTTATTCAGCACATTCAGTTCACTGATGGGGATCTCCTCATACCTGAAAAACGATTTGGGCTTTATAAGGAGCAGGCTGTCATCTTTGGGCAGCACCCACAGGAACTGATATTTTCTGATTCTTTTATCCAGCCTGTTCATGGAAAAAACGGGAAAAGCCAGCTTCATATCGGGATAGCGCTCCCGCAGTTTTTTGGGGAACTTCCTGTGGACAAAGGGCGAAACCTCCCTGCCGTGGAAGATCCGGTTGAACATGGGCTTGATATACACATAGTCCAGATAAGTGCAAAGGCATGTAAGCCGCCGGAACAAAATGACGGCGATAATGGTCATGATCAGGCTGATGACCACGCTGATAAAGGGACTGAGCACCATGAGCACTGACAGGACGAGATGGAGCAGGGCCTTTAATATCTGTACCACCAGATTCATACCCTTTACGGGAAAGGCCATGGCCAAAAGCTCCACGGTGTCCATGAGCCTGTAGATGCACGTGTACACGAAACAGTTGAAAATGGCGGACATGAGGGCGATGACGAGGGTGACAAAGTAAGTGCCCGCCGACACATAATTCATCTGTCCCCCCTCGGCAGCCTGAACCACCTGGGTAGTGGCCAGGGGCAAAAATGAGAGCATGACCGTAATGACATAGCCTGAGATTTCCTCTATGTTATCCACTGTGGCTCTGGAAAACAGCTTGGAAGCAGC
>Ga0247608_10008194_pt1 | contig 10593 bp, 5 predicted proteins | sample 176DNAGHGlowgp2_FD_193490 | JGI IMG/M metagenome (GOLD analysis project Ga0247608, IMG submission 193490) | Sheep rumen microbial communities from Palmerston North, Manawatu-Wanganui, New Zealand - 1766 DNA GHGlow gp2 | ecosystem: Host-associated > Mammals > Digestive system > Stomach > Rumen ... | reverse complement strand
GTTTTCAAATATCGGGCTCGAAATTTTGATATGTCTTAGAAAATTAGCAATTTTGCAGTTTGATTGATTATTTGTGGTCATTTCGCTGCACTTCTAATGCGTATGGTCAAAAAAGTTAACAGAAAATGCGAATAAACTATCAATTTGCTTTTATTATATTGGTGCTTCTGGGCCTGTTGGCTTCGTGCTCGCAGCAGGCGACTAAGTACCGCATCGGGGTGTCTCAGTGCTCTGATGACATCTGGCGGGACAAGCAGAACTCAGAATTGAAAATAGGCGCTTACTTCCATAATAATGTGGAATTGAGGTTTGCTGCGGCCTATGACAGCGACGAGCGCCAAATCCAGCAGATCGACAGCCTTGTCGCCACGGGCATAGACCTGCTGATTGTTGCGCCCAATCAGGTATCGACCATTTCGTCGGCCATCGACAGGGCCTACGATAAGGGCATCCCGGTGATTGTGTTTGAGCGCAAAACCAATTCCAAGAAGTACACAGCCTATATGGGTGCCGACAACTACGAGATGGGGCACCTGATGGGCGAGTATGTGGCATCGCGCCTGAATGAGCGGGGGCGCATTATCGAGGTGATGGGCCTGAAAGGCTCGTCCCCAGCCATTGAGCGCCATAACGGTTTTCGCGAAGCCATTTCCAGGCATCCCAATATCCAAGTGGTCGCGACATTGCAGGGCGACTGGACTGAGCCGACGGCCTACAGGATCGTCAAGCAGTGGCTCGACAAGAATCATGCTGACGACATCGACCTGGTGTTCGGCATGAACGACCGCACAGCGATGGGTGCCCGCAAGGCATTCACCGAGGCTGGCGCCCGGTTGCCCCTGTTCTGTGGCATCGATGGTCTGCCAGGAGAGAATGGCGGCATCTCGCTCGTGAGGGACTCGCTGCTTGATGCGTCCTACATTTATCCCACCCATGGCGACAAGCTAATCCAGCTGGCTGTCGACATCCTGGAAGGCCGCCCCTACGAGAAGGAGACCAAGCTGATGTCGGCCCTGGTCACACGCGACAACGCCCGCGTCCTGCTGATGGGGAGCGAGGAGGTGATGAGCCAGTCACAATACATCGAGAAACTGCACCGGACAGCAAGCGGATACATGAAGCAGCTTGCCGACCAACGTACGCTCACCTTTCTGGCACTTGCCACCATCGCGCTGCTGCTGTTGCTGCTGCTGGGCATCTACAAGTACTACTTGCAGAAGGCCCGCATCCAGGACGAGCGCACCCAGATGGAACGTGAGCAACTCGACTTCTACACCCAGGTCAGTCATGAGTTGCGCACCCCCCTCACCCTCATCGAAGGGCCCCTGGCCCAGCTGGCCGAGACACCAGACATCAAGAACGCCAGCAACGGGGCCAGTAACCTGTTTGCAATTGTGCGTCGCAACACCCGCCAACTGTCCCAGCTGATCAACAAGATGCTCGATGTCCAGGCGGGAGCCCCCACGAGCGACATGACCGGCGAGCAGATCGACGCTATCACAGCAAGCCAGGATCCTGGTATTCAAGCACACGACTCAGTGCCAGACGAGGAAGCACCCACTGTGCTGATCGTCGATGACAATGCCGACATACGCACCTATCTGCGCACCATCCTGCAAGGCCGATACCGCCTGCTGGAGGCCAAGGATGGCAAGCTCGGGCTCGAGGTGGCCCGCGAATATGTGCCCGACCTCATTGTGTCGGACGTGATGATGCCCGTGATGAATGGCCTGGAATTCTGTCAGCAGGTCAAGGGCGATGTCATCTCGAGCCACATCCCCGTCATCTTGCTCACCGCAAGGGCATTGAGCCAGCACCAGATCGAAGGCTACCAGAGCGGTGCCGATGCCTATATCACCAAACCCTTCTCACAGGAGCTGCTGCTGGTGCGCATCGACAACCTGCTGCACAGCCGGCACCAGTTGCGCGACCTGTGGAGCAGCCGCTCGATAGAGGCCGAAAACAAGCCCGAGGAAACCGCGCCGAACGACACCCAAGAGAATCAGATCGAGAATGCCTTTATTGCCAGGTTCAAAAAGGTGGTCGAGGAGCAAATGGGCAACAGCAACATCAGTGTTGAGGATTTGGCAGCCAGGATGGGACTGAGTCGAGTGCAGTTGTACCGCAAGGTTAAGGCCTTGACAGGAAACACCCCTATTGACCTGTTACGCAAGGCTCGGCTTGCCCAGGCCCAAAAACTCCTGCAACAGTCATCACTCTCGGTGAGCGAGATAGCCTACCAAGTGGGGTTTGCATCACCGTCCTATTTTTCCAAGTGTTACAAGGATGAATTTGGCATAGTGCCTGGCGAAGTGCGCAAGCAATCGTAACCGATTTTTATCCTCGCCACAAAGCTGTTAGCGGATGTAACGATGCCAATAATCGTTCATTCGCTAACATTTTTGTTGCATTGTATCATATTTACACACCGATGAACGATAATTGACATCACGCCGGTTATCAATTAGTTATCTTTGCCTCCAAAAACAAATATAAGTATGTATTAACCTAAACCATTAGAACAATGAACGAACTGAAAAGATTTCTACTCAGCTTCATGCTCATGTTTGTGTGTACCGCCATTGTGTATGCACAGACCGAAATCACAGGCACCGTCGTTGACGAGACCGGAGAGACCGTCATCGGCGCCACTGTGATTGAGAAGGGTACAAACAACGGTACCGTGACCGACTTTGACGGCGTGTTTACCCTCAAGGTGAGTCCGGGTGCCACGCTCGTCTTCTCCTATGTGGGCTTCCTCAATGTTGAGATGCCTGCCAGCAATGGCATGGTCGTCACGATGAAAGAGGATGCGCTATCCCTCAATGAGATTGTCGTGACGGGCTATACCACACAGCGCAAGGCCGACTTGACCGGCGCCGTGTCGGTAGTCAGCGTGAGTGACCTGGTCAAGCAGAACGAGAACAACCCCATCAAGGCGATGCAGGGTCGTGTGCCGGGCATGAACATCTCGGCCGACGGTAATCCCTCGGGTGCCGCTACGGTGCGCATCCGTGGTACAGGTACCCTCAACAACAATGACCCGCTTTACATCATCGATGGCGTTCCCACCAAGGCCGGCATGCACGAACTTAATGGTAACGACATCGAGAGCATCCAGGTGTTGAAGGATGCCGCCTCGGCTTCTATTTATGGTAGCCGCGCTGCCAATGGTGTCATCATCATCACCACCAAGGGCGGCAAGGACGGCAAGGTGAAGATCGACTTCGATGCCAGCTTGTCGGTACAGACCTATGCCAACAAGATGAAGGTGCTCAACGCCAAGGAGTTTGGCCAGATGATGTGGCAGGGTTATGTCAACGATGGCCTGAACCCCAACATGAACGGCCTGGGATACCACTACGACTGGAGCTACAATGCCCAGGGCATTCCCACGCTCAACGGCATCACCATGAGCAAGTATCTGGATCCAGCCGGAACGACTCCTGCCGCCGATACCGATTGGTTCAAGGAGACCACCCGCACGGGCTTTGTTCAGCAATACAATGTCTCGCTGAGCCAGGGCACCGAGAATGGTACGTCATTCTTCTCGCTGGGCTACTACAAGAACAATGGTATTATCAAGCAGTCCGACTTCCAACGCTTCTCGGCCCGCATGAACTCGAGCTACAAGTTGCTCAACATCGGTGACCGCAAGATCGTCACTGTGGGTGAGCATTTCACGGTGAACCGCACCAACGAGCTTCAGGCTCCTGGCGGTTTCCTGGAGAATGTGCTGCAGTTCAACCCCTCACTGCCCGTTTACACGACCAGTGGCGCTTATGCCGGTCCAGTGGGCGGTTATCCCGACCGCGAGAACCCCGTAGCCCGTCTTGACCGCAACAGCGACAACCGCTACACCTACTGGCGCATGTTTGGTGACGCCTTTATCAACATCAATCCCATTGCCAACTTCAACATCAAGTCAACCTTCGGTCTTGACTATTCCCAGAAACAGCAGCGCATTTTTACCTATCCTATTACCGAGGGCACAGTGGCCAACTCTACCAATGCCGTTGAGCCCAAGCAGGAGCACTGGACCAAGTGGATGTGGAATGCCATTGCGACCTACAACCTGGAGCGCGGTGACCATCGCGGTGACATCATGGTAGGTACCGAGCTCAACCGTGAGGATGACTCCTGGCTCAGCGCCAAGGCATACGATTTTGCCGTCCTGAACCCCGATTACATGTGGCCCAATGCTGCTGTTGGCGAGGCCGAGGCCTATGGAGCGGGCGAGGGCTATACCCTTGTATCTTTCTTCGGCAAGTTGAATTACACATACGCCGACCGCTATTTGGCAAGCTTGACCCTGCGTTATGACGGTTCAAGCCGTTTTGGCCGCAACAACCGCTACGGCACATTCCCTGCGGTGAGCTTGGGATGGCGCATCAGCGAGGAGTCGTTCATGAAAGGTCTGGAGTGGCTCGACAACCTCAAGCTGCGTGCCTCGTGGGGCCAGACCGGTAATCAGGAGATTTCCAACATTGCACGCCACACCATTTTTGAGAGCAACTATGGCGAGGCCGGATTCGGCGGACAGAGCTACGGTACCAGCTATGACATCGCTGGAACCAATGGCGGCCAGACGCTTCCCAGTGGTTTCAAGCGCAACCAGTTGGGCAACGATAACCTCAAGTGGGAAACCACGACTCAGACCAACTTGGGTTTTGACTTCGGCATGCTGCGCAATGCCTTGTACGGCTCGTTTGAGTGGTATTACAAGAAGACTACCGACATTCTGGTTTACATGCCCGGCATCGGTGTGATGGGCGAGGGCAGCAGCCAGTGGATCAATGCTGGTGAGATGACCAACAAGGGTATCGAGTTGAACGTCGGCTATCGCGGCAGCGTTGGCGATTTCCAGTATGACATCTCGGGCAACATCGGCACCTACCGCAACAAGGTGACCAAGCTTCCCGAGACCCTGGCAGCCGCTGGAACCTTTGGTGGCAACGGTGTCGAGAGTGTTGTGGGACATCCCATGGGTGCTCAGGTGGGTTATGTGTATGACGGCATCTTCAAGAGCCAGGAGGAGATCGACAACCACGCTGCACAAAACGGTGCTGGATTGGGCCGCATCCGCTGGAAAGACCTGAACGAGGACGGTATCATCAACGAGGCAGACCAGAAGTGGATTTACTCGCCTGTGCCCGACTTCACGTGGGGCTTGAACATCTATCTTGAATACAAGAACTTAGACCTCACCATGTTCTGGCAGGGTGTGCAGGGCGTTGACGTGATCAGCGACCTGAAGCGTGAGACCGACCTGTGGGCAGGTTTGAATATCACCAACCTGAACAAGGGCCGTCGTCTGCTTGATGCCTGGTCTCCCATGAATCCCGGCTCCAACATTCCCGCTGTCAGCACGATGGACAACAACAACGAGAAGCGTGTGAGCAGCTACTTTGTCGAGAATGGTTCCTTTGCCAAGATGCGTAACATCCAGCTGGGGTACAACTTCGGCAGCAACGTGTGTGACAAACTGCACATCTCGCGCCTGCGCATGTATGTGTCGGCCCAGAACCTGCTGACCATCAAGAGCAAGTCATTCACCGGTGTGGACCCCGAGAATCCCAACTTTGGTTATCCTATCCCTCTCAATGTTACCTATGGTCTTAATGTTTCATTCTAAAATACAGGATTCACTATGAAAAAGATATTTAATATATTGTGTGTCGGCCTCGTGTGCTGCAGCACCACCACTTTGTTTACATCTTGTGATGATTTTCTCGACGAGCACAAGCCCCAAGCCACACTCAGTGACGATCAGGTGAAGTCGCCCGAGAATGCCGAGGCCATGGCCATTTCAGCATACGCCATTTTCACCTCTGCCGAGGACATCAATTCATCATTCTCGATGTGGAACTTTGACGTCCGCAGTGATGATGCCTACAAGGGTGGCAACGGTACCAGCGACGGTGACGTGTTCCATCAGCTTGAGGTGCAGCAGGGTGTGCTCACGACCAACTGGAACATTAATGACATGTGGGTGAGGTTGTACAACAGCCTGTCGCGTGTGAACAGCGCCATCGCACTGCTCAAGCAGACCGACGACAGCTACGCCATGAAGGGGCAGCGTCTTGCCGAGATGAAGTTCTTGCGTGCCTATGGCCACTTCTTGCTCAAGCGACTGTACAAGAACATCCCCTTTGTCGTCAACGAGAACTTGACCTATGAGGAGTATAATGAGCTGTCTAACACTCAGTACACTAACGACGAGGGATGGCAGCTCATCATCGACGACCTGATGGAAGCCTACAACACCCTGCCCGAGGTTCAGCAGGACAAGGGACGTCCCACCCGTGCCGCCGCTGCCGCTTTCCTGGCCAAGGTTTATCTCTATAAGGCCTATCGGCAGGATGACGCTAACAGCAACCAGGTGACCAGCATCAATCAGGAAGACCTGGAGAAGGTGATTGAGTTTACCAATCCCGCCTTGTATGCCAACTACGGCCTGGAAGATGACATCCACAATAACTTCCGCCCTGAGGAAAAGTACGAGAACGGTATCGAGAGCATCTGGGCCATCCAGTACTCACGCAACGACGGCTCCACCTATGGTAACCTGAACTGGAGCTACGGCTTGATACCGCCCAACATTCCTGGCGCTACCGACGGTGGCTGCGACTTCTACAAGCCCTCGCAGAACCTCGTGAACGCCTATCACACGGGTGCCGATGGCCTGCCCTTGCTCGACGACTTCAACCAGAAGGATTACAACATGGCTGAGGACAATGCCGACCCGCGTCTGTTCCTCACCGTGGGCATGCCGGGACTGCCCTACATGTTCAACCGCAAATTCATGATGGATGAGACCAGCATTTGGAGCCGTAGCAACGGACTGTATGGCTACTATGTGTCACTCAAGCACAATGTTGACCCTGCCCTCATCGGTAGCTACCTCATCAAGGGCTCTTACTGGGCCAGCTCGATGAACCGCATTGTCTTCCGCTATGCCGACGTGCTGTTGATGCGTGCCGAGGCCTATGCCCAGCAGGGGCAAACCGATCAGGCCATCAACCTGGTGAACCAGCTGCGCTCGCGTGCAGCAAGCAGCACCCAGATGATTTCGAGCTATCCTAATGCCTATGGCGTGAAGATGTACATCAGCAACTATCGCGGCAGCTACTCCAAGGACCAGGCCGTCAAGATCGTGAAGATGGAGCGTCGTCTGGAGATGGGTATGGAGAGCGAGCGCTTCTTTGACCTCGTGCGCTGGGGTGATGCTGCCACCGTGCTCAACAAGTATTACTCCGAGGAGATCGACCACTGTGCCATCTACAGTGCCGCCCATTTCACTGCCAACAAGGACGAGTACCTGCCCATCCCGTTCAGTCAGATTTCGGCTTCTAACGGCCATTACACGCAGAACATTGGCAACTGGTAATCACAGTAATACAGTAAATTCCTGAAGAATAAAATAATAAGATTGATTATGAAAGCTAAGATTTTATATATATTCTGTGCGTGCGTTGCCTGCTGCGCACTCGCTCCAATCCTCAGCTCATGCTCCGACGACAACATCAGCGACCTGGAGTTGGCGGGCAACTGCATGATCGAGCAGCTCATGCTTGACGACTTTGAGGGAATCATCGATTTGCCATCAAGGTCCATCCTTGTTCGTCTGCCCGAGGTCTATGAGACATCGGCCATGCGGGTAACGGCCTTGAAAATGTCCGACGGTGCCGTGTGCAACATCCAGCAGGGCGAGACCGTCAACATGGATGCAGCCAAGGTGCTGCACGTCAAGAACGGTGACGTCTTCATGGACTGGACGCTGTCTGTCCTCCATGACGAAGCCCGCATCACCTCGTTTGTGATTAATGACATCTACACGGGTAGCATTGATCAGGAAACCAAGTCGATTGTGGTCTATATCCCTGCCACGCTCGACATCACCAGCCTGGTTCCTACCATTAGCTATAGCACTAATGCTACCATTACCCCGTCGTCGGGTGTCGCTCAGGACTTCTCTAATCCTGTGACATACACGGTGAAGAACAATTCGGCCGAGAGTGTCTATACTGTTAAGGTAATCGCCATCAGCAAGCCCAAGGCTATCTTCCTGGGCTCTGCTCCCACGATGAGCGAACTGGATGCCGAGGCTCAGACGGCCTGCCAGTGGATGCTCGGCAATGTCGAGAGCTCGCTCTATGCTTCGTTTGCCGACCTGCGCGCTGGCACGCTCGATCTGTCGGAATGCAAGCTCATCTGGTGGCACTGGCACGTTGATGGCGGTGTTGATGGACACGACAACTTTGTCGCCAAGGCTACCGATGCAATGAACACGCTCAACGAGCTGCGCCAGTTCAACGAGAACGGTGGTGCATTGCTGCTCACCCGCTATGCCGTCAACCTGCCGTCATTTATCGGCACGACCGGCGACGACGAGTGGACAACGCCCAACAACTGCTGGGGACAGGACGAGGCCAGTGCCGAGCTGTGTGGCGGCCCATGGTCATTCCGCATCTTTGACGGCCAGGCCAATCATGCACTCTATCAGGGTCTTGTAGCCGGTGATAACCCGGGCGAGGTTTATTGCACCGATGCCGGTTACCACATCACCAACTCCACAGCTCAGTACCACATCGGTACCGATTGGGGTGGCTTTGACAACTATGACGTGTGGACTGGCCGAACCGGTGGCAGGATCCTCGGCGTTGGTGGCGATGGCGCTATCGTGCTCTGGGAGTACCCTGCTCATGATGGCAGGGGTGGCATCATTTGCGTCGGCTCGGGCTGCTATGACTGGTATTCCTACACCTACGAGGCTGGATACACCGAGAAGTTCCACAAGAACATTGAGATAATGACCAAGAATGCTATCAACTATTTAACCAAGTAATTGACTCATGAAACAGTATAAGAATATTTTAAGCTCATTGCTGCTGTGTTGCTTTATGGTCGCTTCGTCGGCTTGCAGCGATGAGAACTTCGGTCCCGACCCCTCAATGGACTGGGATGGTACCACCACATTCTTTAACTCGGTTGACGAGGCAGGTTTCCTGACCTACTACAACCCCGCAATAGGCCGTTGTGGTGACCCGATGCCTTTCTATGATGCCAAGGCAGGACACTTCAAGGTACTTTACCTGCAGGAGTTTGACAACAATGCCGCGTTCAACTATCACCCCTTCTGGGGCGTGTCGACCGTTGATGGAGCCAACTACCAGTCGCTGGGCGAGGTACTGCCCACGGGCACCTCTCCCGACGAGCAGGATGCTGCCCTGGGTACAGGCTGCTGTGTATATAATGAGAAGGATGGATTATACTATATCTATTACACAGGACATGACCGTTATGGCCGCGAGGCCGTGATGAGGGCCACATCGGGCGACTTCCACGACTGGTCCAAGGATGCCGTGTGGATGTTGAAGGGCTCGACCTATGGCTACTCGGACAACGATTTCCGCGACCCGCAGATCTTTGTTGCCGACGACGGCCTTTATCACATGGTCATCTCCAGCAACCTGAAGTTCGCCGAGTTCAAGTCCAGCGACTTGAAGGTGTGGGAACACGTCGGCAACTTCCCGATGATTTGGGACCGCATGTGTGAGTGCCCTGACATCTTCAAGATGGGCAACTACTGGTACCTGGTGTACAGCGAGGGCCATCGCGCCTCGTGGAGCCGCAAGGTCAAGTACATGATGGCACCCACCTTCGAGGCCCTCAAGGCCTGCTTCAACGATCCCGGTGCCAACTGGCCCCGCGACGGTCATGAGGGCGTGCTCGACACCCGCGCCTTCTATGCCGGCAAGACGGCAAGCAATGGCCAGGACCGCTACATCTGGGGATGGTGCCCCTATCGCACGGGCAACACCATCCACGACAAGAACATCAACGTGGGTGCCGGTGGCGAGCCCAACTGGTCGGGTGCACTGGTGTGCCACAAGATCATCCAGCATGCCGACGGTACGCTCACCCTGGGCGAGGTGCCCGCCATCGCTGCCAAATTCAACAAGGAACAGACCGTCAAGGTGATGGACAGCAACGGCGCTCAACTGAGCGGTGTCAACGGCTCTCTCTCGGGTGATGGTGCCTATGTGCTGTACAACCGTTTGGGAACCAGCAATCACATCTCGTTTACCGTGACCACGTCTAACAACTGGGACCGCTTTGGCATCTCTCTGGTGCGTGGCACCGACTCCGAGCGCTATTACACGATGATGGTCAACCCCGAGGACGAGAATCACCGCAAGGTGAACTTCGAGCAAGAGGGTAGTGCCGGTAGGGGCTTTATTGAGGGTATTGATGGATATTGGTTTGAGCGCCCTGCCGACAATGTTTATCACATCAACATCTATACCGACAATTCGGTTATGGTGATGTATATCAACGACGTTTGCGCCTATACCAACCGCATCTATGGTATCCAAAAGAATTGCTGGAGCATCAACAACTATGGTGGCAATATCACCATTACCGACCTGAAAGTGTTCCAATAAACAAAATAATGCCATTACACCAATGAACAGATTCTTAATGATTATGGTGGCAGTGCTCGTGGCCTTATCGGCCACGGCACTGGCCCCCCAGATCTTGAGTGGCAATCACGCCATGCTGCGTGTGGACGATACAGGCAAGTACCAC
>Ga0247608_10008193_pt1 | contig 10593 bp, 8 predicted proteins | sample 176DNAGHGlowgp2_FD_193490 | JGI IMG/M metagenome (GOLD analysis project Ga0247608, IMG submission 193490) | Sheep rumen microbial communities from Palmerston North, Manawatu-Wanganui, New Zealand - 1766 DNA GHGlow gp2 | ecosystem: Host-associated > Mammals > Digestive system > Stomach > Rumen ... | reverse complement strand
ATTCCGAACAGAGAAGTTAAGCCCCGCCGCGACGATGATACTGCGCGAAAGCGTGGGAAAGTAGTTCGTCGCCCACCCATAGCGCGAGCCCCGACAGCATGACGCTGCCGGGGCTCGTCGTTTTTATACATTGTTTCATGATTCAAAAAACTCGTCTTTGAAATTCACGAAGTAGACCTTTTCTTGTGCTCTCGTCAGAGCTGTGTATATCCATCGCAAGTCCTCAACTTCAAGTTTTTCCTTTTGATTGAATGATGAATCAATGAAAACGCTTTTCCATTGCCCCCCCTGCGTTTTATGACAAGTTAGCGCATAGGCGAATTTTACCTGTAATGCATTGAACCAAGGGCTCTTTTTCATTTCCTTATATCTCTCCCTTCGATTGGGAATATCCATGTAGTCTTCTTCTATGGCATTGAATAGTCGTCGGTTGTCTTCTTCTGTCAAGGAGGCTCCATTGCTGTTTAAAACATCGAGCATGACTTTTACTTCTATGTTGGGCTGGTCGTGATAATCGGTGAAACTGAGCTCAACATCGGCAAACCTAAATCCATACATCTCATCGTAATGCTTGATTTTCCTTATTTCGGCCATGTCTCCATTGGCTATGAACCCTATTGCTTGGTTATCATTGGCCCAATAATAATTGTTTTTTACAACCATCAACTTGTCACCGGTGGCGATCTCTCCTTCAATGTTCAAAATTCGTCCTCGAATGGCCTGATTGTATAGATTGGCTCGTTTATTTGACTTGCAAATGATAACCGATTCATTGTCAGCACTGTTGTCGAAAGCATTATGTAGCATTTCCTCAAATGTCTCTGGTTCAATCTTTTTGATGTCTTTGAAGTCGCTCAGATGAAACAAGGGTAGCTTGTATTCGTAGAGATTCTGAGCCAATAGCTGCCTAATGTCAGTAGCATTGTATAGTATACCAGATTCTAAGGCTTGTCGTTTGACTTCTGTTAATTCAAAAGATGCCGCTGTAATTGGGAACTCAGATTTCAGATATTCGCAATCCAATGCGGGACTTCCAACCGTCTCGATTGGAGGTAGTTGCGCAGTATCGCCAATTAGGAGCAACCTGCAACAATCGCCACTGAAGACATAACTCATGAGGTCGTCGAGAAGGCTGTTTCCACCGAATTCCTTTTGCTCGCCTATCATTGAGGCTTCGTCTACGATGAAAAGGGTGTTTCTCGATTTGTTCTCCGCTTTTCCCATTCTGATGCTTCCGTCTGGATATGTCACGGTTTGATAGATACGTCGGTGGATCGTGCTTGCGTTTAGTCCAGTATAATTGCTCAATACTTTTGCTGCCCGACCTGTTGGCGCCAAGAGCACATATCGCATTGAAATAGAAGGTAGCATTCTTACCAATGCTTTGACCAATGAGGTCTTGCCTGTACCAGCATAACCCTTTAGAATATATGTGGGGTTTTCTTTTTGGGAAAGTAAAAATGCGGCTAAATGATACATTACGGTAGCTTGTCCTTCGGTGGGCTCGAAACCGAATGAATGCATCATTCTAATGACTAATTCGCTGCGACTTAACATGATGAAGCTCTTGTAGTGATTGGTCAGAAAGGATAGCCTATACCCACTTGAAGTCTTAGGTTGTTGCCTTTCCCAAAGCGCCAATAGCTACCATCAATCATATAAGGATTGCGCATAGCATAAGCGAAATCGAAACGGAGTAGCAAGAAGGATACGTCTATTCTAAGGCCTAGGCCTGCATCAACAGCAAATTGCTTATAGAAAGTGCTGAAATTGAATTCTGCATCGGGCATGGATTCATTAGGATGGTAGGCCCAAACATTACCGGCATCGATAAAGACAGCTCCGTTGAAAATGTTGCGGATGGGAAAACGGTATTCAAGATTGAACTCCAACTGCATGTCACCGGTCTTCTCGATATCGTCGGAAACTGGTATGTAACCTCCTGGTCCCACGGTGCGGTAAAGCCATCCGCGAAGGCCGTTGGCTCCGCCTCCATAGAAGCTGCGCTCGAATGGTAAGTCCTTCGAGTTGCCATAAGGCAGGCCAATGCCAATGAATTCGCGCATCACGAACCAATTGTCTTGGCCTAAATCAATGTGTTGTCTTAAGTCGAAACTGGCTCTTACATATTGAGCATAGCGAATGCCGAAAAGCTCATGAAAGCCGTCATTGTTTTCGGTTATGAGGCGCGTCTTGTTGAAGAGTGACAGCACATTGCCACTTGACTCGAAATCGGTCCGAATATAGAAGAAACTACCTGACTTGTTGATGCTTTGTGTGCTGTATGTCAGTGAGTAGTGAGTTCCAAAGAGCAAATGGCTAGTATATTGCGCTTTCTTACGTTGGCTGGTCTCTGCATCGAGATAGGCTTGAAAAAGGGGATTGATGTTTGAAATCTTAACACTATTGAGGTAGACTGGAGTCAGAGTTTGTGCCAAGCGGAAATTGCTCTTCCAATCATATCCGAAGGAGGCCGTTGATACGAGTCGGGAATAATAATATCTTGTTTGCGTGTTAAATCCTAAGGATACTGTTGTTGTAGGTTGGTAGTCTCTGGCAAAAGCGAGTGACTTGAAAGGACTGAGGAACTTTGGAAACAAGATGCTAGCGGTAAGGCCGAATTCCCATGTGTTGAATACGTTCTTTCCGCTTTCGGAAGTTTCAGTCCCTATTAGTTTTTGCGCTTCAAAACCTCCTTTTAAGCTTAGCTGGAAAGTCTCTGCACCATGGAAAATGTTTTTGTTACTATACGATAGGCTCCCTTTTACACCAAGGTCACCATCGGAATTGGTCCCTTCTCCTTGCAATGTGAAGGCATGGATGTCGTTTTGCTGCATGGTCACACGGCAGTCGAGGCGATTGAGCGAGTCGTTGGGCGATGAAACGGTGTCGAATTCGATATTCACGTTTCGGAAGAGCCTGAAGTTACCCAGAGCCTTATAAGTACTCGTCACACTACGTTGGTTATATGGCAAGCCTTCGATAATGTGAATGGATTGCTTGAAAGTTTGCGGTTTCACTTGTGGGGTGCCGAAGTAGTAGAAATCCCATGTGTTTGTTCTTTTCCTAAATCCTGTTTCCACAACAAGTTTTGCCGAGTCGCTTGGCTTTTCGTTAGCCTTGAATACGTTTAAATTGGGATAGATACTAATGTCCTTAATGTAGTATTTTTTGTATGAAAGTGGATTGTCTTTCAGTTTCATGGTTATCTCCATGGTGTGGTTCATGAAATTGCTGTCCACTTCATAATAAATGTCGTCACGATTAAAAAAATAATACCCCGAGTTCTTCATCCTTTCTGTGATGATGTCTCGTTGGTCGTCTAGGGCGTAGGCATTGTATTTTTCTTTTTCATGTACGGGAAACTTAGTGCTGTCGCGCATGATGTAATGCCTAACCAGCGAGTCTTCAATGATATAGTTGATCTTATTGATGGTATAAGGCTGGGTGGGGTAAATATGGTAGGTGACCTTGGCCATTTTCCGCTTGTTGACAACGGTATGGGTTACTTTGGAATTGAAATATCCAACGTTTTCGAGATACCGCATCATTTGTTGGGCTGAATTGTTGGCCCCGGTTTTGTCATAGTAGACAGGCTGGCTTCCAAAAGTCTTGTTCAGCCATTTCCAGATAGCACTGGAGGGGTGTCTCTGCGCTTTGTAATAAATCCAAGTAGGCATGTTGGTCTCAAACATGCTTCTGTAAGGCTTTAGAGTGATGTAGTTTGATACTTCGGATTTATTAATCTCGGTGTCGTCTTTTTCAATGACCACTTTGTTGCTTTGTACCAAATACTTACCTTCGGGCACAAAACGCCTAATGCCGCATGATGACATTAGGATGGCCACGAGCATTCCGACGACGAAGATATGATACCTTTTGCCTGACATGGGAAAAGCAGATTTGGCGCAAAGGTAAGAATAATTCCTTTACACGACCTCGGCTACCGTGAAATTGCTTCCACCGACAAATACAACATCACCGAAATGGGCATTGTTGACAGCCGAACGGTAGGCATGGCTCACCGATTCATAAACTTGTCCGCGTAGACCCATCTCAAAGGCCTTTCCAGCCAAGATGTTGGCGTCCAAACCTCTTGGGATGTCTGCCTTGCAGAAATAGTATTCGGCACCACGTGGAAGCAGTTGCAAAACACTGTCGATGTCTTTGTCGTTGACCATGCCGAGCACGAAATGCAGTTTGCCGTAGCTCATCTCGGCCAATTGGCGCACCACTTCGGTGATACCTGCCACGTTGTGTCCTGTGTCGGCAATGGTGAGCGGGTCTTTGTTGAGAATTTGCCAGCGGCCCATGAGGTGTGTGTTCCTGATCACTTTTCCAATGCCGTTGCGAATAATGTCGTCCGAAAGACTAAACTTGTCGCGCAACAGATCAAGGGCACACATCACGGTGGTGAGGTTCTTTTGTTGGTAGTTGCCCATCAACGGGATTTCGAGGGCTTCCATATAGAGCTCGCTGTTTTTCCAGACGTCAAATTGCTGCTCGGTTTGCGATTCGATATGGATTTTGTCACAGTCGAAGATCTGGTCGGCGAAGTAGATGGGACTGTTGCATTCCTGTGCCTTGTCAATGAAGACTTGTTGTGTCTCGGGGTGCGTTTCGCCAATCACCACGGGGACGTTGGGCTTGATGATGCCGGCTTTTTCATAGGCAATCTTGGCCCGCGTGTTGCCCAAAAACTTCATGTGGTCGAAGTCGATGTTGGTGATGATGCTTAGTTCGGGGGTGATGAGGTTGGTGGAGTCGAGGCGACCTCCCATGCCCACCTCGACAATGGCAATGTCGACTTTTTCGTTCGAGAAATAGTCGAAAGCCATGCCTACGGTCATCTCGAAGAAGGAGAGCTCCATCGCTTCGAATTTGTCTTTATAGCTTTCTATGAATTGTACAACGTTCTCTTCGGGAATCATCTCTCCGTTGATACGAATGCGTTCGCGAAAGTCACGCAAGTGGGGTGAGGTGTATAACCCAGTCTTGTAGCCGGCTTCTTGAAACACAGAGGCCAGCATGTGTGAGACGGAACCTTTTCCGTTGGTGCCAGCCACGTGCACCGACTTGAAGTTGTGGTGTGGGTTGTTCAAAAGGTTGAGGAGTTGGATGGTGTTGTTGAGGTCAGCCTTGTAGGCGGCAGCTCCAATGCGTTGGTACATCGGGAGTTTGTTGAACATCCAATCGAGGGTTTCTTTATAGTCCATTGTTATTGGTTAATTACGAAAGTATAAGTGATGGTACCGTGTTGCTCTTCAGGAGCATTCGGGTCGGCTGCGAAAGAGGAACGCAGGGCGGCTTGTTTGGCTTTGTTACGCATTTCACTGTTGATCAATGTGGTGCCTTTATTGGCCACTTCAGCGCGGGTGACTTGCCCAGATCGGTTGACCCAGATGTCGACCACGATGATGCCTTCTTCACTGAAGTCGTCGTTGGGGCGATGCAACGATTTGGCGCCACGACCTCCGAGATCGTAGCCCGTACCATTGCCTTTGCCACCGTTGCCGTCATATTTCTTGATTCCAGCCAATCCGTTGGGCTTGCCTTGGTCGCCAGGCTGTCCAGTGATGCCTTCTGAGCCTCCGGCTTGGGGGTTGTTGTTGCCTTTGAACAGAGCCCTATTGTTTACTTTTGGTTTGGGCTCTTCGGCGGGTTTTTCTTGTTTTGGCTTGGTGTTTTTGGGTTTTTCCAAAGCAGGTGCTTCTTCATCGTTGCTGGTAGCAATGTCTTCCTTGCTCTTGCTTTGCTGCTGCTCAGGTTGCGATGCCACAGGAATGGCAGGCTTCTCTGGCTGGATGTTGCCCATGCCTTGGTCCATCATGCCCAAGTCGACTTCCACACCTTCCTCGCCAGGGAGAGGCAAGGGTGTCCTAAAGGCCATAAGGAGCAATACGAGCACAGCCAAAGCGTGCACGATGATGGTGCCTGCCACGGCTATGCCTTTGTCTTTCTTTTCTTTGTTGTCCATGGTTCCTCCTTATTTTTTCGGTGAAGTAGCCAAAATGACTTTATGGTTGTTGTTCGTCGCGTTGTTGATCTCATTAACGGCGTCAATCACGTTGACGATGTATTGCACTGGCACGCTTTTGTCGGAACGAAGCACTACCGTGGCTTGGCTGTCGTTGCCGATTTTGGCATTGATAAGGTCGGTGAGTTGGCTGTCTTCGGCAGGAGTCTCATCCACGAAGTATTGGAATTGCTCATTGACGTAGACGGTGACGGTCTGTTTGGCCATAGTCTTGCTGTTGCTTGAAGGAAGCATCAGTTTGATGGCATTGGGTGCGACCAATGTTGAGGTCAGCATGAAGAAAATGAGCAAAAGGAACACCAAGTCCGACATCGACGAGGAGTTAAACGTAGGCTCGACCTTGTTTCTTGATTTGATGGCCATAATGCTTGGGTTTTAAGCGGGTTCGTTCAAGACATCCATAAACTCGGTGGCTTTGGCTTCGAGCAAATTGACGACTTTCTGGATTTTGCTGGAAAGGATGGCGTGGAAGAAATAGGCGATAATGCCGACGATCAGACCGCCGACGGTAGTCACCATGGCTTCGTAAATGCCCGATGAAAGCAGTGAGATGTCAATGTTGTTGCCGGCCATCGACATGTTGTAGAATGCGCGAATCATGCCTGTTACCGTGCCAAGAAAACCAATCATCGGGGCGGCACTGGCGATCATGGCCAGAATGCTGACGCCGCGTTCCAGTTGCGCGACTTCCAGATTTCCAACGTTTTCGATGGCCGAGTTGATGTCGCCCAAGGGCCTGCCGATACGCGAAAGGCCTTTTTCGATCATTCGAGAAATAGGAGTGGAGTTTCCACGGCACAAGGCTTTGGCGGAGTCGAGTTTGCCGTCTTTCATGTATTCGCGGATACGATCCATGAAACCGTTGTCGTATTTTGTGGCACGCGAAACAGCGATGTAGCGTTCGATGAAGATGTAGACCGCGATGATGGACAATACGGCCAGAAGAATCATGATCCAGCCGCCTTTGGTGGCGAGTTCGAAGATGGAAAGCTTGAATTCCGTAGGCTGGGTTGCGGATTCTGCTGCGGCTGCACCCAGGTCATTGACAGCCTGTTGGATTTGAAGGAGATTCATATTGTTGTTTAATTGTTGATCGTTGATTGTTGCATTGTGGTTTGTCGTAATGACGCGCCATGGCACGTCTCTACAATAACATCCGTTGTCTTGCTTTTATTGCATTATCGCATATCTATCACGTCCACTTTGGGGTGTTTTTTCGTGTCGAAGGTGAAGAAACCATCGTCCAGTTTTTGGTCGAATTTCATCTCTTCGACGTTGACGACAACTTTGCTACCGTCTTCTAGGTATATGTCGGCACTCTTCAATTCGGTCTTTTTCGTGTTGATTTTCAAGGTTACGCGTTTGTATTGTCCTTTTGGATTGGCCAATTCGATGGAGGCAAGGCCTTGCGCATCGATGCTTGTGAGGGTGGCCACATAGCTTTCATCCAACGAGGTGAGGAGCTTTAGTGGCGTGTTGTCTGTGCCGTCGGTGGCATTGCTGACCATGACTTCCTCGTCTTCAATGAGATACGACCAAATGGTCTTGCCGTCGGAGATGGTCTGTTGGTCGGCCATTTCAATCTTGTAGGCCTCGCCTTGCAGCCAGGCATGGCCTTTTTCGCTGTCTCCAAGATTTTTCCCATCGGGACTGATTTGGTAGTTGAAAGCCATCTCCACATTGTTGTGGCTTTTCACTTGGTTGACCAAGAGGCGGATGAGTGCCTCGGCGTTGTTTTGTGCCGTAACAGCCTGTGTCGCAAACAAAAGGAACAAGCAGGCGATGATGTTTTTCGTTTTCATTGTCAGATTCCGTTGTCTTTGTTGTAGATATCCCGCAAAATCTGTTCCAAAGCGGCTTCGGTGCCCACTTTCACCTCACGCGACTTGCTTCCTGAGAACGGCCCCACAATGCCGGCCGCCTCCAATTGGTCGATGATACGGCCTGCACGGTTGTAGCCGAGCTTCAGCTTGCGCTGGATCATCGAGGTGGAGCCTTGTTGGGTTTGCACCACGATGCGAGCGGCTTCCTCGAAGAGACTGTCGCGTTCGCCATCTTCCTCTACGTCGGGTGCATCGCCACCTTCTTCGGGAACGTCGGGCAGCTCGTAAGGCGTCGGGAAGCCGCGTTGTTCGCCAATGAATTCGGTGACAGTTTCCACTTCTGGCGTGTCGATGAAGGCGCATTGTAGACGCACTAGGTCGTTGCCCGTGGAGAGCAACATGTCGCCGCGACCGATCAGCTGGTTGGCACCGCTTTGGTCAAGGATGGTCTTTGAGTCGACGGCCGAGATGACGCGGAAAGCGATACGAGCCGGGAAGTTGGCCTTAATGGAGCCTGTGATAACATTGACAGAGGGTCGTTGCGTTGCGATGATCAGATGGATGCCGATGGCACGGGCCAATTGGGCCAGGCGGGCGATGGGTTGTTCCACTTCACGGCCTGCGGTCATAATCAAGTCGGCAAACTCGTCGACGATGAGCACGATATAGGGTAGGAAACGGTGGCCCTCGGTGGGCAATAGCTTGCGTGCCTTGAACTTCTCATTGTATTCGATGATGTTGCGGCATTCGGCGGCTTTCAGCAAGTCGTAACGCGTGTCCATTTCGACGCATAACGAGTTGAGTGTTCGCACCACTTTCTTGACGTCGGTGATGATGGCGTCTTCTGAATCAGGAAGCTTGGCGAGATAATGGCGTTCGATGCGGTTGTAAAGTGTCAGTTCCACTTTTTTCGGGTCGACCATCACAAATTTCAGCTCCGAGGGATGTTTGCTATAGAGCAAGGAGGCGACTATGGCGTTCAGTCCCACGGATTTGCCTTGACCTGTAGCACCAGCCATTAGGATGTGCGGCATTTTGGCGAGGTCGAACACGTAGGTCTCGTTGGAGATGGTCTTGCCGATGGCGCAAGGCAGGGCGTATTTAGAGTGTTGGAATTTCTCTGAACTCAACACGCTGCGCATTGATACGGTTTCGGGTTTGCTGTTTGGCACTTCGATGCCGATGGTACCTTTGCCCGGGATGGGGGCGATGATGCGGATGCCCAAGGCCGCGAGGCTCAGGGCAATGTCGTCCTCAAGGTTCTTGATTTTCGAGATGCGGACGCCAGGAGCGGGGATGATTTCGTAGAGTGTGACCGTTGGGCCGATGGTCGCTTTGATTTTGTCGATGGCAATGCCGTAGTTGCCCAACGTCTCGACGATTTTGTTCTTGTTGGCGTTCAGTTCCTCCTCGTTGATTTCCGATTTCTTGCCTCCGTAGTCGTTGAGCATATCCAAGGTCGGGAACTTGAAGTCGCGCAATTCATACCGCGGGTCGAAAGGCGTATCGATGGTGTGGTGCTCCATGTTATTGGGCTTTTCCACAATCTCTTCTTTAGGGGTCTCTTCGATTTCCAATTTGACTTCGCCTTCAGGCTCGGCTTCTTTCGGCTTGCTATCATTGGAGAGGGTTATGGTGGGCTCAAGGCTGATTTCCTTATCGTTGCCTTCAGGTTCTTCCTCTTTCTCTTGGGGCGTAAAGAAGATGTTTTCTTTTTGTTCGGGTTCAGTAGCCCGGTTGATTTCCATGTCAGGCTCTCGGGTGAATGAGGTGACGGGGGGCAGATCGTTTTCCTCTTCTTCGGTTGAGTTAGGGTCGAGGTCTTCGCCGTCATTGGCCATATAACCTTTTTCGCGCTCGATTTCCTCCTTGATGCGTTGCTCAGCGAGAAGCGCGGCTTGACGTCGTTGCTCCTCTTCTCGTTTTTCACGAAGGCGTTTGAAATAATTGAGTGTCAGGTTGAATTGGTAGACGGCAAATACCAGGAAAAGGAAGGTGAGGATGAGAAGTACACCTACCCATCCGGTAAAAGTTTCAAGCCAATTGTAAAGCCAGAGGCCGACAGCGCCACCAAAGATAGCGCAATTTGAAAGTCCGCATTTGTCGCTGGAGAGGAAGCCAAATAGCAATGGAAGCCACACCAAACACATGAGTGCGTATTTCCAAAGCCCCCACATCTTGATTTTGGTGTTGTCCGTCAGCCATAATCCGATAAGTGTCAGTAGATAAACGAAGAAAAAGGAACCGATGCCAAACGATTCTTTGAGAAGCGTTTGTGCCAAGAAAACGCCACCACGCCCAGTCCAGTTGTCGATGCTGATGTTTTTGTTAAAAATTTGATTTCCATATTCTTGGTGGCTCGCGCTGAAGAAACTTGCCAGGTATGAAATTAAGGCGACACCCAAAAAGACGGCCAAACAGATGAACAATATTCCAATAATGCGTTTTGTCCGTCCGTCAGATGCATTGGGCTCTTTCTCGGATTTTTGTTTTTTGGGATTCCTGTCCTTTGGCGTTTTCTCTGCTTTTTTTTGCGATTCCTTTTTAGGTTTTTCCTCTTGTGGAGTCTCTATGATTTCAGGTAATTCCTCAAGGGTAATGGGTTCAAGTTGCTTCTTGAAAGTATTTTCTTTACGGTTGTTTCCAGTGGCCATTTTCTATCTTCGTTTTGAATTGCAAAGGTAAGCAAAATTGTTGGTTTATGAAATAAAAAAAGCGAAACCATCTTAAAGG
>Ga0247608_10008192_pt1 | contig 10594 bp, 13 predicted proteins | sample 176DNAGHGlowgp2_FD_193490 | JGI IMG/M metagenome (GOLD analysis project Ga0247608, IMG submission 193490) | Sheep rumen microbial communities from Palmerston North, Manawatu-Wanganui, New Zealand - 1766 DNA GHGlow gp2 | ecosystem: Host-associated > Mammals > Digestive system > Stomach > Rumen ... | reverse complement strand
TGTCAATTAATCGTCCGCCAGAAAAAGGAATTGATTCTGTGGTTCCATCTCCATAACTTATTAAAAAGCCAGGACCTGATTCATATTCTTCGTCAATTTCCTATAAATTAGTATAAAAATTAACGCTTCTAATTTTATTAAAAGGATTATTGATAACTGTACCAGGTATTTTTTGACTTTCAGAATCAATTTCATCATTATTATAATAAATGAGCATTTGATCGTTATCAACATCATATTGTATATTATCTATCCATTTTATAGACCCTGCAACATCAGATTCCTCAGATAACTCTGTTGACATTGGTATCCATTCTGTATCATTACCATTATATTTAATCCAAATTGTACCGTCCTAAGATACTTTAAGATTCGCAACAAAAGGAACTTCAATTTCATCAGTATCATTAATAACAGTATCGTTCTATGAAGAAGTAGTATTATAAGTAATAATAATTTTGTTAGATTCTTGGTCATAACTAATATCTTGAATCCATTTTATCTTTCCTAACTAATGACCTTCCGCATCTAAAGCACCATTATCTTCTATATTTGTTTTATATGTTAAAAGTCCATTTTCTTTTAATTTAATTTTATCTATATATTTAATAGGAACTGATACTTGTTTTCCTGCATTAAATTCAATTTTTAAAATTCCATCATTATTATTATTGTAAGATAATTCTATTAAACGAGGGAACTCTCCTATTTCTTGCTCTTCTAATATATTATTACCATTATAATTATCTGTATAAAGAACAAATAACCTACCATCTTCTTCATTATATTTTATAGAATCTATTTGCTTATATTTTCCTATAAAATATAATTTTTCTTCAGGTGTTTCATTTTCATGTGAAACTAATTTATATGCTAAAAAACTTTCATTTTCTTCCAAATAAAAAGGTGCCTATCTAAAATTTGTATTTGTTAATGCTACTTCATTTTCTCCAACTATACCATAAACGGTTTCATAAGAACTAATTTCATCTACTCTAATTTTTTTAATTTGAGTTATCTATGTACCATGTTTACCGGCGGGAATAGTAAAATTCCATTTATAATAGAAAGGGTCACTTTTACTAGTTTCATCTTCTGTTATTTTAATATTATCAGTTTCAGTATAAGGATTTGTATTTAATTCTCCCGGTTCTATTACAGGATAAGGAATTTGCAAACCAATTTTTGCAACACCCTGATCTCGTTGTTCATCTGTAGTAGAATAAGTTCTCCATTTAATTACATTATTTTTTTTAATTTCCCCATTTTCATTTCTCTATATTCCAGGAATTAAACTTTCATTAGTTACAGACATTTCCCCATCAGAAAAACCTGTTCCTGAACCTTCAGGAATACTCCCATATGAACCAAGCTATAATATCGGAGACTTTCCCTATGGGCCTACTATTGTTGCAATATAGATTGCTCCTCCTGCATCAATTCCGCCTCCATTATCTGGAGAAGAAAATTTATAATAAGCACCATTTAATGCTTCTTTAATCTAACTCTAACTTAAACCATCTTCTAATGAAACTTCAACCTCTTCTCCATTTTCTATTTTATAAGGTTTATAATAAGATAATTTTCTATTACTATTGTTATTATAATCATAACCTCTTCTAAAAATTTTCCATTATCACCATTATTTTTATTATAAGCATTTATAATAACATATTCATCATATTTAACCTATGAAAAATTATTACCTTTTTTAAAATCTGCTACCATAGAAGGAACGTCAGGATAGCTTTTTACTAAAACAAAAGAGTTCCCTTGACGACCTCCATAAAAACTACCATAACTCATATTCTATTAACTCCCTTCCTAATATTGATAATCTAATATAAAATTATCTCTCTTATCTTTTACAATAAATCCAATAAAACTAATTTTATAACCATTTCTAGTTTCATAAATTCCACTTGGGCCAACTCTAATTTCCTATCCATTTATACACATTAATAATCCTGGCGGCCCTTGTACACCAATTTTATTAAAAGACTTTACGCTGTCAGGCTTTTTATTAATAATAGAATAAATTTTAAAATCTTCTGAATCACTTTCTTCATTTTCTCCTAATGTAAACTTTCTCCCCGTATAAGTAATATTATTTTCTGTATATGAAATACCAAAATCAATTGCATTTCTATCCATTCTTATTATTATTTTAGAAAAGGTTATATTAGGAGTAAAAATTAATTCAATATTAGCTACTTTAGCTTCTTCTTCAACAGGAAGAGTAATAGATTTTAAAAATTGTTCAGTTCCAGTAGTATCATTTCCTAAGCTTATTGTAAAAGTTCGCTATGTTTCATTAATAAAAGTTCCATCTTCGTTTTTTTCTTTTTGATTTTTTATCTTTAATTTTACATAATAATTATCTTCATATTGAAAAGTATTGCCTCCATTTAAAGATATTACCCAATCTCTAAAAAGGAGGTCTCCGCTTCCTAAAGAAATAGCTGTTTCAAATTTTCCTTTTTGACCTGAAATCTATTGAAAATATGTACCTTCACTACTTCCTCTTATCTGTCCAATTTTCATTCCTTTTATCTCCTTTAAATCTTTTCAGGGGCTCTTGTAGCATTTATAGTTAACATACTAGAATTATCAAAAGTAAAAGAAAGACTTTCTATCATATAATCTCCATAAATATTACTTTCTTTGTTTTTAACTGTTATTCTAGTATTCGGTTCAAGATGATATACAGGAAGAGTTTGAATAGAAATAGATTCATTATATTTTGTATACTCATGAATTGTTTGTCTAATCTCTTCATAGGCGGAATATTTAGAACCACCCATCTATAAACTATCGTAAATAGTTGCATCTATCTGACAATAATTTTGACCTCGTGCCTAACACTCTAATCTTCTTGTATCCGTATCTTCTTGTCCCCTTTTTATAAAAACTATATCAGGAATCCAAGCCTAAAAAACACAATTTACATTACTCTACTCATTTAATACTTTTGTGCGGCGACCTATATTTTCAACAGATAACTAACCAACTGCCGCAGATGGACTATCTATAAAATCTAAAAAGTAATTAATATCAGAAGCATTTTTAACAGCATCTTCAAAAAATTCATGATTTCTTATATCATATAAAGCTGGCCACTAATTAAACAATTCTGCAAAATAATAATTACTTTCCGTCCCAAGTACATTAGCAACGAGCCCTTGAAAAAATAATTCTGTTCTCCAGTCTGTTGTTTCAATAGATTCTAATTTAGTATCCATTAAAATATAATTAAATTCATCGTTTTCATCCTTTCCCCATTTATAAATTTTGGGGTTTTTTAAATCACTCATATCACAATAAAAAACATTGGCGGCCCCCTATGTAGGAAAATCTGCTTTTGTTTCAAATTTTAAAGGGAATCCCCATTTTTTTAAACCATCCATTTCATCCTAATATTCAAAAACTTCATAAGTATTTCCAGGAATTGGCTTTCTATCAATAGCTAAATGATAACGTAGCGGAATCTCAATTCCATCTGTTGTCTTTCTAATTCCCCATACTACAAAATCATTTTTTATCTAACTATATTTAGGAGTATTACTATAACTAGAAATTAAAGTGTCATCTTCAAACTAAAATGCGGAAGTTCCATTATTTGTACTTATAAGGTATCCGCTATAAGGATTAGAACTAATCGCATTAATATAATCAGGCACCATAAGTAAAGATTCATTATTCTTTTTATAATATTCATTATTTTTATTAATACTATCTAATAAATATTTAGATTGAGCATTATTTAAATAATTCTTTTTTTCTCTAAAAATAAAATTTCCATCTATATCATAAAAATATTCAAAATTACCTAAAACATTTTTTATTTCCTACAATATATCTGTTACAGTATTACCCGCATCTCCGATTAAATCTCCAGGATATGTAAAATCAGTATATATATATCCTACATCTTCTCCATAACTAAAAACTGTTTTTATATCGGGCCAATCTTTTGGAACCTCCATATTTGAATTCTACTAAAGAGTATATATATACTGATTATTATTCAAAAAAACATATAATGGTGAGGTTCCTGTCCATTTTACAACCTGTTTTACTCTATTATCTAAATCTGAAATAATGATTTTTCCTAATTGCTATCCCCCAAAATGATTAACTAACTATTGAATAATTTGATAAATAGTAGGTCTTTCAATAACTTCCTAACCATTTTCATCTATTGTAGAATAGTTATCAAAAATAACTGAAGCAGGAAAAGTGCCTCCGCAATCACCGTTTAAAAGACACATCTTATCTTTCAATTGTAAAGATGCAACAAGCCCTGTGTTAGAGTATGAAATTGAATTATCCGTAATAACATAAACACCAAAAGGAAACCATAAAATTGGAAAATCTTTATATTTTTTAGTATTGTTTATAAAACCAATCTAAAGATTAACTTTTTTATTTATAGATAATAAATTTCTTGTTGATGTAATATTATTATTAGTTTCATCTATAGCTACACTTATTGTGGCTGTTCTTCTAATAATACTATTTCCATCTATATTTAAACTAGCACTAATTACTTTACCCTATATATCTTGAATAGGCTCTTCTTTCCAATTTAATACAGTTATTTTTACAAAATATTCCTTTATATGGAGTCCCGCAATTTCTTTTAAAAAAGCATTATCCTATAAATAAATATTTTTTCTTATCATCCTGATACATACCTCTCTCCTAAAATACTACATTGATAATCTATAATAGCATCAACACTTTGAAGTTGAATAGTAATAACAGTATTATTTTCATTTTCCTCTTTAGAAAAAGGATACCAAACTCCATCATGAAAAATATAACTTTCAAAAGAATCATATTGTAATTCTGCAGTTTTCTATTCTTGTCCCAACCATTTAACTTTATCTTCTGTTGCTCTCCATACATAACGATTATAAATTATAGATTCTGTTGTAGATTCATTATTTTCTTTTATAACATCTCCTTTTCCAAGAATTAACATTTTTTGGTCTCTATTAAAAGGAGGTATATGATAAACATAATTATTTTTTGGATTTTTTATCATATCTAATGTAGCAACCGTTTTAGTATCATAAAATTCATCGTTTTTTAATCCCATATCTGTATTTTCAACCTAAATAAATTGAATTTCAGGACCTCCAAAACGTAATCCTACAATGTTAGTTTCTTCGTCATAAAACTATAATAAACCAGTTTCATTTAAAATATGCTTCTAATATGCGGTATCTTGATTTTCTCTTACATATACAATAGTACCTGGTTGCGCCTGAATACGTAAACCAAATATTCTTTGCGCTTCTTGTTTATAATGAGAAGCAGAATCTTCAAAAGCATATTTTTTAAATATATCATCACAAATATTTTCATTTAAAATATTTTTAATATTAAAACTACCCCAAATTTGACCAATTCTTGAAAAAGCTTTGTATTCCTACACAACTTGTCTTTCTACCTTTTCTGTTTGTTCTATTTGTACTTCAAAATTAATTTCACCCTGTTCTTTTTCAGAAGCAAAACTTAAAGAAGTAATTTTAGTATCTGTATCAGTTAATTCATAAACACCATGTTTTCCAATTACAATAGCTTGACCATTTATATATACAATATGACCTATACATACAGCATTATTAGGAGAAGGAATTGGCTCTGTTCCTGAAAGACCTCCATATGCAATAGGATAAGGATCACTGGTTAAAGCTATTCTTAAATAAGAAATATTATTAACATTAATTTCTACCATATCAGTTTCTAAACTTTGATATTTAGGTTTAATATATTTAGTTAAAATATCCTATTTTCCAAAATATATATTATCTTTTAGATTTATTGGCTATTGATTATTCCAATATCTATCTTGTAAAGGGATTATTACTTGACCAAACTTTTCTATTAAAACTTTTTCTTCCTAAATATATTCACCCTCTTCTTGTATACCATATTTTATACAATTATCATAATTAAATTCATCTACTTCATAAGCAGTACAATTAAATGTATATATTCTACGTCCTAAAGAATTATTAGGAGTTAAAGTAATATTCATTAATTTAACTAAAATATTTCCCTAAGTGGCAGATTTATATAATTTTACATTATTTTCATAAAGAAAATCTAAAACTTTCTATCTAAAATTTTTTTCTTGAATAAAATCATTAAAATAAGTTATATTATTGTTTGTATTATAATCTTTATATAAAGTTGCTAAATCTCCATATAAATCCGTTTGAGACGAATGCATTAAATTACTTTGAATATCCATTAAATAAGAAATTGTTCCTGAAATAGTAAAAGTTCGATAATTTACTCTTCCATTTCTTCTAATAAAAGGATACCTAGAACCAATAGTTTCAGTTAATGATTCTGAAACCACTCTTGAATAATTGCTAATTTGCGGGTCAAACTTTATCTTTAACTGATTATCTTTTGTAGTTAAAAATATTTCCTCAAAATCACCCATTATAGGGTTTCTAATTTCAATAGGAAGAGAACGATAATTCTCTTTGTTTCTTTTTACTACACTATATTTATACCATACACCGCTTTCTATAGTATAATCTTCCCAAGTAAAATCTAAAAAAGAATTTGGAGGAATTAAAGTCGTATATACATCTTCCCAATACTTAAAATTATCTTTACTAGATGTTCTACGAATAACAATGTTAGTTCCCAACATTGTTAAAGTCTGATTTTTTAAAGTTATTACAGCACACCCTCTTTTATTATCTATTTCTGCGGAAATATTTGTCTAAAAACTTGAATAAGGAACATAATTTATATCAACTTTTTTTATAGCTTGATATAAATATAAATTTTCTGTCAACACTTGTAATATTATATTATAAGACTACCCCGATTGAAAATCATATTTACAATTATATTGAATTTCATTAGCATTTTGAAAATATTGGTCTCCGCTATCTTCTAAGAGGAAACCATTAATATCATAAATATAAATCCTATAACTTCTATATCCTTCTTTATCATTAATATTGCTTTGTTTTAGTGCTCCTGCAATGACAATATTATTAGAAGTAAGCACAGTAGTAGTATTTTCATCAAAATCAAAATATCTTGATGAAAATTTTACTTCACTAATAGGTTTTATTAATAATACAGAAGACCATTCTGAAAAATATAATAAAGATGAATTTAACCATTCATCAAGTTGTTGAGCATAATATTCTTCTACAATATTTCCATTTTTATCTTTAATTTCTTTTTTTACGGGATCAGGTGCTGTACATCCAGAAGCAGTAAATCTAAGTTGAACTTTATAAAATTCATTATATTGAAAACCTTTATCAATATCACTATCAGAAATAAGAATAAAATATTCTCCATTCTCATCTGATTGTAACTCAGTAATTTTTACTCCACTTGGATATAATTTTTTACTTAAAGAACTTTGATTTGTTCTTTGATTTTGAACTGTTACCTGAACAGCTTTTTTATTTATATCTCCTCCTTCATCTTTAATAGAATTATAAATTGAAAGAGTGAAAGGAATTTTACACTATTTTTTATCTCCCGAAATAACAAAAGCAGGAATATATGACTTTTTAAAAATAGGCGGATATAAGTTATTAAGTATTCCTGGCATAATATTTTTCCTCCTTTTTGTAGTAATAAAACATTACCACTCCTTATATTTTTATATTCTTTATTAATTAAAAAACCTTAAAATCTATTTCTCATATTTGACCTTTTTAAAAATTTATTATATAATATTTTTAAAGAAAAGATAAAAGGAGAAAAATTTTATGACAAATACACAAGTAAAAAATAATTTTATAATTTCACCAATGCACGCTGATGCTGATGCTAATAAGCATTCAATTTCATTTATTCCTTATAGAATATCAATTCCAAATGTTACTTTTAAAGATTCTATTGATTATATTATTGAAGAATATTATCCTAATGTCTTTACTATTAAAAAACATCATCCTAATATCCTTGTTAATTTAACAAAAGTAGAAATGTTAGTTCCAAATAAAGTTATGCGTTTTACTTTTTCAGATGGAACTCAAGTAAAAACAATCTGTCATGACGAAGATATGTTTGATTTACGATATGCTTTCTTATTAGCTTTTGCAAAAAGATATTTTAAAGGAATGTATACAAGAGAAGGCTTTGAAAAATATGCTCATTATATGGGATTAATTAAATATTGGGATAAAAAAGCTAAAGAAGGTATTCAGTTATTTAAAAAGCAAGAGAAAGAAAAAGCATTAAAACTAAAAGAGGAAACAGAGCGCGCGGCCATTCGTAAACGTCAAGCTGAAAAAAAGGCACGTAAAAAGAAAGAACGTAAAGAAAGAGAACTTAAAGCCCTCGCAGAAAAAATTAAAAACGTAAATTAATAAAAAATATAATACATATTAAAAAATAAAAGGAGAAAAATATGGCAAGATATGACAGTGAATGGGATAATCAGAACCAAATGAATATGAATCGGTCTCGTGACCTTGTTCTTTCTATGAATGAGTTCTGTTTCCTTCAGTCTAAAACAAATGGCGCAATTAAGGTTTATACTGGACCTACGACAATGACCATTTCCGCTCAGGAATCTCTTGTAACTTTTAATGGTAAAAATAAAAAGTTTGAAGAAACACAGGACTTTGAAAAAGCAAGACAGCTTTTTGTGTCTGCTCCTGAGGGTTGGTACATTGTTCTGAAGAATCCTACTTCTGATAACAGTCACCCTGAACCTGCAAAAGCAGTAAATAGTCCTACACTTGAAGTTGGTAGAAAAATCAATATTGCGGGACCCACATCCTTCTCGCTTTATCCTGGTCAGATGACAAGGGTAATCAGAGGTCATAGACTTCGTTCCAACCAGTATCTTCTGGCACGAGTTTATGATGCGGTCGCTGCTAAAAAGGGAATGGCTACCGCTACCATTGTAAACGCAGAAGGTAAAGAAATTACCGCAGAGTCCGAAGAGTATTTCGTTGGACAGATGATTGTAATTAAGGGTACGGAAGTATCGTTCTACATTCCGCCAACTGGTATTGAAGTTCTTCCTATTGGTGCTGAGAATGGAGAAGGAAGTGGAGAGTATGTAAGAGATGCTGTTACTCTTGAACGTCTTGAATATGCAATTCTTAAAGATGAAGATGGCGAAAAGAGATATATTCATGGCCCTGCCGTGGTATTTCCTGAACCTACAGAAACATTCGTAACTGCTCCTAAGGGTGGACTTATTTTCCGTGCTCTTGAACTTTCTCCTATTAGTGGTATTTATGTAAAAGTAATTGCCGCATATGATGAAGAGAAAGATGGAAAAACAATTCATCATCCTATTGGAGAAGAACTGTTTATTACTGGTAATGACCAGATGATTTATTATCCTCGTCCTGAGCATGCAATGATTCAGTATGATGGTAAATATATGCATCACGCAATTGCTATTCCTGAAGGCGAAGGCCGTTATATCCTTAATAGACTTACTGGCGAAATTACTACAGTACGTGGTCCTCAGATGTATCTACCTGACCCTCGCACAGAAGTTGTTGTTAAAAGAAAACTAACAGCAAAAGAATGTGAATTGATGTATCCTGGCAATATGGAAGTTTTGAAATATAATAATGGTCTTACTGAACAGGCTGTTGAAAAACTTTCTCATAAGGGACTTACTACATCTTCCGCAATCACAGATATGCTTAATACAGCATATTCTACTGCAAATCAGGAATCTACACTTGCAATTTTTGAAGCAAATGCAAATATTTCTCGTGGAGTAAGCTATACTAAGCCTAGAACTATTACTCTTGATACTAAATATGAAGGTGTCGTCGCGCTTGATATTTGGACAGGTTATGCAGTAAATATTGTGTCTAAGGCTGGTCATAGAGAAATTGTAATCGGACCTACAACTCGTTTGCTTGATTATGATGAGACTGTTGAAGCTATTGAACTTTCTGGCGGAACCCCTAAATCTCCTAAGCCTGCTTTCCAGACTGCCTTCCTTCAGATTGAAAACAATAGAGTAACAGATATTATCAATGCAGTTACCGCAGACTCTGTTGCTGTATCAGTTAAACTTAATTATTGTGTAAGTTTCCTTGAAGATTCTAAGGATTCTTGGTTTGCTATTAATAATTATGTAAAATATCTTTGTGATAATATGAGAACTCTTGTCAAGAGAGAAATCAGAAAATACAATATTAAAGATTTCTACGGCAATTCTACAGAAATCATTAGAAATATTGTTCTTGATATTACTGAGGATACAGATAAACCTGGAAGAGTTTTCACAGATAATGGTATGATTGTTAATGACGTTGATATTCTTGATATTAGCGTAGACCAGATTATTGCAAAAACTCTTGATTTTTATCAGAATGAACTTGTTAGAAAAGAAATTGAACTTTCTGATGCTGACGCTCGTGTAAAGGCTACTACTGCTCTTGCAGAAAAGGAAAAAGAAGAAGCTGCTATCAGAAATGAAAGTGCTCTCTTTGAACTTGAACTTGAACAGGCAAGACTGGAACGAAAGTTGCAGAATGAAGAAGATATTCGTACTAAACAGAGAGAAGCTGAAATGGCGGCTGCTCAGGCTCAGAATGACCTACAGGCTCTTCTT
>Ga0247608_10008185_pt1 | contig 10602 bp, 8 predicted proteins | sample 176DNAGHGlowgp2_FD_193490 | JGI IMG/M metagenome (GOLD analysis project Ga0247608, IMG submission 193490) | Sheep rumen microbial communities from Palmerston North, Manawatu-Wanganui, New Zealand - 1766 DNA GHGlow gp2 | ecosystem: Host-associated > Mammals > Digestive system > Stomach > Rumen ... | reverse complement strand
AATCCAAATCTAACTTTTTTTCAATGAGATATCACAAAACTGATTAAGAATTTCGAGCAAGAATCTTTTGATTTGATAGTTTGAACTTCAAGTTTTCAGCATATTCCTACAAATAAAGAACGCTCGTTTTTGATGAAAAATTTTTATCGTTTACTAAACTATGACTGAACTTTATTGATGACTAATCGATCACTTTCAAATTGGTTTATGAAAAAAAATTGGAAAATTATAATGAAAACTCGTTTAAAATCATGGTTAAAATTAAAAAATAATAAAGCTCGTGATCTAATGGTTCCTCGAATCGATGAAAGATGAAAAGTATATGAAAGATTTTACCATTTCTTTTCATTAAAAGAATTAGAGAATCTAGCCACATTTTCATGATTTACTCTAAAAATAAATACGTTCATAGATTGAGACGGAAATTCTACTGATAATGAAAAAATATCTCGTTCTTCATTCTTTGTCGCAAAAAAAACTCCAATCATTAACTAAACTTATATTTCCATTTATATAATTTGACAAATTAGATTTTTTATATATAATATGTCTATTAAAATATTTTTATTATTTATAAACAAAAAATGAAAAAAATTTTCTCACTTTTATGAGGATTGAGTATTGTAGTTTTATCCACAATCTCCTGTACATTTGCCTACACTCAAGAACAACGTGAAGCTTACCAATGGGCCTACAAATACTGAATCACTACTCAGCCAACTAGTGAAGCCGCCAACTTAGATGGGAATCTTACTAGACAAGCTTTCGCTAAGATGGTGATAAATTACCTAGAAAATGCTGTTTGAATACAACAGAACAATTCAAATTCCTGTAGTTTTACAGATGATAATAAATTCACTAACGAATTAAAATATTATGCAAAAAAAACTTGTGCCTACGAAATTATGTGATCCAACTGAACTAATTTCAATCCTACAAACACAGTAAATAGAGCTCAACTTTGAACTGTATTATCAAGAATTTTATGGTGATGAGAATATAATACGAGTGGAAAAGAATATTATATATATCACTTAAATGCCTTAAAATTTAATGGAATTATGAATAAAATCGATAATCCTAAAGCACAAGCAAAAAGATGAGATGTACTAATCATGTTAAAAAGATTATATGAAAAATATGGTTCAAATATTTATATGAATTGAAGTGAAAATTCTGCATATAACAATAACACAACATCTAACAATACAAAAGGCAATACAATAACTAATAATGAAAAATCTCTAACTCAAGAAGAAATACAAAAACTTATTGAAAAAGAAGAATGACTAAAAGAAAATAGTCTTTCATATAGATGATATGAATGTTATTGAGAAGATTGTACTTATGAATTTGAATATTCCATTGGTTGAAATAAATATATCTATTATAGAAGTAATAAAACATCGGGGACTACAAAAAAAATCCAAGACTTATGAATCGATACCGCTGAAGAAGTTGCGTTAAAAGATGCTAAGATTTCAAGAAACAATGCAGAAATAAAACAATCATTTTCAACAAACGGATACATCATTACGATAACTTCTAAAGATAATGTTTTTGTTTATTCAATATCATTAGACTGAAAAATTAAAGAAAAGAATATCCTAATTACTGAAGAAAAAGCTTTAGAAACAATACTCAAAGAAGTAAAATTACAAGAAGAAAAATCTAATATTGAAAAAAATAATAAAAATATTTGTTCATTAAGTTTTAATGAAAAATATCAATGTTCATTTACATATTGATGAAAAGTTTATACTTCATATATTAATGCAAAGGATTGAACTTTTATTCCTATCAAGAAAACAGCCTGAGGAATCCAATATTGAAATAGCATAACGGGAAAAGAAAATGTTATAATATCTGAAGAATTTACTTATATTGACAGCGATAAAGTAGAAGAACTTCTCACAGAAAAATATAACATAAAACAACAAGGATCTTCACGAACAAGAAAAATATGAGAAGGTAAAAATGCAATATATACCTATACAGTTGACAACTCAGAATACTATATAGATGCCACAAATTGAACAAAAATGAATTCAAAGGATGAAATTATAGCGACAATTTCAAAAGATTCATGAATATCAAAAAATATTATTAAAAATAGTAAAAACAATAATGAAGATGAGGGAATGAACGATGCTATTATAGAAAATAGTTATATTGACATAGAAACAAACGAGATTCACAGCATTTATTCATTCAATTATGAATGAATTACTTACACTTATAAAATCAGAAACATTGATTGAAAAATCTTAAATTCAAAAAAAGATAAAGACATTTGAAAAGATAAAACAGTTGAATTAGCAAAACAAACAATCCAAAAAAAATATTCTCCAGAGCTACAAGAAAACGATTATGAAATATTTAATTGGAGTAGAGCGTATATGCGATATATTTCAAGTTCTTCATCAGATGAGGTAATGGGAGTTCCATATAAAACAGAACCTGAATACGTAATTTGTTTCATAGATAAATCAGAAGAAAACATCTATAGAGTAATACTAAAACTCGATGGTAGTCTAATATCTTATGACAAAACATCTATAGAAGATATGGGATTCCTCTCATCCTTATACTATGTTATGTGATATAGCTTGGATGAAATAGAGAAACTCAAGGATAAACCTATAGAATTTTGAGGAAGCTTCTCTCTATAAAAATAATATAGAATCTAGTCATTACCATGACTAGATTTTTTATTTTCTTGAATTTTTATAAAATAACTTTACATTCTAATCAGAATTTTATTATTACCTAATAATAATGTTAATAACTATATGATGAAAAGCCTGAAGTGGGAAATGAACAGTTTCTAAACTTTTGGCAAAGGAATTAGGATACGAAATCGTTTCAATTTGAGACATGAAAAGAAAATTAGCAGCCGAAATGTGAATCAACATAATTGAGTTCAATAAGATGTGAGATGATCCTGAAAAATCAGCAGAATTTGATCTAAAATATGAAGAATATCAAAAAAATTTAAAATTATCAGACAATATAATTTTAGATTCTCGTTTGGGATTTTATGCTCAGCCAAAAGCATTCAAAATTTTACTAGATGTCGATGAAAAGATTGCATGAGAAAGGATTTTTAAAGCTGAAAGAGATACTGATAAACATGCAACTAAAAAGCATGCAATAGATGAAGTTAAAGAAAGAAATTCTAGTGATGAAGCTCGCTATATGAAATTATACAATGTAGACCTATGGAATCCAAATAATTATAATCTCGTAATAGATACTAGTGAGCGTACTCCTGAAGAAGTTTTGCAGATAATTTTGGATGAATTTAAAGCTTATAAATGGAAGAAATGAATTGCAGAAACTGATGAAGAAAAAAAAGAACTTAGAAAAGCTAAAAGAAAGACAAAACTACTCAAAGATATAGCTCTATTACTTGCTCTATTCTTAATGTTCTTTTGGTGGTTATTTACCGTAATGAACGAACAGAAAAAAGCAGAATTAAGAAACAATTCTGAGACAATAGAAAATAACGATATTGAAGAAGTTATTGAAGAATTAAAATAAATCTAAGCATACGCATCTTCTAAATCTTCATTCAGCTTGGGAAATTCTACCAAATCTTGTTCAATTTTTTCCTTTTCCTCTTTTTGTTGTATTTCTACTTTATTTAAATCAATCAACATTTGATCAAAATTAATCATATGTAATCCTCAAATTTTTCTTTCATCTGATAAATTCTCATAATTTTTAAATAAATCAAATGCATATCTAGCAGATTCTCATTCTACCACATTTCCATATAAGATTTTTCTTGTATTTAGTAAAGATGCTCATGTTAAATATTGTGCAAATCTATCTTGATGATTACTTAATTCTCAATCAAATGAATCATCTTGAGCCAAGCTCGCCATACTATCGATTTTATCCATAATTTTATATAAGTTATCCTTTTCAACACTTGTAGAATATTTAATATTAAAATTCATCAAATTAAGAAAATCATATAGCTGAACGTTTGAGTTATTAATTCTAGAACCTATGCTAGCACCCTTTAACTTTTCTACAAATGAAATAGTTTTACCTATGATTTTTTCTCACTTAACATGATCTTGCATATAGTGATGAACATATTTTGTATTCTCATATTCCTTTTCCATATTTCACATAATATTTGTTTGAAGATTTTCCAAATAATCAGTTGGATTATTAAATTTCTCTATAGGATCACTTAATGCTACAGTTTTCGTAATTGCATCAAAAATCTCATTCTGAGTTGGCAGAATAAAATTAGAATTTACAAATTTATCATTTGATCAAAGGATAAAATCATTATTTTTATCCATATCATCCGCAGATTCTTTATCTTTAGCTAATTTACTAGAAGTTTGTAAAGGAGATTCTTTGGTAGTATCCTGACGTATAGCAAAATCAACTCAATCGATATGTCATCTCAATGTTAAAACTCAATTTTCACTTTCAATTTCATTTGCTTTATTTAGGTTAAAATTTTCTCATTTTCACATACACATATACATTCACTTAATCTGAGAAATAATACATAATTCCTCTATCATATTTTTTGTATTATTATCCATCTCTTTCTTTATTCATCTTATCATTGATGGCAATTTCAAGAATTCTTCCTCTTCTTTTGTTAAAATCTGTCCTTGGGATTTTTTACCCGAAACATCATGGTAATAATTAATAAATCATAAATAGTTATTTTTATATTCATCCCAATATTTTTTCAAATCTCCCTCCAAAAACTGTCAATATTTTATAAACATATCATCTTCTCACATTTCTGGAAAAACTTCTGAATAATCACGAGATTTTAAATTATTATCCCTGGCTATCCTTAGACCTTCATTTCAAACTGTTTCATGGAACAACTCAGTCCTAGTTTGATCAATATTTTTCTTATCAAAACTACTTAAACTTGTATCAGAAATATTACAAGCATTATCGATATTTTTTAGAATAATATCTCGATTACTAAGTTTAAAACTACTATCTAAGTTTAATACAGACTGTTCAAAATTAGCAATCTCTGTTGAAGTAAAACTAGAATCATTTTTAACTTCATTCAATGTAACTTTTACCAAGAGATAATTATCTATGAAGTTTTCATCATATCCTTTTTCTTTTAATTGATTTTTTGTCTCTTCAGGTAATTTTTGCTTAGCTAATTCAGCCTTTTCTCTAGTTTTCTTATCTATTTCAGCTGCCTTATATTTATCAAAATGACTAGCTAACAAATTATCACGTTCTTCTAATGATTTATTCAATGCTCCAAAAGAATCTAATTGTTCTACTGTATCTTGTTTTCACTCTTTATCTTGGTCCGCTTGCTCTATATCTTGGTTCTTTTGCTCTTTAAGATTTCAAATATCTTCATCTTCTACTGGGATTTCTGTTATCTCAACATCACCTCACACTCCAGTGCTTCACACTTTATATCATTCAGGAAGATTTTCTAAAATAATAGATTTAATCTCCTCTTCTGTATTACAATTCTTTAATTCTTTTTTACACTTTAATTTTTGTACATTATTTGCTGTTTTTAAAAATTCTTCAAATCAAGTCTTTAAATCTGGATTTGATACCAAAAAATTTGATATTTGTTCTTTATTTGTTAATTTTTCATCTAATAAAAAATCTGATAATTCTTTAGAAAAATTATCAACCTGTGGAAGTCAAACCTGTCCTCATGTATCTACATTTAATTTCGGAGTTTCTGGCATCAAAAATACATATAATCTAAACCACAAATAAATTATATCTAAAAAATATCAAAATGTCAAATTTTATACTTGATTTTTTCTACTTTTTTATAATACTATAAATTGTATGCTTTATATTACAATCTCTAAAAATGAATAATATAAATACTAATAATTATTCAGAAAAATCAAATAAATCTAGTAGATGGAATAAATTACCATACACTTTATTATTAGTCTCTTTATTAAGTTTAAACAATCCTACTGAAGCAAAAGCCGTCAATACATACAATTTTAATCAACAAAATGTAGAAGTACTAGCAGATTCTGGTATCGTATCAAATATCGAAAGAAGAACATGAACTGTATTACCAAGACTATATGCAGATAAAATAAGAACTTTTGTAAAAAATAGTAAAGTTATAGAAGGTAGTGAAGCAAAATTCACTGAAGATTTCATCGTAAACCAAATGAAATCAAACTGGTGAATTAGTAAGCAGAATCAACTATTATTCATTTGGGATGCTATATATGAACAAATTACAAAGAAAAACTTTTATGACTGAGAAGATTGAGATAATAATAGATTATCTGAATTTGAAAATGCAATGGATTCTATAGAAGTATGCTGAAAAAAATATAGGGAACAGATTACATCATATATGAAACAACAATCTGCTGAGGCGAGACAACAATCTGCTGAGACAATAAAAGAAACTATGAGAGCCGATTCTTTATGATTAAAAGAGATGATAAAATTTTACAACATTTACCAAAGAAATCCAAGCATCGTAAAAGAAGGTGAAATAATACAAGCAAAATGACATGCAGAACACTTTATCAAAGATTGTAAAAAATTTTGAATTAATTACAGAGCTATCCTTCTAAAAGAAGTATGATGAGATACTAAGAAAGTTGATAAAATATTAAAATTTTACGGTATAGAATAAGAAACTACTAACTACAAGCATCATTTCTACTCAAGCAAATAAAGCTTGACATTTTTTGTATTTTCTATATATTATTTTAATAAAAATAAAAACATTAAAAAAGCTCAACAAATATGAAAAAATCTGCATTTTTACAAACTGTTGGAGATGGTGATTATAAATTATGTTACCATTCTCTCCTTGGAAATTTGTACATGCTTGAAAAGGAATACATGAATGTCCTTGAAAGCAATGATCCTACTCTTTCAGCCAAAGATAACCCTCAAATCATAGAAGAACTAAAATCTGCATTCTTCTTGGTTGAAGACTCTTGCGATGAAAGACAAATTCTCTCAGAGAGAAATGAAGAATTTCTCAAAAAAGTAGCTGGTGGAAAGACCATCACATCGTTAGATTTGAACGTTTCTGAGGTATGCAATTTTGCCTGTCCTCACTGCATGAACAGATCTGGACTGGTCGACAACAAACATGCCAAAATGCCGTGGGACATAGCCAAAAAAGCCATAGATTTATACATGAACCATGTTACAAATCTAGGAATCAACGGCTATATTCACTTTGGATCTGCTGAACCTCTCACCAACTGGAAAGTAGTGAAAAAGTGTATTACCTACTGCAGAGAGAACTTCTCTGATGTGACACTCGCAATGAATACCAACTTATCGCTCCTCAATGAAGATATCGCAAAATTCTTGCGTGATAATAAGGTATTTATTGCTACATCTCTTGATGGTCCACGAAATGGAAATGACCTCATCCGTATGAAAGTCAACGGAGGCACATACGATATCATTATGAATAAGATTTCTCTGCTTACCAAGGTAGGATATCCTCTGGATGGTATCAGCATCACAATGAATGATTTGAATATCGACTACATTGACGATGCATTTATTACCTCGTTGAAAGAGCTTGGGTTCACAGGGATCGCTACCGATATCGACTTAGTTAACAGCAAAAACTGCAATAGAGACGTTGATTTCTATGTCGATAAGCTCATGTCTATCTATCTAACATGTGAGAAACTAGGAATTGACAACTTTGGTTCATGGTCATCTGTTTATTCCAATCTTGTTAATCAAGAAAACGAAGACCCGATAACCTATTGCAAAGCTCAATGTGGTCAGAACATTTCAGTAAATCCCGAAGGTAATGTATTCCTCTGCGGTTATTCCTCGTCTTCTATCGGAAGTATCGATCATTTTGATGAATTATTCATCGAGAACAATCCTTTCTACAACCTAATAAATTCCAGGCTCCCTGGCAAAGACCCAAAATGTAAAGGGTGCAAACTGGAAGGCATCTGCTCAGGACAATGTCTCGTTACAAATGAGTTTAATGAGTCAAAAAAGATTGACTTTATGTGTAAATTCTTTATAAAAACAACAACCAGGTTGTTAGAACACAAACTGGGAAAAGAAAAAAAATTAATAAACTAAAAATTTGAAAGGCAATGAAAAAGGTTCGTTCAGAAAAAGTGGTTTGTATGGCCGGTAAGCGTACTAACTGCTGCCACTAGTTTTCACTGTGGTACGTTATAAAGAGGAGTTGTTTTACACTCCTCTTTTTTGTATTAGAAAATAGACAATTCCCATAAGTACCATTAATCATGCAGCAACTAATAATCACTGTGAATAAGAAATATATCATAATAATACTCAAGCCAATGGTCATCATACAATACATGCCAAATTTTCTACCATAGATTTCACAGAAAGAATTGTAGATCTTTTAGATTTTTCAGCCACCTTATTACTCAATGTATCATCTATTGGCAAAATAAAATCATCTATAAAATTATATATCACAAAGATTCCAATAATTAGAACCACACACGTAGAGATACTAGATATTACAAGCAAAATTGCCATTCATACACAAACTCACAAAATATAGAGCATAGAATTTTCCTGTTTTTTCAAAATTCTCTCGGCAATCAAAGGCACTATAATTCAGCATACACCAATAATTCAGTAAATAAATCCTAAATTATCTATATCTATTCATAGCTCTTGAATATAAGGAGTCCATATCAGACCTGTTAATTCATCAATGATATAGAACAAAGCTACTCAAAGGAAAAGTAAACATATTGTCCTATTCTTTGCAATATATTTGAATGTTGATTTTATATGAAGCCAAAAATCTTTTTTCAACCAATCTTCTCATTCCTCTTCATATCATTTTTTTCAATTTTCTGCAAAACAAAGGATAATTCACGCTATTATAGTTCATGCACCATAAACAAACCAAAGCCAGTCATATCCAAGATATTTTGCAACTAAACTAGCCAATACTCACGCAAGAATAAATCAAAAATTACGAATACTTCTATTCCAAGAAAAGTATGAATCAATCAACTTTTTATCATTTTTTTCTATAACATCAGATACCCAAGCCTGATCTGATCATGAAAATAATGTTTCAGTCAATGCATTAATACAAAATATAATACAGATTCAAACAAACGAATGAAAAAATGGTATACAAGATACAGTTATTCACGATAAAATAAATCATAAAATAACACTTAGTTTCTTTCAATATAAATCTGCAATTGTTCATGTAGGAATCTCTGATACCAAAGATACAACACTTCTGAAACTACTAATTAACGCAATTTGCCAAAGACTTAGTCAAATATCTAAGAAATATATCACATAGAACGGCAATATTAATTTAGACAAGCTCGAAATTATACTTTGAGTATAAAATGGCCACAAAAATTTCAATCAAAGTTTTTTTAACATACTAATCCATTAAATAAAAGATACAGCTTATATACAAATTTTATCGTTATTTTCAATAAATCAAATTTACTAGTTATATATGATCATATATTGCATATAAAAAAATTTTTAATAGTATATTTTTCATGTATATATGTTTACATCTAGCATAATAATCTATGCAAAATAAAATTAACTCATCTTTATGAAGTGCCTCTTTATTATTATTCTTCATATGATACCCTTTTTACCTAATCTACAAAAACTTTAATATAGAACAGCTATCAAATTTATGGGAATCTATAGTAGAATATAAATACTGGATTATTTTTGTTATAATTATCCATATATTACTTGTTATTTTAGAGGAATTACCATTCAAAAAATCAAAGTTTGTAAAATTATTTTTTCTTTGGCGAAAACCTATTATTACTATAATTATGTTTATATATCCCTTCTTTCCAGATTTTCACCAAAGATTTGGGTGACGAATTTATGGAAATAATGTAACTGACTTCTATGCAATCTTTTCACCTATATTTATCATGTTCATTATAACTAGTTTATTACAAACATGAGATCCCGTTTTTTTAAAAGAAATGAAGGATACATTATCAATTAAATCAGACACAAATCGTAAAATAAATTCCCTAATTATAAATTCATCTAAATCGATTATAGTAACAGCATATGCATTTCTTTTTATGCTTTTAATTTGATGGTTGTGTCGAATAGGTAAAGTAAATTCTGAATATAAAGACGTTTTTGCAGTATATCCTTTGGCATTCTTTTGTTTATCTTTTGGTATAAGTCTATTATTAAATACAATCTTAAATAACAAACCAGATATTAAAAAATCATCTGTATCAAATAGTAAAAATACTCATAAAGTTAAGAATAATACCAAGAAAGATTCTCCTAAAAATATAAAAGTAAATTTCAAATAAGCATTTGCATTTTTTATCACTATTTATAAATTAAGTTCAGATTTATATTTTTTGTGATTTAAAATTATGGAAGAGAAAAAGTTACATATCTACGATACAATGAGTAGACAAAAAGTTGAATTTGTTCCCCTAATGAATGAATGAATGAAAGATTTCGTTTGAATATATAGTTGTGGGCCTACAGTTTACTGGAATCCTCATATCTGAAATATGAGAGCTTTTGCTTTTGCAGATTTACTCAGGAATATTATCAGAAACGTACTTTGATACGAAA
>Ga0247608_10008184_pt1 | contig 10604 bp, 8 predicted proteins | sample 176DNAGHGlowgp2_FD_193490 | JGI IMG/M metagenome (GOLD analysis project Ga0247608, IMG submission 193490) | Sheep rumen microbial communities from Palmerston North, Manawatu-Wanganui, New Zealand - 1766 DNA GHGlow gp2 | ecosystem: Host-associated > Mammals > Digestive system > Stomach > Rumen ... | reverse complement strand
GACCCGACGGTCGCGACGAACGTCGCGTTGGTGTGCCCGACGGCCGGGACGACGAGCCCGACCTGCGGCGCCGAAGTCGCCTCGTAGGGCGTCGCCATGCCGGCCGACAGGAACGCCGCGTCGTTCTGCGTCGCGTAGGTCGCGTAGATCCAGTCGGCGGAGCGCAAACCGGCCGAGAGACGGAGTTCGTCCAGATCGCCTTTGAAGGCCTGGTTCCACTGGTTGTTTCCGAGAAACAGTTCCGTTGCGTTCGACTTGTCGTTGATGTCTTCCGCCTTCTGCGTTTTGACGAGCTGCCCGTTGACGTAAAAGTTGAGACCGTTGCTCGTGTTCATCTTGAACGTCGCGGCGAAGTGCCACCACGTGTTCACGGCGGGGAGGACGCCGCTTGCCAGATCCATGTGGTGGTCCGATTTGCCGGGCGTCGTCAGCGTGACGCGCGTGGCGCTGTTGATGCGGAGGGATACGAACAGGTTCTTGCCGAACATGGCGGCGCCGTCGCCCATGTTGCCGTATTGCGTCGGCCGGCACCACCCTTCGACCGTGAAACCGCCGGTGAGTTCGGAATTCGGGAGGACGTTGCCGCAGGTGACGCCGTCGCTGTCGCTGGTGCGAGGGACGTTCAAGGCGGCGCCGACCGGTCCGTCCACGACGGAGAGGTTGGCGGTCCGGTGCGTGCCGTTGAAACCGTTCGGCGACGAATCGGCCGGATCGACCGAATCCATGTGCCAGACGCCCTTGTAGCCGGCGAAGGGATTGTCGGCGCAGACGGTCTTGCCGGACGTGGCGGAGCCCCAGCACATGACGAACTGCGTGCCCTGCGCCATCGACGGAAGCTTCACCCAGACGAGCGACGTGCCGTTCGGGTCCCACGTGTCGATCTCGAACGGGAGGCCGTTGCCGGCCATGTCGACGAAGCACAGGTCGGAACCCGTCGCGGAGTCGACCATCTGCGAATACTGGAAGCCGGAAATCGTCGACGGCGAGACGCGCACGAGGACGGGAAAGTCCGCCAGCGTCTCCTTCGAGGCGTCGTAGCCCGACACTTGCAGCTGCGCGCCCCAGGCGTAGGACGCGGCGGCCGGCGCCGGCAAGGCACGGGCCGGCGCGGCGGCGAAACACGCCGCCGCGAGGAGGGCGAGGATGGGTCGTTTCATGGTCTTTCGGTCTTTCGGTCTTTCGGTCTTATGGTCTTATGGTCGTTCGGAAGGCCCAATGTGCAATTGGGATGGGTGGTTCAAGTCCGGGAAGCGAGGAAGTCGCGGGGCGAAAGGACGGGAAGAACGCCGGCCGGATAGTGGTCCCGGTCGCGGGAAAGGATGCACGACGCGCCGCAGCGCAGGGCGGAGGCGAGTTGGACGTCGTCCTCGAAATCCTTGTGCGGCACGTCCGCGGCCTCGCGCAGGATCGCTTCGTCGAGCGGAACGACGGAGAAAATCCCGAGAATCAACCGGACGGCCGCAAGGGCGTTTTCGCGGCCGACGAACTTGGCGGCCACGTAGTGGACGTTGTTGAGGGAAACGGCCGAAACGAATCCTTTCGCTTCGCCCGTCTCGCACAACGCCCAGACCCCGGCGGAATCCGCGAGGAACGCTTCGCGCCGCAGGACGACGTCCAGCAGGACGTTCGTGTCGAAGAAAAGCTTCGGCTTCATTGGGCGTAACGTTCCGACAGACGTTCGTCCCGGGCGGTCCGCCAGTCGAAACCGGCGGGAACCGGCGTCGCGTCCATCGCCAGTTGCATCGCCCTATGCGTCTTCGGCGGATAGGCGGTTTCGGAACGGAGATCGCGGGAAACGGCCTCGACGAAGCGCGCGAACATCGCGGAGATGCTCTCGCCCCGCGCTTTCGAAAGACGCCTCGCCTCGGCCACGACGGGTCGGGGCACGCTCAACGTGAGTTTTGAAGTTTTCATGTCGTTGCTTGCCTTGAATACGTATTGATTGCCGGAATTATATACGTATCCAAATCCGATGCAAGCGATTTTTTCCGCGAGCGGCCTTCCTCGCGCCGTCGCGACGCGGCGGCGCCGGAAGGCCGCCATGCCATGCAATGGGGGACGCCTAGCGGAGGATCACGAGCGTGGGCTGGACGAGGTCGTCGCCCTTGACCTTGAGGATGCCGGAGCCGGAGAAGAAGGCGTCGTCGACGAACTGCGCGGCGGATCCGGACGAACCGTAGGTTCCGCGCCGCCAGTTCTCGCCGTTCACGTAGAGGCGGCGGACGCGGGCTTCTTCGGCGTTGTCGAGTTCGATCTTCGAGGTCGTCGAGATCCACTCGCGGTCCTCCAGGTCGAGCCGCGCGTCCTTGTCGAACGGGTCGGCACCCGCGATGCGCAGCTTCGCGCCGGCCGCGACGAAGACGTCGTTCGGCCCGAGCGTGGCGGAGTCGAGGAGCGAAAGCCGCCCGGCGCCGACCCGGACGCCGCCCGAAAGGTCGGCCAGCGGCTGGTGCAGCTGCAACGTGCCCCCCGCGCTCTTCACGAAGCCCGCCGTGCCGGCGACGCGGCAGCCGATGTCGGCGGTTTCGCTCTGGTAGTTGACGTAGACGTAGCCCGTGCGGTTGCCGAAGTCGAGCGTCGAGGAGGCGGAATTCAGATCGTTCGTCCGGCCGAACTGCGTGCCGCCGCGCAGTCCGAGAAAACCCGACTCGATGGTCGCGACGCTTCCTTCCGCCGGAAACGCCGCCTTGCGGTTCAACGCCATCAGGACCGCCTGGTAGGAGGCGTCTTCCGGCATCGTTTCCGTGTAGTCCTTGTTTTTGTTGTCGTATTCGAACCGGCGGATGGTTCCGGTCTGGTTCAGGGAGTGGACGGCGTTCGAGAGGGAGACTCGTCCCGTCGCCGTGTCGCGGATCGCGACGTTGAAATTGGCGTTCTCGCAGTTCGGATAGAAGAACGGAAGGATCTCGTAGCCGCGCCCCGAATCCCACGCGGCAGCGGGAGCGTTCAACACGAAGAATTCGTTGGTGGACGCCGGGAACGTTCCGAACGTCTTCGTCGTGGAAAGCGAGAACGAGGAGGAGCCGCCCGGTTCCACGACCATGTTCGTGATGATCGTGTGGGCATTGGGGTAGTAGTCGTTGAAGTTGGACACGAACCCCGAGTTGACGTGGCCCATCGGTCCTCCGGCGATTCGGAACTCGCCCGTCACGTACCAGTCGTCGCGAACTCCCGAGTTGACATAGTTGGTGACTTGAGTCTTCGGAAAGGGCCCCTCCGTGGTCAGCGAGAGGCGGCCGCCGTCCAGCGTGACCTTGGGCGGAAGGACTCCGACGAAATAGTTGGTGGACGCCGTGTACTGGTAGGAGTTGCCCCAACCGGTCTGGACGGACGCGCCGTGTCGGACGTCCTTGTCGCTCATCCACGCGCCGCGGACGGCGAGCTCCCTGGCGCCGGCGAGATGGCCGCCGCCCAGGAACATGCCGCAGCCGCCGTAGTTGCCGGTATGCCGTCCGTTCCGGATGTCCCACGTCCCCGTGAAGGACTTGGTGCCGTTCGCGCGCATCATGGCATCGGCCTCGTGGAGGAACAGTCCGGCCCCGGACACGTTTCCGATCAACTGGAGATGACCCCTCGGATAGGGATCTCCGCCCCCGAAATGCGGGACGCGGGCGGTCCGGAGCGTATGGTCGCCGATGTTTACCGCGCCGTTGAACACGGCCTTCATGGCGTTCTGCTCCAGGCCGTCCAGCACAAGGTCGTTCGCGAGCGTGACCGGAACGGTCGAAGCGAAGGACAGTTCGCCGTTGCCGCCGGTCCGGCCGGAGAACCGGAGCCAGGATTCGCTTCCGTCCGACGTCCGGAACGTGATGCCGCCCTTGCTGAAATAGAGGATCTTGTCGTTGTGGGTCGAACCGGCGCCGAGATAGCCGAGGACGATGTCGTGGTTCTCCAGGTCGAACGTCACGGTGTAGCCCTCGAGCGGCAGGTAGACCAGCGCGATGTCGTCCGTCCCGTCCGGCCAGTCGTGTCCTTCGGCGCCGGAGACCTTCTGCCACGAAGAGGCGTTGCACCATTTCTTCGTGCCGGAGACCGCCGTCCGGTTGACGAACACGCCGCCCTTGCAGTCCGCCGCCTTCGGGAGAACGATCATGACGCCGCTCTGCGAGAGCGCCGTTTCGCCCGAGACGGAATCGGTCGCGAAGATGCGGATGCGGCACGCGCCGGGCTCGAGCGCGGTGAAGGCGGTCCCATTGGCGGATACGACCGCGTTGGTGTCGTAGGCGAGGCTCTCGTTCGCGGCGAGGGCCGGGAGCGTCACCGAATCGCCGACGCGCAGGATCATGGAATCGAGCGCGGCGACGCCGGAAATCGAGGAGGCCGTCGCGCCGACGGTGAACGGCATGCGGACTTCGCGCGTCCAGGAGCGGCCGCCGAGGGACGAATCCACGGTGAACACGGCCACGTGCGCCGTGTCCTCCGCGCCGGACCAGTCCGCGGAAAAGTCGTCGACGGCGGAAAGCCCGGTCCAGCTCCCGGTCGCCGCGCCGTCCACGGCGAGCGAAACGGAATAGGTCGTGCCGGGCTCGACGTCGATGGCGGAAATCGAGAGCGTCTCCACGCCGTTCCCGGCATAGAGCGCGCCGGGGGCGGACATCTCGACCGGCTCGGTCCGCGTCGTCATCGTGGCGGTTGCGGAAACGGCCGACAGGCCCCAGACGTTGACGGCGCGCGCCCGCACCGCGTAGGTCGTCGCGTCGTCGAGTCCGGTCGCCATGATCGAGACGCTCGCCGGGACGGCGTCCGTCGTCGACCCGCCGAAGGAAACCGCGTCGGTGAAATCGCCTGCGGCCGACACGTCGAGCCAGACCGCGACCCGTTCGCCGCCCGTGCCGATGGCTGTCGCGATCGCGGTGCCGGAGAGCGTGGAGAAGGCCGCCGTGCCGGCCTGGAGCGAAACGGCGGGCGTTCCGGGCACGGGCGTCGAGAAGGAGACGGGAGCGGGCTCGACGGCGACGCCCAGAGCGTTCGTGACGAGAATGCGGACCCAGTAGTTCGAGCCCCAGTCCAGGCACGTCACGGCGAACGACTCCGAGCCAGACGCCGAGACGGCGTAGTTCGTGGACCAGAGCGGATCGGCGAAGGCGGATGTCGCGGCGAGCTGCACGAGAACGTCCGCCGAGTTCGCGCCCGTTCCGAAGGAGGCCACGTTCGCCGTCACGGTCGCGTTGGTGTAGGCGATGCCCGAAACCGAAACGCCCGCGACCGGATCGTCGCTCCCCTCGTAGTCCTCCGCCGTGCCGGCGACGAGGAACCCGGAATCGGCGATGCCGGCGTATTCGGCCCACGCCCAGTCCGCCGGCGGAACCGCGTCGAGCAGCCGGCATTCGTCGACGCTTCCGACGAGCGAGGATTTGTTGTCGCTCGCGTAGTCGCCGATTCCGAGGGGCCGGTCGTTGTCCGTCGCCACGTTGCCGGTCGTGTTCTGTGCTTTCCAGACGCCGTTCTCGTAGATCGTCGTGGATTTGTTGTCGTAGACGATGAAAAAGTGCTTCCAGCCTTCGCCATATTCCGAAGTGTATTTGGCGAGGGTGGCGTTTTGGTTGCCTCGGGCGCTGAATTCCTTGTTGTTTTTCCAGACGACCTCCCAGCCGCCGGCGTTGGTGTAATACACCTTGCGGGAAAACACACGGGCATCCCCCGAGGCGACAGGCACGTTGAGCCAGCCGGAGACGGCGAACGTGTCCCCGACGCCGAGCGAATTGTAGGTCGGCACGGCCAGATAGGAGCGGTGCGACGCACTGTCGGAGCACTGGCGGCCGTTTCCGATGGCGCCGGACACGGCGACGGATAACGTCGCCGCGTCGGCCCCGGTGGGCACGGCGTCGAGCGAATGGCCCGCCGAGTCGGCGACGTTTCCGCTCGCTTCCGCCATGTGCCACACGCCGGCGTAGCCGATCCACGGATTGTCGGCGCAGACGGTCTTGCCGGACGTGGCCGACCCCCAGCACATGACGAACTCGGCGCCGTTGGTCAACACGGGAAGCGTCACCCAGACGAGGGACGTTCCGTCCGCGTGCCATTCGTCGATCTCGAACGGGAGCGGCATGCCGTCCATGCCGACGAACGCGACGTCCGCGCCCGTCAGCCTGGAAACCACGTCGTCGTAGTCGAACCCGTCGATGCCGGCTTCCGAAACCCGCACGAGGACGGGGAAGTTCGCGAGCGCGGAGCGGGCCGTTCCGTTGGCGTTCGTGTAGCCGGCGACGGAGAGCTTCACGCCCTTGGCGAACACCGCGGACGACGGTCCGGGCAGTTCGGCGGAGGCGGGAAGCGCGAGCGAAGCGAGGGCAAGGAGGACGAAAAGCAGGAATGGACGTTTCATTTCTTGGATCTCCGGGCGCGGGAACGGGGGCGCTCCGGAACGGCCGGATGCGTTCCGGGGCTGTGTTTGAAGGGATCGACGACGCGGACGGAACCGTAGACGGCGCCGTCCGCCATGTCTTCGGAATAGATCGTGTCGCATCCGGCCGCTTCGGCGGACGCGACGATCAGGGCGTCGTAGAACTGGATGCCGTAGCGCTCCTTGATTTCCATGCCGCGATCGAGAAGGGCTTCCGATTCCGGGACACGGGGAAGGGCCTTGAATGCGTTCACGTTGTCCCGGATGGTTTCAAAGGAGGAGCCTGATTTCTTGAACATGCAGTTCGCGATCTCCCGGAGAACCTGGAGGGAAATGGCCCCCGTCCCGCGTTCGACCGCTTCGGCGAACAGGAACAGGGCGATTTTCTGTTTCCGCGGATCCTGGTCCATGGCCGCGTAAACGAGAACGTTCGAATCGAAGAAGTCCATGGTCTACCTCGCGTTCGCCTCTTCGCGGTCGAACTTCCATCCCTTGGGCATGGAAACGGGGTGGGCCCGGAGAAACGCGACGAGTTCATCCGCTTTCTTCGCGCGTTCGACCCGTAGTTCCGCGGCCTTCTCTTCGAGACGGTCGCGGATGAACTGGTTGAGGGACGTGTGGTTGGCGTCGGCCCAGGAGCGGACGGCGAGAACGGTGGCGTCGGGTGCGGAGAGGGTGATGTTCACGGGAATGTCCTTTGCGGTTGTCTTTGCGCACATATCATGCAGGATACGTGCGCACATGTCAAGCGCAATTCGCGCGCAGGGGCCGTAAGGCCGACTCCATGCGGGCGTGGCGGGGTGCGGCACGCCGCACCCCGCCACGTGCGCGAGAGGGGACTCGGATTTAGCGGAGGATCAGAACCGAGGGCGGATACTGGTCCGGATCCTTCCACCAGCGGATGATCTGGTTGCAGCCGCTCGCCGCCCAGGTGCCTTCTCCGGTGTAGGTTTCCGGCAGACGGATCGTGAACTGTTTGTTCGTCTCCGCGAAGGCGCGGAACTCGTCCCGGTGGTGCCATTCGAACCAGTTCGTGACGGTCGTCACGCCCCACGGCGTGTTCGACCACAGGTCCTTGCTCCACCCGAGCTTCGGGAATCCGCGGTACCAGACGTTGACGTTGAATCCCTGGACGGCGGACGTGTCGGAAAAGCACCGGCCGCTGAAATACTGCAGCGTGAGGGGCAGGTCGACCTCCTTGATGGCGTTGTTCCCGCCGAACGCACGGCCGTCCCCGGAGCCATAGGGGCCCAGGTGCGTCACGCCGTACGCCGCCTTGAACGAGCGGATGGAGGAACCGTAGAAGGCGTAGGTCGGAACGACCGGGACGCCCCGCGGCCAGACGATGTCGTTCGTGAGGGCCGGGCAGTAGCCGAACACCCGCCCGCCCGCGACCTTGAGGGTGGACGGGACGTGGCCGATCGTCTCCAGCGCGGAGCAGCCGTTGAAGCAGTTGTTCGCGCTAGAGTCCGTGCCCAGGTTCTCGAGACCCTCGTTGAGGATCGCGGCGCGGAGGATCTTGTTGCCCTCGAACGCGGCGCGGCCGACCCTGCGCATCGTCGGAGGAAAGACGATGTTCGTGACGGAGGAGGAGCCGTTGAACGGACCCTCGCCGGCGATTTCGACGATCGTCCATTCGCCCGCGACGCCGGGCGAGAAGTCGAGGTTCACGGCCTGGGGGTTGCCGCGGTTGTCCCCCAGCGTCAGCTCGCTCCCGTTCGCGGTCACTTTCTTCACGACGTTCGTGAACGGGTACGAATCGACCCACGTCAGCGTCTTGGCGGACGGATCGTAGACCCACTTCCGTTCGAGGTAGGACGCAGTGCCGGGGACGACCGTGTCGGACCATTCCGCCTGGTAGGGACGGCCGGACACGACGACGTAGACGACGACGCGGGCCGCGATGGGACCGCCCGGAGCCGCGAGTCCGGTCCACGAGATGCGCCCGGGACCCGCCGGGAACGCGCGCACGCCCTGCGAGACGCCGCCGAGGAAGAGCTCGGCCTCGCCCGCGAACTCGTTGTCGAGCAGGCGCTCGTGGACGGCGAGCCGGCCCGCCGCGTCCGTCTCCCACACGAGCGGCGTCCCGACGAACGGCAGCCCGCGGGTCGTCTGCACGCCGGAGAGGGCCCGGTACTCGACGAATCCCCACGAGTTGACGATGCGGGCGCGCAGGCGGTAGCCGGCGTTCTCCGCGAGGCCGGAGACCATCAGGTTCGTCGCGACGCCGAGCGTTGCGTCGACCTCCTCCGAGACGCCGGCGAGGACGCCGAACCCGGAGGTCTCCGACGCCTCGAGCCGGACGCGCGCGCCGGTCGAATCGAGGCCCCAGTCCGTCACGGTCACGCTCGCCTGCAGCGCACCGAGCTGCGGGTCGAGCGCGGCAATCGTCGAGGTCGAAATGGTCGGCAGGAGCGTCTGCAGCGGGCCGACCGTCGCCGAGACGTTGGCTGCCGCGAGATTGTTCGTCCCCGCCACGCGGGCGTAGTAGACCGTGTTGCTGACGAGCCCCGCCGTGGAGAGGACTTCCGCGCCGGGCGACGAAATCGAGAGCGGAAGCCGCTTCACGACGTTCGCGAAGGCGTCGTCCGTCGCGATCTCGACGGCGGCGTCGGGAACCGACGACGCGCCCGATCCGACGGAGGCGACGACCGCGTGGAAGACGAGGCTCGTGTAGCCGATCTCCGTGCAGGAGAGGGCGAACGTCGGGACGGGCTTCGGAACGGGCGCCGTGGCGGTGAACTGCGTGTAGGGCCCCGTTGCGTAGTCCGTGCGCTGGAGCCGTAGCGCGACGAAGTTCGCGTCCGCCGCGCCGGGGACCGTGTAGGGAACGGCTGCCGCGCTTCCCGCGGCGACGGTCCCGAGCGTGGCGGAGGCGTCCCACGCGGACGGCAGGTCGCCGCCGTCCGACGCACCGTAGAAGGCCGTGAGGACGCCCGCGCCGGGCACGTCCGCGAACGACGCGACGAGGTCGAGATCGTCGCCGTCCGTCGCGACCGAGTCGAGCGTCATGTAGTCCGTCTCGGACTTTACGATGCGCAGCAGCGAGCAGTCGCCCGGGTCGATGAACTTCTGCCACGGCGGCGCGCCCCACGTGGCGTCCGCGTAGTTCAGGTTCGCGGTGTTGAACGCGACGCCGCAGTCGTTGTGGAGCGGGCCGACGTAGTTCTCGCCGTTGATGCCGCCGCGGTAGTCGAAGTCGACCCAGCCCGTCTCGGACGGCGTCCATTTCACGTTGCCGTGGTTCCACCAGCCCGTGCTGTAGAGCTTCCGATCGCCGTCCACCTTGCACCAGACGTAGCGGCCGTGGTAGAAGGACAGCGTGTAGGTCTTGCCCTTCTCGACGAACCATTGGCCACCGTAGCCGAACATCTCGTTCTTGTGCCAGGTGTAGACGGCGTTGTCGTACGCGTTCGTGCCGGACTGCCCGTTGCTGCCGCGCGGGTCGACATCGGTCGACTTGGTGTACTCCATGAATGTGCCCTGGCACGGGACGACGCCGTCAAACTGCACGATGGGGACGCTTTCGTCGACCCATTCATTCGTGTCGTTGTGATAGAACCACAGCCCGGGCTGATACACCGTGGCACGGGCGGAAAGCGCGAGGAAAACGAGCGCGGGGAGGACGAAGCGTTTCATGGGGGTCAGGATTGGTTGACGTACACGGTCTTGTAGGCCGCGAGCCCGTTGAACACCGCGACATCGCCGGCGACGTGCGGGTAGGTCATTGCGGCGGCGCCGTCCTCCATGACCCAGTTGGCCGTTGCGGTTCAGTTGCCACCGTTCGTGTTGGCCCAGTAGTAGAACGTCTGTTCGTCCGCCCGCGGGGGGGACGCGACGAGGGAGAGGAGAAGAAGGAGGGGCGGAAGTCTCTTCATGTGGAACCTCGGAAGGTTTGGCGTATTCATTCGAAAGGGCAAGGCGAAACGAGAAACGGGAATAGCGCTGTATTCTACGCGAAACGCGCGCGGAGCGCAACCCCTCGGCCGCCCCGTCGCTTGCGGGAGGGGGCGGAAATGGCTAGAATCCGGATTCCCCATGCAGATCCGTTCCGTTCCTCCGTTCTCCCTCCGCGGCATCGCCGCCGCGGCCGCCCTCGCCGCCGGCGCCGCGGCGCGGGCCGAGGTGCCGCGCCCGTGCCCCGCCCGCGCGATCTCCGTCGCGGACGGGCAGGTCGAGATCGTCCACCACGTGGACCGCAAGGCGGCGTACCACACGTGCTTCGCCTGCGACGACCTCGCCGCGGCCGACTGGCGGGCCG